>Ga0180438_10001073_pt1 | contig 49949 bp, 43 predicted proteins | sample SS_ome_12_FD_132455 | JGI IMG/M metagenome (GOLD analysis project Ga0180438, IMG submission 132455) | Hypersaline lake sediment archaeal communities from the Salton Sea, California, USA - SS_3_D_2 metaG | ecosystem: Environmental > Aquatic > Non-marine Saline and Alkaline > Hypersaline >...
CTATTTAAAACCCATAGTGGATGTTTCATCCGAACTTTCCTTTTTTCAACCTATAGTCACACAATACTCTGAGTGCAGCATCTTTGTCAAGCAGGACTTTTGTACGTTGACAGGTGAAAAATTACAGAACCATACGATCATGGCTAGGGTACAGGAATAATATCTAAAATCCTTCTAATAACTTCATCAACGGTAACCCCTTCTGCTTCTGCCTCATATGTCAAGACAAGTCTATGGCGTAAAATCGCAGGACACACTTTTTTGATATCATCAGGTGTCACAAAATGGCGTTTCTGTAAAAATGCATAAACTTTTGAGGCCGAAAAGATAGCTAATGTTGCTCGTGGAGAAACACCATATTGTATAAAGCGTCCAAGCTCATCCAATTTAAATTCATGTGGCTTTCGCGTTGCAAAAACAATCGATGCAATATACTCTACCACTTTTTCATCAACATAAACTTCTTGAGCCAGCTTTTGAACCTTGAGAATATCTTCTTTTGCAAGCACTTGGCAAATGGCATTGACGTCCAATGACCGCCTGAGAATCTCTTGTTCTTGAACTATTGTGGGATAATCAACAAGAAGTTTAAACATAAAACGATCCAGTTGAGCTTCGGGTAACCGATACGTCCCTTCCTGCTCAATCGGATTTTGTGTTGCAAACACCAAAAACGGCTCATCAAGAACAAAACTTGTAGATCCAATAGTAACCTGATGTTCTTGCATAGCCTCAAGTAAGGCAGATTGAACTTTTGCCGGCGCACGATTGATTTCATCAGCCAACACCAAATTTGAAAACACGGGGCCTTTTTTTGTTTCAAACTCTTGTGTTTTCTGATTATAGATGAGCGTCCCAACTAAGTCTGCAGGGAGCAGATCAGGTGTAAACTGAATCCTATTGAAATGCAAACCAAGCGCTTTACTTATTGCTTTAATCATTGTTGTCTTGGCAATACCCGGCACACCCTCAAGCAATATGTGGCCATTACACAACAGTGCAATAACAATAAAATCTAGAATCTCTTTTTGACCAACAATCACCTTTGAGACTTCAACCGGTAACCCTTGAAACCTCAGACTCTCTTCTTGTATTCTCTCCAAGAGGGCTCCGGTCTTAATTGATTGTACTTCCATCAACCCCTCATGACTTGACTATCTACGTTTTTTCTTATATAAAACATTCCCCAGTTTAGCAATTTTATGTCTGGTTAACAACCTAATAACAAGAGGAAACAAATTATGATTCTATCAGGACGCGAAATCAAAAAACACTTAGGAACAAAAATAATAATTGAGCAGTTCAACGAAAAGCAACTTAATCCAAATAGCTACAACTTAAAACTTCACAATGAACTTCTTATTTATGATGAAGAGATCCTTGATATGAAAAGGAATAATAAAACAAAAACGATTACTATTCCTGAAGAAGGGTTTGTTCTACAACCTAATACATTATATTTGGGAAGAACAACTGAATATGTGAAAACCGACTACTACGTACCAAAACTTGAAGGTCGGTCGTCGATCGCAAGACTTGGTATTTTTGTGCATATATGCGCAGGCCTTGGTCAGATAGGCTCGAGTGGATGCTGGACGCTTGAAATTGCTTGTGTACAACCTGTGCGGATTTATCCACATATTGAAATCTGCCAACTCTTTTTTCAGACAATAGAAGGTGAATACAATCTTTATACAAAGAAATATAAAGATAACCGCGATATTCAACCAAGCATGTTGTATAAAGAATTAAAATAGACGTGCCGGGCATACCCATCACAGCAACCTTCGGGGATTTGAGCAGGTAAAGATCAAAGAACTATTTCTTAGAAGTTTCTTCCAAAGATTCTTCAGGCTTCTTTTCTTCAAAGACAAGGACTTGCAAGACTCGTTTTGGCGTAGCTTGCTGTATTTGGAAATAATATCCCTTATACAAGAAACGTTCACCTTTTTTTGGCAAGTGCTGCAATTGTTCAGTTAAAAAACCACCCAAGGTAATTGATGATTCAGCTTCAAATGGAATATCCAGCAACTCACTTACTTCATCCAGTTGACTGCTTGCATCAACAAGCCAACCACCTTTGGCAAGTTTAATAATCTTTTCAGTAATACGCTCATGCTCATCACTAATCTCGCCAACAATTTCTTCAAGAACATCTTCGAGTGTGATAAGCCCGGTAACAATGCCATGTTCGTTTAACACAATTCCAAGATGGCGATGTTTTTGGCGCAGTTCACGCAATAACTGGTTAACCTTGAGACTTTCAGGAACAAACAAAATTGGACGCAAAATATCTTTTAAAGGCTTTTCTTCCCCGTGAATCAACAGCTGAAGAATATCTTTAAGGTGAACCATTCCTACAATATTTTCTCTATTTTCATCATAAACAGGCAAACGTGTGAAATGGTATTTGCCAAATGCATCAAGTACATCTTGAATGGTTGCATTCAAGTCAACCGAAATAACATCAGTAGCTGGTACCATAATCTCTTTAACCGGAGTTCTACCAAGATCAAAAATATTTTGGAGCATCTCCGTTTTTTCTGTCTCCATTAAACCACGTTTACTGATGTGATCAATAAGAAATTTGATTTCCTTTTCTGAAGAGACCCATTCAGAAACTCCCTCCAACATTTTTTTATCACCAAATTTATGTACAAGCAGATTGGAAAAATGCGTCAATAAACGAGCAAAAGGATAGAACAAGTAATAGGTCAAGCTTACTATCCACAAGGTAGAGCGAAATATCTTTTCGCCCCGTGTGCGTGCAAAATTTTTAGGAATTATTTCACCAAAAACCAAAATCGCCACAGTCGCTATACCAATACCTACCGAAAGTCCAAGTCCACTTGAAAAATTGAGCCGCGCAAAGAAATTTTCCATCACGTTGGTAATTAATGCAGCTGCTGTTACATTAGCCAAACTATTTGCTATCAAAATGGTAATTAAAATATGCTGCGGATTATTCTCAAGAACGTGAAAGACCTTTTTATATTTTCCGCCTACTTCATCTGCAAGCTCTTTGAGTTTAAAAAGACGCAATGCCGTTACACTTGTCTCCAAAAAAGAATAGAGAGCGCAAATGCATAACGATACAAAAAACAAAATAAGCTGTATGTACAATGTACTTTCTGATGGTACTTCCATATCAATCATCGCCTCACAAAATAACTACTATTCCTCTGATTCTTCCTCATGATCGTCATCGTCATCAATATCTTGGTTTAATCGCTCATTTAGCTCACGTTCAATAAAGCTACGAAGTTTTTTGCTGCGTGAAGGATGGCGAAGCTTTCGTAGAGCTTTAACTTCTATCTGACGGATACGTTCTCGCGTTACAGAAAAATCCTTACCAACCTCTTCCAACGTATGTTCAGAAGCAACATCAATACCAAAACGCATCTTAAGAACTTTCTCTTCTCGAGGTGTAAGCGTTTTGAGTATTGTTCGCACCCGCTCTTTCAGATCGGTGTTTGCAACAGTATCTGACGGTGAAAATCCTGTATCACTTTCAATAAAGTCTTTGATGAATGCATCTTCACTATCACCAACAGGTGTTTCAAGCGAGATCGGCTCTTTAGATATTTTGATGATATTCTTGATTTTCTTTTCATCAAGATTCAATTCTTTTGCAAGTTCAGCATAGGATGGTTCTCGGCCATGTTCCTGAATAAATGTACGCTTAATTTTATTTATCTTATTGAGCGTTTCAACCATATGAACCGGAACGCGAATCGTTCGAGATTGGTCAGCTATTGCACGCGTAATGGCTTGTCTAATCCACCAGGTTGCATATGTTGAAAACTTATAGCCACGTTCAAACTCAAACTTCTCAACAGCTTTCATGAGACCAATGTTGCCCTCTTGGATCAGATCCAAGAAATGGAGTCCACGATTGATGTATTTTTTTGCAATATTTACCACTAATCGCAGATTGGCTTTAGCAAGGTCATCTTTGGCTTTTTTATCCTTATATTGTCCTTCGGCAAATTGTCTAAAATAGGTAACAATCTGGTTTTTAGGCAATCCAACTTCGGCCTCTAGTTTTTTACCCGACTTTATAGCCGCTCGCATATTACGCTCTATCTCCTCCATCTCAAGCTTCTGCTCATCGGATAAATGCTTAAGAGCCTTGTAAGCCTCAAGGTGCCTCTCTGCTTGGAGAGCTACCGCTTCTTTTTCATTTATTTTTTTAAGATATTTCTCAATTTTTTTGCCGAGTTTTTTAAGAAGCTTATTTGATATCTTTATTGAACGGATAGTCTCTGCAATCTTTTCTTTATTTTTCTTGACCGCCTCGAGCATCTCTCGTTTCTTTTCTTCTGAATCTAGCTGATTGCGATAGCTTAAATAGATCTTTTCTTCATTGGCAATAAGGTCTTTGATTATTGCAATCGTTGCCAGCAGGTGCTTTTTTTCCTCATCAATTTTTGGCAAATTTTCTTCGTCAAATTCAGAAAACTGAATAACATCTTTTAGTGGAATCGTATCTTTTGCAAGACGATCACCGATCAGCACAAACTCTTTGTGAATAAAAGGAAAGCGTGAAATTGCATCGATCGATTCTTCTTTTCCTTGCGCAATCATATCGGCAATAGCCGTCTCAGTTTTTTTATTCAGCAATGGAATCTTGCCGATATCACGCAAATAACATTTAACCGGATCAGTTATATGAGCTGCAGGTATCTCCCGAGGTGCAGCCTCCTCTTCTTCTTCAGAAAATTCATCTGAAGAAATATCGTCCATAGAACCTTCTACTTTTGATTTGAAATCAATTCTTGAGATCTCATCACTTTGATCAATGTCTTCAACACCCACACCGGATCCGGATTCTATCTCTTCCCTCAAAACAAGGTCAATATGCTCTTTTTCAAGTTTTCCTAGTAGTTCATTTGTTTCCTGCTCACTGAGGTTGTTTTTATCGCTAAATTCTATTACCTCTTCATAGGTCAAAAATCCGTCCCGTTTTCCTTTGTCGATAAATTCAACCATCAACTCCTGTTTTAAATCACCACTTTTTGGTCGTTCCACTCGGCGCGCTTGTTCTTTTTTTAGTGGCGTTCTTTTTTTGAGGGCAGCAATTTTCTTTGAAGAAATTTTACTTGATACAACAGCTTTAGTTTTTTTAACTTGGGACGTTTTTGCAGTAATAGCTTTTGCTGATTTAGCAGAGATCTTTGCCTTAGGCACTGCAACTTTTTTGACAGCCTTGACCACGGGCTTTTTCTTTGATTTCACTCGTGCTGCCGGCTTTGATACTTTTTTTACAACCTTTTTAGCTACTACTTTTTTAGTTACTTTCTTTTTAACTAATTTACCCTTAGTAGTAGTTGCTTTTTTCCTGCTGACAGGCTTTGCAACCTTTTTAGTAACAGCCTTCTTTTTTGTTAATTTCGGTTTGGCTGTTTTCGACTTTCTTTTGACTGCGCTAGCTTTAATAGATTTCTTAGCCCCTTTTCTGGACTTCACATTTACCTTTTTTATAACTTTTTTCTTTGCCATGTAATGCCCCATTTAATTAAATACGATCTTTAAAAATATTTTTCTTAAGCGCTAAAAAGTCATTCAATAACTGTTCTTTTGAATCAGAAATAGTTTGATCCGAATCTATCTTTGTCTTAAGTGCACGAACTAACAACTTCCAATGTTTTCTCTTAAACTGATCCAGAAGATGCTCATATTTTTTGTCGTCAATCTCCTGATCACATTCTAACATTATTCCACTTACCAGGCGCTGGTAATCTTTATCAAGTTGATCAAAAAAATGTACAAAATCAATAGATGGATTCTCAATTTTTGTTTGTTGCAGTATCTTCAAAATAGAACGTAGTGGCTCTGAAAAATAACCAATTAGCACCTCATCCTGGCTATTAAATATTTGTATATTACTCATTATAGCAAAAAAAATTTTCTTTTCTAGCATAGATGTGTTTTGATTGTTTAAATCAGCCTTTACTGCCTCTGATTTTGCAACGGTCTTGAGAGAATCACGCTCAAGGGGAGCCCTATTTACAATTTTAGCCAATTCAGATTCGAGTACCTGAAAAGGTATCCCAAATACAACTGCAGCCTGCTGAAGCAAAACAGCTCTCTTCAGGGCATCATCAAGATGAGCTACAGCCCCGAGAACCTTACGCACACAGACAACTTTTTCCCCGAGAGGTTTTGATTGAAAACCTTGCCCCATCGATTCAAGGAAAAATTCAAATACGTTCTTTGAGCCTTCTATAAGGTTCTTTATATCCCCACCGTCCATAAGAAATGATGCGGGATCTTCACCCTCAGGAAGAGAAATTACCCGCAACTCCAGATTAACCCCCCACGAAAGCTCTACCAATCTCAATATTGCCTGCTGGCCTGCAGCATCTCCATCATATAATATCCCCAGAGAGTCACAATATCGCGCCAACAGCGTCAAATGATCAACGGTACAGGCGGTTCCCAAGGTAGAAACTACATTATGATAACCTACTTGTCGCATAGAGATGCAATCTGTATATCCCTCAACCAAAAGTGCTTCGTCTTTTTTTTGGATTGAATTTTTTGCAAGATTGAGCCCAAATATAATCTTCCCTTTCTGGAAATAGGAATTTTCACGGGAATTATAATATTTTGCTCGTTCATCATGTTCTTTGAATATGCGTCCGCCGAATCCGCAACATCTTCCCAGGTGATCACGGATAGGAAACATTATACGTTCTTCAAAAGGGGAATACATGTAGCCTTTGCCCTCAGTAATGATATGAACGTCCATAAGGTCATGAGGCATAATATTCTTCTTTTTAACTGCTTTCAATAGACTATTAACACCCCGTTGCCCACCAGGGAAATAGCCTAATCCATAATCATCAATACTTTCTTTATCTGTTCCACGGCTCTTAAGATAGGCAAGAGCCTCCCGAGACCTAAGCAGTTCTTGATGAGCCCATTGGGCTACTTCATCACACAGGTTAAAATACAGATTCTTTTCTTCAATTTTAATCTCTGATTTTTCCCACTCGATACTCTCTGGAACCTCGATATTGTAGCGATCGATCAAAAATTTTACTGCCTCAAGCGGCGAACACCCTTCTATCTTTTCAATAAATGAAATAACATCACCACCTGCATGACAACCAAAACAGTAAAAAATCTCTTTGTGAGGGCTCACCGTAAATGACGCATCTTTTTCACTGTGAAAAGGGCATGGCGACTTCCAATACAGCCCCGCCTTTTTAAGCTGTGTATATTCGTTTACCACATCAAGAATAGAAACACGCGATTTTACAAAACTAAATATATTCATTGATGCTCTTTTTCCGTTGGCTACATATAAAAAAAGCTATAACCGCAATACCTGCAACAAGTAGGGCAAGTAGCTGATGGACCGAAATAAAACCTAATAAATCCTGCGGGAAAAACTCGCGATCACCCCGCCAAAAGTCAACTACAAATCGCTCAAGTCCTGCCAAAACAAGATATAAGCTTATCAATTGACCAGGCTTTATGTAGAACCTCTTTCTGAAAATAATGAGTACCATAAATATCACCAGTTGAATCAACGAACTGTATAATTGGGTAGGGTGAATAACCTGGTCGTAAGGTGCACCACAATTTAAATCGTGATAACAAATCCCCCAAAAAGCTGTAGTAGGGGCTCCATAGCAGCAGCCAGCCAAAAAACAACCAACACGAGTTATAGCTTGCAAAAGTGGAGCATAGAGCGCAAAGAGGTCAAAAAAGATCAATTTCGGTATCTTGCTGTACCAGAGATAAAGCGGCAGACCAATTAAAATACCGATGATAGCGCCCATTAATGAAAGGCCACCGTCCCAAATAGCAACCGCATCAATGATCGACATGGTCGAATCCCAATTGAAGGCAAGATATAGAATGCGGGCACCGATAATGCCACTCACAACACCCCATGCAACCGCATTTAAAAGCTGCTCACTGGTCATAATCCGTCTGCACAGTGGATCACGCAGCATCAAGACAATCACAGCGGCAAGGCCCAAAAACATCATAGCACCATAACTATGGATGGAAATTGGACCATAAATATGAATTAATTCACGACACATAATTTCTCCAGTAGTATATTGCTTTAGTATATCATAATCGTTGGAAGTAACCTAGAGCTCATGGTTAAGCTCCCTCTATATTTTAATACAAATTTATAGTAACATAAGTTAAAAATTAGGGAGTATAAGGAAATGGAAAAAATACCATTCAATCAAATCATAATACGGCTAACTATATTTGTTAGTCTTGTCGGTCTTATTGTTTTGGGAAAATCGATGACAAATTTATCACATTCATCAGCCCTCATTGGCTTTGGGGGTGATACTATGATTGGTAGGGGTGTAGATGAAATCATTTCCCAGCGTGGATATAGTTATCCATGGGGCAATCTGCTATCCACACTTAAAAAACCTGATCTTACCATAATTAATCTCGAAAACACCTTTACCACAAGTACAAAAGCGGTACCTAAAGTTTTTAACTTCAAAGCAAGCCCCGATAGAATAAAAACCCTGCAACTTGCGGGCATAGATACAGTAAACATCGCAAACAATCACATACTTGATTTTGGCAAGCAGGGGCTTGAAGAAACGATAAACACTTTAAATGATGCAAACATTTCCCACGTCGGCGCTGGCATGAACCTTAAAGATGCACGCAGGCCCATTACCTTTACAAAAAATGGAATTGTTATCGGGATCATCGGATATACCGATAACGAACCAGGATGGGCAGCAACAAAAGATAAACCAGGAATTAATTATCTTCGTGTAGGTGACATAGAAAAGGTTCGCAAAGATATTGCCTCACTGCGCTCTATCGCAGATATCGTTATCGTGAGCATCCATTGGGGCCCTAACATGCAAGAAAAACCTACACAAAAGTTTATCGATTTTGCACATCAGATGATAGATGCAGGAGTTGACATTATTCACGGACATAGCGCACACAATTTCCAAGGAATAGAAATTTATAAAAACAAACTCATCATGTATGACTCAGGCGATCTTGTTGATGATTATCGTGTTGATCCTGTATTGCGTAATGATTGGTCATTTTTTTACATGGTCACGGTAAACAAAAAAGGAATACAAGAAATCAAACTTATCCCTACCATCATAAGTGACTACCAAGTGAATGTAGCAGTTGGAAATACCTACAAAGAAATTATAGATCGCATCAAAATGCTGTCTGCACCCTTTGGTACCGCTGTAAGCTCCAACGGTTTAATAACTATTCAAAAAGGAGAAGATAATGCTTGATAATGCACATTACAATAAAATTAAAATCCTGCACCTGTTATCAAAAACAGCATGGTTTATCGAAAAATGTGCAAAAATAGACGCCAAAGAAGCAGGGCACACGGAATGCCTTAAAGAGTATGAAGAGCTACAAAAAATACTTGATAAGCAGATAGAGATTCTTCATAAATCATTGTGCAAAGCCTGCCCAAAATAAACTAGCAAAATCATAAATTCAGCACAGTTACGATCAAAGATTCGCATAATACAAAACTTTTGGCCGTTCGAATCCTTCAAGTCCGCCCTTCGGGCTACCTTCAGGACGAACGGAGATGCGTATTTGGATATTATAAAACATACCAAAATTTTATATCCCGTTCGAGCTGAAAGCAGTGCAGCGCAGCGAAACGAACTTGGAGCCTGTCCTGAACGCTAGTTGAAGGGCATTAGAATAGATTATTATTTATGATGTTTAAATTTAGAGAACCTCAGAAGAACTTTTATAGAAGTTCTGACATTAACATCGCCTTTTATGTAATCTGATACTCACCATCAGATTCTTTTATTATTTTTTCTTTGCACATCTGTTCAATAATTTTTTTGATACGCTCAGGATCTCGATCAATAAGTTCAAAGAACTGCTCGAGCTTCACAGATTCATGCTTGAGTAATTTTTTTAGAATCATACTTCTTATCTGCCTATCTGATCCCTCAAAAGCAGATTGCACAACATGATGCTTGCTTTTGCGCGAAGGATTAGCATGATGTTTTTTGAGCATGACGCCGTAATCCATAAGAGCATAATACCACTCTCGAGGATTATTTTTATCGATGGTTTGTTCTACAAGCGGTATAATTTCTTTATCATCAACCGATTCTTTATCTTGAAAAAATGAATGCAAAAAAACCGCCCTGATGTTTGTTTCAATAAAAACTGTGGGCAGGTTGAATGCAAATGCACAAATAGAACCGGCAGTATTTGGCCCAATACCGGGAAACGTTATCAGAATTTCTGGCTCCGTCGGCAGATTGCCATTACATTCTTCGGTAACTATTTTGGCAATGTTGTGCAACGCCTGAGCTCGTCGATTATAACCAAGCCCTTGCCATACGCGCAACACATCTTTAAATTCAGCCTGAGCAAGAGATTCAAAATCTGGAAATGCGTTTACAAACTCTTCAAACTTCTGCGCTACACGAAATGTTTGAGTTTGCTGAAGCATAATTTCAGAAACTACCACGCGATAAGGATTGATAATGGATCGCCATACAAAGTGGCGTTTATTGATAGAATAAAATTGCCAAACTATTTGTTGAAATGAAGAAATGGTATTGTTGTCTAACATGTTCGTAAATCAACCCAAACAAAATATCTTTTAAAAAACGATGGGATCAGTATATACTCATTTATGTTCGAGTACAAACAAAACCGAGCTTAAAAAGGAATTTAATGAAGCAAACTAAAATTGCAATCATCGGCGCAGGATCGGTTGGGGCAACTGCCGCATATGCAATAATGTGGAAAGGTGCTGCAGCTGAAATCATGCTTGTTGATATTGATGAAAAAAGATGTAAGGGTGAAGTTCTAGATCTTTCTGATGCATTGTCTTTCTGCTGCACATCAAAAATTTACAAAGGAACCCCACAAGAAGCTGGGCAAGCCGACATTGTAGTTATAGCAGCAGGAGCTCGCCAAAAACCGGGCCAATCGAGAACCGAGCTTATCAATGTCAACAAAAAAATTATTCATTCAATTATCACTCAAATGCAACCAATAAATCCTAGCACCGTTATAATAATGGTCTCAAACCCAGTTGATATCCTGACCTATTGTGCCCAACAAATAGCTGGTTTGCCAAAAAATCAAGTCTTCGGATCAGGAACATATCTTGATTCACAACGCCTACGCAATATTCTCTCAAGAAAATTACAGATAGCTGAACAATCCATTGAGGCATATGTTTTGGGCGAGCATGGTGATTCGCAATTTATAGCATGGTCATGCATGTCGTTAGCAGGCATTCCGATTTTAGAATTTCCTTCCCTTACGCCACAAGACTTACAAGCTATCACCGATGAAACACGCAATAAAGTTTACGAAATTATCAGTTGCAAGGATGCAACCTTTTTTGGAGTAGCAGCATGTGTTGCTGATTACTGTGAATGCATTGCATTTGACCAGAAAAGGGTTATACCGCTCTCTTGCTTTAATGAGAAATTTGATGTTTGCTTGAGCATGCCCACCGTGTTAGGCGGAAGTGGTATTGAACAACAACTGCCAATAAGACTCAACGAAAAAGAACAGAAGCAACTTGATGAGTCTGCACAAAAGCTGCGATCAATTATTGATAGCCTGTAACTACAATCATTGATACAACTATTCTTTGATTATCTACAATATCTCAACAGTACTGCTATTGCTAATGCAGATAGCGTTGTCCCTATTAAAATACATCGATTGCAAAGTGATCTTCTTAAGTGCCTTTGAAATTCTTGGAACTCCGCAAACCTTGTATATTTGCAGATCTCCTGTAATAAAAATGGTGAAAGATTTTTCAACACTGAATCCTGCCCTAATCGAGGATGCAACCCCATACATATCGATAACCTCCGAGCCTTACGAAACTCCACAAAATCAGGCCATTTGTTGATCATTTCTACAATTTTTTCATACCTAGCAGCTAGATGCAAGGCTGTATCTCCATTATTATTAGTAGCTTCTATGTTGGCACCATATAAAAGCAATAGCTCTACACAAATCTCATCACCCTTACGAGCAGACATATGCAAGGCTGTATCTCCATCATTAGTAGTAGCATCTATACTGGCACCATATGAAAGCAATAGCTCTACACAAATCTCATGACCCTGACGAGCAGCAATATGCAAGACTGTATTTCCATCAAAATAATTAGCTTCTATGTTGGCACCATATAAAAGTAATAATTCCACACATTCGTCATGACCATGAATAACTGCGCGATACAAGGATGTATTTCTATACTTATTAGTAGCTTCTATGTTGGCACCATATGAAAGTAATGTTTCTACACATTCGGCATGATCCCAACGAGCAGCAAGATGCAAAGATGTATTTCCATCATTATCAGTAGCTTCTATGTTGGCACCTGCATCAAGAAGTTCTACTATTCTTTCTGAATTTCCTTCCTCTGCTGCCACTAGAAGCTTCCGATCTAATAAGGCCGTATCCATTGCCACAACAGTATGAGATATCACAATAAAAAACAGAAAAGCTATCGCTTTTATGACTAAATTCTTCTTATTGTTCATAATTCTTTCCATCTTTAAAAAGTAGAGTCAAGTTAACCTCGATAATATCTCATCAGTACTGCTATTGCTAAAGCAGACAGCGGTGTCCCTATTAAAACACATCGATTACAAAGTGACCTTCTTAAGCGCCTTTGAAATTCTTGGAATTCCGCAAATCTTGTATATTTGCAGATCTCCTGTAATAAAAACGGTGAAAGGTTTTTCAATACTGAATCCTGACCTAATCGATGATGCAACCCCATACATATCGATAACCTCCGAGCCCTACGAAACTCCACAAAACCTGGCCATTTGTTGATCATTTCTACAATTTCTTTATGCCTAGCAGCCAAACGCAAGGCTGTATCTCCAGCATTAGTAATAGCGTCTACGTTGGCACCATATGAAAGCAATAGCTCTACACAAATCTCATGCCCCTTAAAAGCAGCTAGATGCAAGGCTGTATCTCCATTATTATTAGTTGCTTCTATGCTGGCACCATGTGAAAGCAGCATTTCTACACAAATCTCATGACCCTTTGAAGCAGCAATATGCAAGGCTGTCCAACCAAGAATATTAGTAGCTTCTATATTGGCTCCTGCATCAAGAAGTTCTACTATTCTTTCTGAATTTCCTTCCTCTGCTGCCACTAGAAGCTGCTGATCTAATAGAGCCATATCCATGGTATTCAAAGCGGGCGATACCACAAAGAACATAAAAGCTATTCCTGTTATGAGTAAATTCATTTTATTGTTCATGATTTTCCATTTTAAAAGCTTAATGTACTGAATACTTATATAATATTCAAATAATATAAATTCGTCAAATAGAGAAAGGTTTCAATTCTATTTGTAAATAATGCTCAGAAAATGGAACACCTACCTCAAAAAGTAAGGCCATTAGCGAAAAGCTCTTACCTGAGCTCACGAAGTTGAATACTCAATATAGGAAAGATTTGGAAAGATATGAAAAATTTGATATGCTTCAGCCCAATAGTTTCGACAACAAGCAAATCTAACAATTAATTGTAAAATGTTGCTTTTAATGCTCTCTTGCTTTTTTTTGTTGCGAATTATCCCTATCTTTCTGATCGTCAGAATCTCTAAATAAATCAGATCTCGGAGAATCTTCACGGGGCCTCTTTGAAGGCGAACGGGTAACCCCTTGCTGCCGCGCTTCTTGTTGCGCTGGAAGTACTTGAGTTCTAAAAAACTCATTAAAGGTTGTTGAATACCGCACATAGCTACAAATATGTTGAGAAATCTCAGCTGGGAGTTTTCTTACCAAAGAATCTTGCCCCCATCGATCATAAGACCCCATGCAAAATGCAGTCCATCGAGCTTTGAGAACTTCCCGATAGTTACAATAATGTGTCCAGTGTTCCAGTAATGGTAGCACCTTTTCACGTCCCCACTCATCTGCAAGTTGCAACGGAGTTAAGCCCTCATAATTAGCAATATCTCTGTCTGCCCCACGCTCAAGCAACAGATAAACACCATCAAAATCATCAGCCAAGCTAGCACAATTCAAAGGCGTAAAGCCGCCATGATCAACAACATCAATTGCGGCACCAGCATCAAGTAATATTTTTAAAGAATCAACGTGGCAACCCTCAGCAGCCAGATGCACTGCGGCTCTATCTTTGTAATAACCGTTTACATCAGCTTTTCCCCTGATGAGTTGTTGTATTCTTTCGGCATTGCCAATTTTTGCAGCTTCTAAAAGCTTGCGCGTAGACACTTCTAATTCCATCGCTTTAAAGACCAGCACTGTACTAAGGCACATTACACATACCACACACTTGATTATCAAACGTATTGAATTCATATAGCTCCATTTCACTTTAAGATTTAACATAATATTTACCAAAGATTAATTCCTGTATTGTCTCACACATGCGACCATTGTTAACCCCGCCGCAGCTGAAAGAAACAGAGGATTGCGAATTGCTTTTGTTATTAACTTTCTAATTCGTTTATTTCTTTGCTTACGCGAATACATTTTCATAAACTCATCAAATCTTGTTGCTGAACGAATTGAGCCACAGATATGTTGCAACATCTCTGCTGGGAGCATGCTTATGAGCGAATATTCACCCAAGCGAGGATGTTTTCCCATGCAAAATGCAAGACATTGACTATTAAGAAACTCGATAAATGGCCACTTCTCAAGCAGTTCTGCCATAGTATCATTAGCATGAAATCGTGCTAGTTTCAAAGGACTCCAACGAGCACTATCAAGGAGCCTGATATTGGCTCCACAATTAAGCAAAGCTTTAGCACAATTAACATGCCCATTTTCAGCGGCCTTATGCAACGCAGTCCGGCCATAATAATCAGCTGCAGACAACTCTGCACCATGAGCAAGCAATGAATAAATACACTCAACATTGCCACGTTCAGCAGCTATGTGCAAGGGTGTAGCCCAAAATACATCAGTGGCATGTATATTAGCACCACGATCAAGCAGTCTATTTAAACAGGCACTACTTCCAAGCCAGGCCGCCCAATGTAAAGCTGTAAAGCGTGAATGATCAGTAGCCTCTAAACGAGCCCCACTATCAAGTAAAGTATCTATACAAACAGCATAACCATTTCGAGCAGCCCAGTGTAAAGCTGTCCACCCAAGCCCCTCAACCACATTGGCATTGGCGCCGTTTTCAATGAGTTGTTGTATTGCCAGGAAGTCTCCACTTTTTGATGCCTGAATAAGTTGCTGATCTAAAAGAGCCGGTTCCATGGCCAAAATTGCCGTTGTTATACAGAATAATACAAGCGTAACGGATTTAATTACTGAACTTATTTTGTGATTCATGATCATCTTATGGTCTCAGGATTTGACTATTTTTCCTCTGTACATTGATCTGCCTTAAATTAGGCAAACCTCATCAATTATATACAAATACATACATTGAGTCAATTATAAAAACATCAACATTTCTATATGAAAACCACTGGAAAGAGATGTTAATCCAGAGTATTTTTACTGACTAGCCCATGAATATGTTCTGAACTATTCGATATGTAACTATTTTAATTTCCAGGACATCATCAAGTCCCCTGGTGTGATGATATCAAAACCCTGCAAAAAAGGATTTTGATATCAACTTTTGAGCATGTTAATTTTGGCTACTATTTGCTCACATCATCAACGCGCCCGACGCGCAAAAGCAGTAATTTATCATTTTGCAGATAATTATTAACAGCTTTTTTGACCTCATCAAGCGTAACTTTTGATAATTCTTGCGCACGTTTATCAAAAAAGTCATCAGGAAAATCATAACGATCAACAAAGATAAATGATTGAGCAATGCGCATATTGGTCTCAAAGTTTTTAACCAATGAGTTAGCTATAGCACGCTTTGCATCATCAAGCTCATCTTCAGTCAAACTTTTAGTAACTGTTGCTATAACGTTTCTAATAGCTTTCTCGGCCTCATCAAGACGATCTAATGAAACGAGTGTTTTTATCAATACCAACCCAGGTTGTTCACTTGATTGAGCAAGCATCGTGCCACTAATTCCGTAAAAAAGGCCTGTTTCTTCACGCAATTGGAACAGTCGTGAATGAAGTGAGCCTAAAACGCCTCCACCAAAAATTTGATCAAAGAGCAGTAGTTGATCAAAATCTTTATTTTTGCGTGCAATAGAAATACCTGCAAAACACAATACGACTTGATCTCTATTGATATAATAATTGCTGTCATGAGGTTTTATTTCACGCAGTGGTGGGAACTCGATATCTGGAACCTCAGGTCCCTGCCATTTAGCAAACTGTTTTTCCAAAATAGCTTTGATATCCTGACCCTGAATGTCACCAACGATTGCAAGACGTGCTCCCTGTGGAGTTATATATTTTTTATGAAACGCAATTAAATCGTCACGAGTAATACTTTTTACCGATTCTTCTGTGCCCAAAATATTTTTGCTGTAAGGATGGCGCTTGTAAATGCGCTCTTTAATTAATTGATTTGCAAAATAACGAGGCTCATCCCAAAAATTCTTAATATCTGCAAGTTGCTGCTCACGAACCTTTTCTATCTCAACTTTATCAAATCGAGGTCGCGAGAGCATCTCTTCAAGAATCTCAAGTCCTTTTTCCAAGTCTGAGTTGAGCATGCTCATCATCACGCCACCCGGATAAACAGTAAGAGACATACCACGAGACTCTAACTCATCTGCAAGTTCTGCCGCGTTGAATTTTTCGGTCCCTTCCATCATTACCTTCGTCAGGAAATTATAAAGGCCCGGTTTTGAAACAGAGTCATAATACCAACCGGCTTTAAGCTCAATTACAAGTTCTATCTTTGGTGTTAGCGTATGACAGGCAGATAAAACTCGCACTCCATTTGATAGTTTAGACTTCAGTGGTTTTGGAAAATCAAAACTACCCGGTTCTTTAACTTCTACTTTGTTAGCATAGCGAGGAGGTTCAACTGATGAACTTCTTACCCTAGCTGACAAAATAGTATTATCCATCAAATCAGATTGTTGTTGTAATTTAAGCCATTCCTCCTTCTCTCCTGGAGGCAACGGTAAAATAATGCCTTTATGAGCAACGGCGGGTCTAAAATACAGTTTAAACAGATCTATAATCTCTCTTGAAAGAAGATCAATTGGTTTGTCAAAAAGGGTAAACACATACTGTTCATTGCCCAAAGCTGTATAATACTTCCCAATCTCATAAGCTTGGCTTTCTGCGTGCTCTAATAAATTATAAAAACTCATTTGCTCATTTTTTTGAGCACGCTGTAATTCACGCTCCGAAAGCCCATTTTTGACGATTGAGGCAATTTCTTCTTGAATAATGGCATTGATCTTTTCAATATCTTCTGTTTTTTTAGGCTCAAACAGAAAAATAAAAAGTCCTCGATCAAAAAGATTGTAATATGAGGCCTCGAATGAAGTAACTAATTTTAGCTCATCAACCAACTTTTTATGTAGTCGAGATCCTTTTCCTCTTCCAAGCAGCCAGGAGATGATTTTAAACTGATACGTCCCATTCGCTTCAACAACACCTGGCACTTCATAAATAAGCGCAGCGAATGGTTGTTGAACGTCACGATAGAGTGTAATAGACTTTGAAACAATATCAGGCGTATGATAAAGCTGTTCTCGTTGATAGTCGGGATTTGGTTTAATATCACCAAAATATTTTTCTGCTTCTTTAAATACTTCCTCTGGATCAACATCCCCAACCACAACGAGCGTTGCATTGTTTGGCAGATAATGCTTTCGGTGAAATTCATGCAAATCTTTTCCCTTAACCGACCACAAATCTTGCTTGTAGCCGATAATTGGGTAGTGGTAAGGATGATCCGCAAAAATTGAAGCTAGCATGTCTTCAAGTAACGTTGAGCCATAGTCATCTCGGCGCAGCTTGAGCTCCTGGATAACTGCCTTCATTTCTGAATTGAGATGCTCATTCTTAAACGCTGCATGTTGCATGCAGTCAGCCATAACTGGTAATGCTTCTTTCCAATGGTGAGAAGGGAAATTAAACAAGTAACCGGTATAATCATAGGAGGTAAATGCGTTACAACTTCCTGAAAGCTTGTGAACCAAAATATTTATGTCGGATTCAGAAAGAGCTAACGATTCTTTTCCTTCTGTCCCTTTAAAAATCATATGCTCAATTAAGTGAGCTATGCCACGCTCGCCACTTTTTTCATCCTTGGACCCAACTTTATACCAAATTTGCAAAGAAACCTGTGGGATCGTACGCACCACGCGCACCAAAATTGTCAGGCCATTTTTTAGGATCTTCTTATATACCGGCTGCTCGCCATTTACACAGACTATGTTATTAATTTTTTCTTGATCTGTGGTTGTATCTTTTTCTTGAGCAGTTTTATGTGATTGCATTCGTACACCTATTTTATCAACCCCGCTTGTCATGGAGGTTTGTTTAGTTACCACTCTTCTTTCTTTAGTAGCTTTGCTTGTCAAATTCGCACTATTAAAAAAACAATAAACGCAGGTAAGAATAATAAGCTGACACCGTTTTATTAACCTCATAAAAACTCTATCCCTGAAACGAAGTTAAAAATTTAGTGATTAAAGTAGTCGTTAAAATTGAAGCGTACACGTAAAATAGAAATTTGCAAAGGAATATACAAGTTATTTTTTTTTGATAAAATAAGCAATATAACTTATGAAAACAATAAGCATATTAAGCCAAATAGAATTAATAATCAATGCGCTTATCACAGCTCCACATTCCGCTATCATTTTTGCTTATTATCCCATTCATTGCAGGCATATGCTGGCAAGCCAATACAAGTGCTATTTTTGTTATAGCGGTATCTATTGCTCTATTCACTTTTCTTCTTTCTGTGGCACATACCTCTAGAGACACAAAAGTTAAAATTGCCTTAATTTCGTTAGTACTTTTCACCATTGGTGCACTTGGCTATAAAGTGCAACAGGATAATTTTCATAAGTTTTATACAGCTCACAACAACTCCTCTTTCGATATTATTGGCACCATAAGTTCTCATGAACAATCATCCCACAGCTATTGCAAATCCCGCTTATCTATCCATCTTTCATCAATAAAACCCAGTAATACACAAACATGGGAAGATGTTGATGCAACTATTTATTTGTACACATCGCAACAATCAAGCGCACCTATTGAAATAGCCGACACCATCTTGATACGAAACGTAACGTTTAAAAAATCATCTAACACCTCCTTTAATAACTTTTTAATTAAAGAAAAATGTATGGCTAGCCTATTTATCCCCAAGCTTGATTATCAGCTTTTAGATCGTCCTGCATACTCCTGCACACGATGGCTGAAAAACTACAAAAGATCTTTGCTTGATAGATTACAGGAAAAATTTTCTCGCAATACGTTTCGTAGCTTTGCGGCAATTTTTTTGGGAAATCGAGAAGAAAAAAGCAACTTAAAGGACACACGGCCATATTTTAAAGCTTGGGGCCTGCTGCATTATTTAGCTCGCTCAGGACTTCATCTGATTTTTTTTATAGCACTCTTATACTTGTTGTTCACGCTTCTTCCAATCCCTTTTTTTATAAAGCAACTGATATTCATATGCGTAATTATTGCATATAGTACGCTGTCCTGGACAAGCGTACCCTTTAACCGAGCACTCTATCTTTTTATTTTTCAGAAAATCGGGACTCTTTTTAACTTCCCAACCAATACTATACACCTGCTTTCATGTATTTGCTTTATTACACTTTTTCAAAATCCAACACTCTTGTTTTTTCTTGATTTCCAACTAAGCTTCGGCATCACGTTCGCTCTTGCATATTTCAATGTCCTTAGCGAAAAAAACTATCAATAATCCAAAATTATTGATTTTGAGTTCAAAAATCTCATAGTCTGAAAATCAGTTACAATCATATGTCCAGAGGGGGGAGTGACAATGAAGTTTCAAAATAACACATGGCACATGAGAAAACATATCAACCTACAGGCAATACTCATACTTTTTTCTTGTTTGCTTATGTTCTCAACAACAACAGGCAAAACGCAGCAGGAAAATAATACTGTCGAATTTGACATCAATTCATGGATCGCAGAAGAAAATATACTTGATGGGCACCAAATAAATAATACCGTTATAGTCAATGAGCCAGGGTGCCAAAAAGCTATTGCCAACAAAAAAGACTGGACGCTCATTCTTTATCTTGCTGCAGACAATGACCTCGGCCCATTTGCAGTCCGCAATATAAAACAGATGGCAAATATAGGATCCACCAACTCAGCAAATGTCCTCATTCATCTTGATATCAAAACAGTCGGCCGCAAAAAAGTTACACGCCGCTTTTATGTAGAAAAAAATAAACTGGCCCAAGTAAACGTAGATGATCCAATAACCCAAAAAATGGATAGTGGCGATCCTCAGACGTTAATTTCATGCTTTAAATGGGCATCGCACGACTTTCCTGCACATAAATATGCGCTCATTTTATGGGATCATGGCACCGGTCCACTGGATCCAGTAACAGGAAGAATTTTTAATGCCAATGAACTATTCACCTATAACGCATGCACCAACAAATTAGAGCTTGATAGAAGCATAGGATTTCTTGAATATATCAGCATCGTTGAGCATTTGAGCACGATTGAACAACGAGGCATCTGCTGGGACGATTCAACGGGAAATTATTTAACCAATCAAAAACTGGAATTCGCACTCAAAACAATTTGCAATGAATGCCTCCATGGGAACAAAATTTCAGTGCTTGGATTTGATGCATGTTTAATGAACAGCATAGAAATTGCCTCAATGGTAAAAAAATATGCAGACCTGATGGTTGGCTCTCAAGAAGTTGTCCTCGGATCAGGCTGGAACTACCAAAAAGTTCTTGATCCATTTTCAAAAGGATCGCTCACCGCAGATAAGTTTGCTCAACATATCGTCTATGCCTATGACGACGCTTATCACGTAATTACCAATGATTACACACAAGCCGCACTCAACCTCAAAGGAGTCGAAGCACTTGAACAACAGATCAATTCAATAGCACTGATGCTTATGGAATGCCTAAAGAAACAGGTCCACGGCAGTGTAAAAAAAGCGATACAAGCAAGCAGAAATAAACGAATCTGCACGCACTTCGATGAGCCTTCTTACATTGACCTGCATCATTTCCTCTGCAACATTCAACAAAACCTAGGCCAATTTAAATTAAGCAACAGCAACGAAGAAGCAACACTTAAACGAAATCTGCAACAAAAAATAGAGGAAGCCAAAAAGATCATTTTAGCAATTGTTATTGCCAACAAAGCCGGATCAAATCTAAAAAAAGCCACAGGAATTTCAATTTATTTCCCAGAGCAACGAATTCACTCATCCTACAAAAAAACCACCTTTGCAGCAACAAATTACTGGCTCTCCTTTTTGACCGTTTATCTACTTTCTTAAAAAAACAACAAGAGAATTTAGATAACAATAACTGCCATGCTTCTCCTCCACGTACAATTTACAATGTGAAGGAGAAGCGTTAAACTTTTATACGTATTAATTATTATCAAGCGCCTTAAATAAAGATTACGCATGGATCTCAAAAAATTATTCAAACAAGAGCTTCTCGATCAGTTATACGCCCCATACAGAAACTGCACTGCCTGCCCTTTAGGAAAACTTGGCCGCAGACATGTTGTTTTTGGTGCTGGCAACGCTGACGCTAAGCTTATGTTCATAGGAGAAGCGCCAGGAGCAGACGAAGACCGCGAAGGAAAGCCCTTCATAGGCCGAGCCGGCCAGCTTCTTAACAGAACCTTTGAAGCAATAGGAATCAATCGCAACGACGTATATATAACCAACATTGTAAAGTGTCGACCTCCCCAAAATCGAACGCCATTACCATGTGAAATGGAAACATGCAAAAAGCTACTCCTGAATAAACAGATAAAAATTATCCGTCCACACGCCATTTGCACCCTTGGAGCCGCAGCAATCCAAGGCCTGCTCAATGAGCCGAAAATCAAAATTTCACAGCTACGCGGCAAAAAAGTCGAACTCGACGGCATTACCGTTGTCCCAACATACCATCCAGCCTATATCTTGCGCAACCCCAAAGAACTTAAAACGCTCATGCTCGATCTGACCACCGTATACGACATTGCCTACAACCAGTAATTGGTGGTGGATAAGTGGTGGATAAGTGGTGGATAAGTGGTGGATAAGTTGTCTTACCACCAAAAACCGCCCCACCCAAAAAGGCCTGCAGAAAACCTCTTTCAAAGTTATCCACCAGCGATCCGACGTCATAAAAGATGATTTGGAAGGTTTTAAAAAAGTTATCCACCACTTATCCACCACTTATCCACCACTCATTTTGACTTCCGATGTGGCCTCTGGGATGAGTTATCGCCCCTCCAAAATGGCAAGTTATCCACCACTTCTGGCCGAGCCTATTATTATTATAATTAATAAATAATATATATATATAATATAATAATAAGCAACGCTTCTCGACTCCAAAAAATGGGAACGAAATATTAAACGGTTGATACTCCATTTTTTAAATGTCAACTCCTCAAGTATTCTAGAGAGTAGTACCCCTTTTTGGGGGTATGGAAAAAAGATACTTGCGAAAACCTTTGGTTTGTACTAAAATAACAATATGCTTTTTTGGCGCATTCAAAGATTAACCCTGTCAAACAAGTTGAAAATCGTAACCAATAAAGGATATTGTGAAACTTTCTAACGTAATTGCCGAGCTTACTGAAGAGCGAGGTTTGGATAGGTCTTCTCTAGCGGATATTATTGCCGAGGGGATTCTTGCTGCCTATCAAAAAAAATATCCTAACCTGACGCTTAATGTCGTTTATGATGAAAAGTCTGACGAGCTTCAGGTTAAAATTCAAAAAGAAGTGGTTACCTCTGTTGACGATGATGATCATCAAATAAGTCTTCGTAAAGCCCGCTTTGTTGATGATAAAGTTTCGACCGGTGACTTGGTCTGGCTGCCATTTGAAGGCAGCATTGGTCGTATTGAAATTTTAAGGGCTCGTCAAATTATTGCGAGCAAAATTAGAAAGATGGAGGCTGATGCCGTCTATCGTGAATTTAGAGATAAAGAGGGCTCCGTTGTATATGGCGTTATCCATAAATGCGAGCGTGGCGGCGTAGTCATAAAGCTTCGTGACAACCTTGCATTCTTGCCTCGCTCTCTCTCGATTCCTGGCGACAAATGCGTTGTCGGTTTTTCTGTTCGAGCATTGCTTAAAGAAGTTTTGCCTGAGCCTAGAAATGAGAATCAGCTAATTTTGGACCGGGCTTCAGATACATTTCTTGCAAAGCTTTTTGAGCTTGAAATACCGGAGGTGTTCGAGCGGCTTGTTGAGATAAAGAAAATAGCCCGTATTCCTGGATATAAATCTAAAGTGGCAGTAGTTTCGCACGATAAAAATATTGATCCTGTAGGCACCTGTGTTGGCGTTGGCGGTGTTCGCATTAAGCCTATTTTAAAAGAGCTTGGCGGAGAAAAAATTGATGTGATTTCATGGAGCGAATCGCTAGAAGACTTGGTCATCAATGCGTTAAAGCCGGCGCATGTTAATCGTGTTGAAATCGATGATAACTGCGCACGAGTTTGGGTTGATGAAGATCAGCGGTCTCTTGCTATTGGCAAAATGGGGCAAAATATTGCGCTTGCATCTCGGCTTACAGGGCTTGATATAAAACTTATACAGCCAGAAAAGAAAGAAGGCGAGGCTGAAAAAGCGGCAGAAGTTTTGGAAGAGTTGGATGAGGGATAAGATTGCCTGGTGTAAGGCATCAATTAATTGGTTCAATCAGTGTGAGAAATAACGTATGCGTGTATATGAATTCTCAAAGGAACGTGGCCTTCAAGCAAAAGAGGTAGTGAAACTACTTCAAGATAATGGTTTTGATGTAAAAAACCATATGTCTGCGCTTGATGAAGAATCCCTCAAATTTTTGGAGAAACGGTTCAAACCTGCAGCTGCTGCGCCAAAAAAAGCTAAGGCTGTTGCCAAAAAAGAGCCGGAGCCTATTTCTAAGCCAATAAAAAAAGTTTCAGAAAAAAAGCCACCAAAGCCTGTCGAAAAAGCAAAGCCTAAAGAGCCCGAGTCAGAAGTGCTTATAATTGAGCCTATGAGCGTTGTAGAGTTTGCCGAAAAAACAAAAAGGCCGGTCAACAGTATTATCGTAACTCTCTTGAAGATGGGAGTTGTTGCCACAAAAAATCAAATGTTGACCGAAGATGTTGTAGCAAAACTGGCGGAGCAATTGGAGCTGCCTATTATAAAACCCAAGGTGGATAAGTCTTCATTGCTTAAAGAAATAAAAGTTGGAGAAGGAGACTTTAAAGAGCGTCCTCCTGTTGTAGTTGTTTTAGGTCATGTTGATCATGGAAAAACTACGCTTCTTGATTTTATCCGCAAAACAAGAGTTGCAGCTCGTGAAAAAGGTGGTATAACTCAGCATTTGGGTGCGTATGAAGTTCAAACGAAACAGGGTAATATAATCTTTTTAGATACGCCTGGCCATGAAGCTTTTTATAAAATTCGTGGACGTGGAGCTGGCGTTGCCGATATCGCCATATTAATTGTTGCTGCTGATGACGGAATAATGCCTCAAACGGTAGAAGCGATTAAGCATGCGAAGGCTGCGGAAATTCCGATTATTGTTGCAATCAACAAAGTTGATAAGGTTGAAAAGGGACGTGTTGACGCAATTCGTCAATCGCTCGCACAATACGACCTTCTGCCGGAAGAATGGGGCGGTGATGTTATCGTTGTTCCAATTTCTGCAAAGTTTGGTGAAGGTGTTGACCATCTGCTTGAGATGGTAATTTTGCGCTCACAATTGATGGAACTAACTGCTGATATAGCAGGGCCCGCCAAAGGTCACGTTTTAGAATCTAAGCCAGAAAAGGGCCGTGGCTCGGTCGGAACAGTTCTTTGTCATCATGGAAAACTCAAAGTTGGAGATTTCTTTATTTGTGGGCAGACCGGCGGTAAAGTAACTTCTCTTGTTGATTCAGAAGGCCATAGGGTCAAAGAAGTTGGACCATCTATTCCTGTTCAGGTAGCTGGTTTTGATGCATTGCCTGAAGTTGGTGATCTCTTTGAGGTGGTACCAGAATTCGAATACAGAAAAGCTAAAGCGGGACTTTCTGAACGAAAAGTTCAACAGAGACCGTTGGTTGAAGGCGCATTAAACCTACTTATCAAGGCTGATACCAATTCTTCAAAAGAAGCATTATTAGGTGCTATTGCAAAACTTGGAAATAAGCTAGATAAAGATTTTAATATAATTCACGCCGGTGTTGGTGATGTTTCTGAAAGTGATATTATGCTCGCTGCAAACACTGGTGCTGCTATTTATACATTCCATGTAAAAGTTGAGCATAATGCACAGCTCTTGGCTCAGCGATATGATGTTGCCGTTGAGACCTATGATGTTATTTATAAGCTGCTTGATGCGTTTGAAGAACTGGTTGAACGAGGCAAAGAGGTCAAAAAAGTTCTTACAAAGATCGGAGAAGCCGTTGTTCGGAAAGTTTTTGACATCAAGGGCGTTGGGGTTATTGCTGGCTGTTATGTAAAAGACGGTCGAATTTCACGCAACGGTACGATTACCGTATGGAGAGGGAAGCAAAAGATTGGTTCAGGTCCAATTGCAAGTCTTCAACGTGAGAGACGCGTGGTAAAAGAAGTCCATGCTGGATTTGAGTGTGGAATTGTGATTAATGGTTTTACTGATTGGGCCGTTGATGACAGGGCCGAATGTTATCTTGAGATGGCGGTTGAGGAAAAGAAGTAATTAAGAACTGATTTTTGAAAAGCGAGAAGTCATGAGGATGTGCTTGGTCTTTTTAAAGCGGAGTGGTGTGATCGCGTGAATGCATGGGCTATTAATATATTCTTTTCTTTTTGTTTTTCATTCCTCATAACATTTTATTTAATTCCCTTTTTTCGTATTATTGCTCAGAGGTTTCAATTTGTTGATAAACCTGATGGCAGCCTCAAAAAGCAGAAGGCAGCTGTTCCATATTTAGGCGGTGTAGCACTTTTTCTTGGTTTTGTGATAACACTTGCGTTTGTGTGCCCTGCTCACAACCAATTTTTTCTACTGCTTATCGGTTCAACTATTTTACTTTTCATAGGCTTTCTGGATGATGCGATCATAATGAGTCCGTTGCAAAAACTGTTTGGACAGTTTATTGCAACATTTTGTTTTCTCAAAGCAGGTTTATACATAAAAGAGCAATTTTTCTTTAACTTTTGGAATATTCCCCTTTCCACATTATGGATTTTAACGGTAATTAATGCTTTCAACCTTGTCGACGTTATGGATGGGCTGGCAAGTATTATTGCGCTCTGTTCTACTTCTATGTTTTTGATTATTGCATTATTTCTACGTATGTATGAAGTAATTCCTTTACTTGCAACTTTTATTGGGGCTTTGCTAGCATTCTTTTGGTACAATAGGCCCAGTGCGCGCATCTACCTTGGCGATGCCGGTTCATTGTTTATTGGTGGTTTTTTAGCGGTTATTCCCTTTCTTTTTAACTGGGGCACCTATAACTGGTTTGGATATCTTACGCCAATTATAATATTGGGAATACCTCTGCTTGAAATTGTTGGTTTAATAATCATTCGTTCATACAAAGGAATTCCCTTTTTTAGAGGGAGTCCCGATCATTTTTCATCATATCTACTTTCTTCGGGGTGGGGAAAATGGCCAATTTTATTATATGTTTCAGTCCTTTCATTGCTCCTTATGGTTGCAGCTTTTCTTTTTGTTTCCAACAAAATCCCTACAAAATCGATTGTTATTATGGCATTTCTGTTTATTGTTAATTGGTTAATGATCTTAAAAAACAGCAACTATTAAGCTTTGGGTTTAGCTATTCTTCAAGATATTTGTTGCTTTTTCCTTTTTTGCACTCAAATGCATCGTGCTTATTGAGAAAACAGAGCTGTAATAGGTGTTTTTTGTTGTTGCAATTTATCTCTTTTGGGGGCTATTGCATTTTATGTAAGTTTTAGCAAACTTGAAAGACATGATTTAGGGTATTCATGCTCCTTGTGTAGGGAGTATGGTTAGAAGCACTGCTAAAGTAATAGATAAGGATCCAATAATACAATTCCTTCTTAGCTCCTCGCTTATCTATTACTTTTTTTTATGTTTTAATATAACAGTTTTTTTCTATTTTCTTCTGACAGCAATTTAATAAGGGTCTCTAGGTTTTTTTTGTCGTCTGTCAGGTCATTTTTTGGCGTTTCTATAATTTTGGCCGTATCAAAAAAACGTTGATCATTCATGAGAAATTTGAATGCTTCAAGATCTATGTTCCCTTTGCCAATATGTTCATGACGATCTACACGGGATCCTAAATTTTTTTTGGAATCATTTAAATGAATGCATTTAAGAAGATTAAGGCCGAGAATAGTATCAAATGTTTCCCACAATGACTTATATCCTTCTTCAGTCCTAAAATCATATCCAGCGGCGAATGCATGGCACGTATCAAAACATATTCCAAGCCGCTTTTGATATGTTGATTGTTCATAGATAGTGGCAAGCTGCTCAAAGGAGCGGCCCACTGTTGAGCCTTGTCCGGGCATATTTTCCAGCAAAATCATTGTTTTGCCGGGGGTATCTGCGAAAATATCATTAAGCGTGTGAGCTATCGTTTCGAGACAAGTTGTTTCTGTTCCATTGGTATATGAGCCTGGATGTAAAACCAGATAAGGAATTTCGAGTTGTTCGCATCGAACAAGTTCTTGTTGCAGAGAGTCTTTTGATTTTTTTTGAATTTCTTTATCGGCAGCACCTATATTAATCAGATAACTCGTATGTGCAACAATAGGGTTTATAGAGCTTTCTTGCGCGGTTTTTTTAAAAAGTTCGATTTCTTCGCTCTTCAATGGCCGTGCTTTCCATTGCCTGTTGCTTTTGGTAAAAATTTGAATTGTGGTGCAGCCAATTGATTCGCCTCGCAGAACTGATTGTTCAAGACCGCCGGAAATTGACATATGTGCACCAAGCACAAGCCGTTGTTTTTTGTGCGTCATGATTAACCTTGTTATTAAAAGGATGGCGTTATGTTGTCCATGTTAGTTTAGCAGGTTGGTTTTGATTTGCTAGATATAGAAGAAAGGAAATCTAGAATAGATTTCCTTCTTTTTTTGCTTTAATTGTTTTTGAAGATTCTACAAAAGTATGTCCGATTTAGCTGATGAGAGGAACCACAAAAAACCAGGATCGGTGTCAGCATGTTCCAAGACGGAACCATCTATGATGTAAAGAGAAAGATCATTATCTTTATTTAAATGTATCGGTTTATGTCGGGGTAGGCTGGGCCATATCTTACACCTGTTTTCTACACATAGTTCTATTCTCGTTATTTTTTTTACCTTTAATTGTTTCTAAATATCCTACATAGATACGTCCGAAGCGATCGCTTTGTCCTATTTGTATTTCAAGTGCTTCAAGTTGTTCTTTCGTAAAGGGTCGTAGGCTTCGAGCTGGCATCTCAAATATTAAAGGATCCTTAGCATTGTCCGTCCAAATCTTAACAGTTACTGGGTATTTACTGTCATTTATAGCGGATAGTCTTACTTCCTGTTTAAAAATTTTTGCATAGAAACCTGATGTTGCATACAACGCAACGCAGGCGATTGTTAAAATTAACCTTTTCATCATAAATCTCCTTTTTTTGAGTTTTTTTATAAAATTCTTTCTACTTTAAGATTATCAAACCTATTTTCAGTTTATCAATGGAGTGATGGGGGGTGAAAAGTGAAATTTTGCGATGAGAACAGCGTTTTTAGGGCTGAAGGCGAAAGTTTAGCCTAAGAGAAAAAAGAGTCACCATTAGCTAAAAATTTCTAGATATAGCAGGTTATTATCTTCAAAGTTTTCTGGATTTTTTTATTTTGCTTGGTAATGGAGTATACTGTGATTTAATATCCTCAATGTTAGACATATTTTGAAAGACATAGTTTATTCATACTAAACAGAATAGAATAAGGGGTTACAATGGCTGAGGCCTCCGCTGGAAAGAAAAAAGAATTAGCTATGGGTTCTGTGTTGCGTATCAGCGGCACAATTATTGATGTTCAATTTCCACGCGAATCGATTCCTGATGTTTACAATGAATTGCAAGTTCTTATTCCCAGTAATAAACATGAGCGTAAAGCAAGCGTGGAAGTTGCACAGCAAATAGGCGATGGCGTTGTGCGGTGCATTGCGCTTGATAGCATCGAAAATATTTCTCGTGGTTTGCCGGTTATCAATACAGGTGGCCCGATCAAAGTTCCTGTTGGTTATTGTGTGTTGGGAAGAATTTTCAATGTACTTGGCCAGACAATTGATAATGAAGGCGCTACTACATGCTCTGAGCGATGGGGTATTCATCGTGAAGCTCCACCTTTTATTGAACAAAAAATTAGCGATGAAGTTTTAGAGACCGGCATCAAGGTTATTGATATTATGTGCCCGTATATCAAGGGTTCAAAGATAGGTCTTTTTGGTGGCGCTGGTGTTGGTAAAACAATTTTAGTTCAAGAATTGATTAGAAATATTGCTACCGAGCATGGTGGCGTTTCCATTTTTACCGGAATTGGTGAGCGAACACGTGAAGGTAATGAACTCTGGCTTGAGATGAAGCGAACCGGTGTTCTTGATAAAACTGCTCTCGTGTTTGGGCAAATGGGTGCAATGCCTGGAGCTCGATTACGTGTAGGTCTTACCGGATTGACGATGGCGGAGTATTTCCGGGATAAAGAAAAAAAGGATGTTCTTTTATTTATTGATAATATTTTCCGATTCGTGCAAGCAGGATCTGAAGTTTCTACGTTGCTTGGACGTTTGCCTTCCGCAGTTGGCTATCAGCCGACGCTTGCAAGTGAATTAGGGTCATTTGAAGAACGTATAACCAATACTATTAATGGTGCTATTACGTCGGTACAGGCAGTTTATGTTCCTGCTGATGATATAACCGATCCTGCGCCAGCAACTACGTTTTTGCATTTAGATGCAAGTACCGTGCTTTCGCGTAAATTGGTTGAGCTTGGTTTATACCCTGCGGTCGATCCACTTGAATCAAATTCTAAAGGATTGCAGCAAGCGATTGTTGGTAAAAAGCATTATCGGGTTGCGCAACAGATCCGTGAAATTTTGCAACGTTATAAAGAGTTGCAAGATATTATTGCTATTTTAGGTATGGATGAACTTTCTGAAGAAGATAAGCTTACTGTCTATCGGGCAAAAAAGATTCAAAAATTCTTAACGCAACCATTATTTGTTGCAGAGTTTGCTAGTGGCCTGCCAGGTGTGTATGTACCACGTGAAAAGGCTGTTGAGGATTTTGAAAAGATTATTGATGGTCAGTACGATGATCTTCCCGAATCGGCATTTTATATGGTTGGAACCCTTGAGGATGTTATTGAAAAAGCTCGTACGTTGAAAGAAAAGGCGTAAGTTATGGAGCTGCGCGTTATTAATCCAGAGCAAGAGAAAAAATTCAACATTAAGTGGGTTGAAGTTGAAACACCTGTTGGAAATTTTGTTATACATGCAGGGCATGCTCCAACATTATTAACCCTTTTGCCTAATCATGATGTTTTTTTTCAGCTGACAACAGGTCAATCAGAGTCTATGCACATTTCTCAAGGTATTATAGAAGTTACTCGAGAGAGGGCTACCATTATTTTGAGTGAGTAATTGTGAAGAAATTATTTGGTCACATTATTGGGGGTTCTTTGACTGATGGATTTACGATGCGTATCCATCATGCCGTTACTTTGGAAGATATAAAAACAGGTAAGTTTGTTTCGATCATAGGCAGCAACTTTACTTTTTTTTCATTGATCACCGATTTGAGTTTAGCAGTTACGCATCCTGATATTCTTCTTTTTCCTCCTACCGAACATGAGCAGTTGCTTTCATCTATCTTAAAACAGAAAGATATCTATGCAACAGCTGTGTTGCGTCCTATGCTAATGATAGGATCTGACAAAAAACCGATGCCGGTCAAAACTATTCCATCCCATTTTGCAGACGTTTATGAGGCGAGCAATAAAGACGTTGCATTAATTTTTGGTGATGAAGCAGAGCCTTCTAACAGATATTTTAATATTGGCAATCCTCTCGATATGAATGTTCCGGTGTGTATAAATCTTGAACGATTAACTGAGCGCAGCAATGGTATTTTTGGAAAAACCGGAACGGGCAAAACGTTTTTAACACGTCTTGTGCTTGCAGGACTTATTAAAAATGAGAAAGCTGTTAATGTAATTTTTGATATGCATAGTGAATATGGTATTCAAGCACGTAAAGAGGGAAAGAACCAATCATTTGTCAAAGGTTTAAAAACAGTTTTTCCTGACAAAGTTGCCATATTTTCTTTAGATCCTACTTCTACAAGGCGTCGTGGAGGGTCTCCTGATATTGAGATAGTCATCCCGCTTCATGCTGTTCATGTGGAAGATGTTATATCGTTGCAGCATGAACTTAATTTGCACCCTACCGCGCTTGAGGCTGCATATTTAGTAGCTGCGCGGCATAAACATAATTGGCTGAGTGTATTATTAAGCCGTGGTGAAGATATAAAAGAATTTGCACAAGAGCTTGGTGCACATCCGGAATCGATAGCTGCGCTTTATCGTAAACTGAAGCGCATAGAACAGCTTCCATTTTTTATTACAGCAGAACAAGGTGCGCGACGAGACAATGATGTTATCGATCAAATGATGGAATATATCGATAAAGGGATAAGTATTGTTATTGAGTTTGGTAATTTTACGTCAAGTTTTTGTTACCTTTTGATTGCAAACATTATTACACGCCGTATTCATTCAGAATATATAAAAAAGACAGAGAAATTTTTAGGGACACAACGGCAAGAGGACGAACCCAAAAAACTTATGATTACGATAGAAGAGGCGCATAAATTTTTAAATCCGCAAGCAGCCCGACAGACTATTTTTGGAACAATTGCGCGAGAAATGCGTAAATATTATGTTTCTTTGTTAGTGGTTGATCAACGCCCTTCCGGAATTGACCCGGAAGTTCTTTCACAAGTCGGAACAAAAATAATTGCAGCGCTTAACGACGAAAAAGATATTCAAGCAGTGTTGACTGGTGTCAGTAATGCAACAAGTCTCCGGTCAATTTTGGCATCTCTTGACACAAAAAAACAGGCGCTTTTCCTTGGCCATGCAATGACGATGCCGGTTGTGGTCCAGACTCGTGAATATGGGGAAGATTTTTACCGCGCTATGCAATCTAACATAACAACCAAACAGATTGATCAGTTCATTCAAGAGATATTTTAAGACCAAACGCTATTTAGAATTTTCTCTGGTTTGAAGTGCTTTATGTTTAGCTTTGAACAATAAAAAGATTTTGCGCAGATACGTTTGGATTAATCAAAGGATTTTGTAATTCAGCAATGGTTGAACAGCATGCAGCTGCTGGATCACCGGAAGCTGTAAGAGCTCCAACCCAGTATTCATTTCCTGGATATGCATTGCCATCCCATGCATACATAGCTACAAGAAGTTTTTCTTTATCTTTGCCCGTAAGCTTATCAGCCGTATTTCTTTTTGAGAATCTGATTGTGATGTCATTCATAATTTTTTGAGCTTTTTGGGGTTCTGAAGTTTCATTTGAAGCACCGCAACAATGTAATTCAGTTGTCGGAAACCAGCTAAAGTTAATATCAGAAATATGATCAAGGTCTTTACGTCGTGTGAGTATCTCTTGATATACATCGAGCATAAGTTGTGCTTGTAGTTTATTTGCACTAGGGTATGCCCAAACTCCCAAGCCAAGCCCTACGCAATGTAAATAAACCTTCTTGTTGACTTGTTTTCCACGTTCATGTGCATCTACAAGAAATGGCTCGATAACTATAGCAAGGCGTTTTTTAAATACTATTGTATCAAGATAACTGTTATTACCAATTTTGACATAACGGCCTGTTGTATCATGTGTTGCATCTTCAAATGTTGCAAAGGTAGTTTCATAAAAATCGGACCATATCTTGAGTAGTTTTGTCTTGGGTGAATTTTGATCGGCGTTAATTCCATATCCATTTTTTGTGGTATTTTGTTCTGGTGTTATGATCATATGCTGCCATTCCATGAGGCCTGGTTTTTCAAAGCGGGTTCCCACAAGACCCACATATATGCCCTTTTCTTCAAAAGTTCCGTGAGCACCTGGAATCCCACTATTGTTGCGGCTTCCATTATTTATAAAAAATGTTGGGACTGATACGCCAAGCAATGCTGAAATTTGCATTTCATCATATGACAAATATTCATCAAGGATGAGTGGTGCTTTTTGTTGCGAGGTTCCTATAGCTTCAAATCCGCCTTGCCCCTTAACACCATTTCTTAAGAGATAGTCGTCGGATGGATTCCAGAAGGTTAAGGGACGTTTTGTTAAAAGTCGATTTATAAATTGTGAACTATCCATCTCTTTATATACTTTTTTCTCAATTTCAGATCCATATTCTTTTTTCAGTTTCAGAAAATTCGTGATAAGTCCCAGAACTTTTTTATGTATTATGGGGTGAACATGTTGAGCTTGTTGTATAATTTCTTGCTGTTTTTCGGGATTATTTTGAGCGATTATCGCAATCCTATTATCATGAGTTGGCAAGCTAACTTGTGAAGCTAAATTTGACAGCTGTTCCCATGTCATGTGCTGTGGATCTATAGTTATAGTTTTAATGTTTTGGACCGGCGGTTGAAGCCATGACCATATTGATGACCAGATATTTTGCATTGTTTTACAGCAACAGAATGTTGTGTTATTTGTGATGCATAAAGTAAGTAAACACAAAATACTCTTTAAACTGCCTTTTTTGATCATAACTATTCCTCTAAAATAGTGACTGTGAACTCGCATTTTGCTACTAATTATTACGTTAACTTATAAAGAATAACTGCGCAATATCCCGATACGATTTCTATTCAAATTGTATTAATAGAAGGGGAATTCTACATAACGTGATTCAGAAATGTGCAGGTTTATTTTCTTACTTCTAATAATAAAAGTTTCATATTGAATTATCTGTCAACGGTTGCTTGTCATAGCTTTTGATTATTGGTATAATTTAAATTGTCAAACTGAAGATTTTTTGCGAGAAATGATAGACTGAGATCTTCTTTGTGCTGTTTCACTGAGATCAAAATTTGGATTATTTATAAAATTTATGGAGTTGTCATGATTAATCGTAAGGCTATCTATGCCATGTTGATATTTATATGCTTTCATTGTAATACAGATGCAATGTTTAAAAAATTATACCACATGGCCACTGGTAGAGTTGATACTGTTCGATCAGATTACCAAAAGAGAAAGATTTTGGCTGGTCAGGTATTTAGTAGGAATATGCATGAGGCCAAAGCTGCTGAACCAGTATCTGAAGTTAGCAAGCCTACTACTAGCTGGTGGAGATCTACAAAAACAGCTCTATGGAGAGGTTTTACTGCACTGAGAGATGCTCGAGTTGAAAATCCACAAATTCAAGAGTTATGTCATCCATCTTTTTTATCAGATGCCGATTCCATTGTTGGAAGGTATTTTGGAAAGTATGTTCAAGAGTCGATAGCTTATGCGGCTCGTCTCAAAACACTACAGCAGATCGAAGATAACATTGGTAATTATCCTGAACGGGTTGAAGAAAAACGCCAGGCCCTCGTTGATGAAATTGGAGAAAGTTTGAAGGTCAAAAAGATTCCCTATTGGCTCGATAGAACTTTTTTTAGAATGAATGGTGGCTTTTCTGTTTTTATTAAAGCCACCAATAAAGAAGACATGCGGGCTCCGTTATTGAAGCACCTAAAGCAGAATATTAAAGATGAAGTGCACACGGATAATGGATCAGATTGGGTTTTTAAACTTGCTCTATATTCACAATATCGCGATAAAAAAATTAAATTTGGAGGCGTCAATCTGACGTCCACACAACGGCATTTGGCAGAAAATATGCATCATATGCTACATGGAAGGTTTGGTAATTATGCCCCAGCTATTTTTACAACATATATGCAGTATCGTCCATTCAGCCTAGTATTGGATAGACTTATTGCTATTGAGAGAGAATTTAGCCGCAAAGGATATCATACCTTTGTTCATGGTCAGCGCTGGCATAATTGGCTTACCGAGCATTGGTTTTCCAAGTTATGGGAAAATCGGACTGGTATATCTACTCGTAATTATTTATTCCCCCATGTAAGAGATACTCGCCTTTCAGCACAAGAATGTGAGGTTGAGCGAGAGATTCATAAAGATCTTTTGGATAATGGTGTAGACTATGATGATCCTTGTCGGAAAGAGAAAAGAGCTAGGGTACATTTTTTGAATTATGGTTTGTTTGCAAACAGTTCATTTCCGGGATGTTGTACTGCAGGTTATTTGGTTGAAGATTCGAATATAGGCCCGGCTTATGCAACATTAGAAGATGCTTTTAGGCATAATGGCTATGAACAGCAGTATGAAAAATACAAAGATGATCTTGCGGCTCTTGAAGAAAAAGCAGAGCAACTCCAGCCATTTGGAAACTTATTGGTTGTAGCTGTTCCTAAAAAGAAAGCACACGAACATGTTTATGCGGCAATTCCGGGTGGTGGTAAGAAAATCTTAACAGTTAACGGCTCTGCGGTAAGAAATGTAAATGAAGTTATGGATATTCTTCATAAAAATCCTTTTGCTTTACAATCACATGATCGTTGGAATTTGAATCCAACAGATCATATTGAGTTTTGTCTTGTTTTAACCGCAGATACGCTAACTCCTAAGAGTGGTGTTAAAATTGTGCCGGTAAATATGTGCGATTCCAATAAATTTGGCACATTTCAAAAAGAGTCCGACAGACTCTTTGGTAAAATAAAACGAGATATACGTTGGCAGCAATTGCCAAAAGGATTTTTTAAGAGAGCTATGGATGTAATGCATACGTACTTCTAATTTATCATTTGCGCCATAAAAGGGATATGATAAATATCGTGCTGCTTGTGATGATGATTAAAGGGCCAGCCGGAATACCCGTTGCAATTGATATTATTATTCCACAGATGCACGCGATCATTCCAATACCAAGACTGGTAAAACTATAGCTAGCTAAATTCTTATTGATGTTACTGCTTGCACATGCAGGTATTGAAACGAGTGCTGCCGTCATAAGGCCGCCCACTATGCGTACCCCCATGGCAACGACAAGTGCAATACACACAAGATACACAAGCGTTAATGCTGCAACATGATAGCCTTCTACAGCGGCTAAATCAGGTGAAATACTTGATAAAATAAGGCGGGGCATAATCGTATAGATAATTAAAAAAATAATGAGTGAAAGCACGATAGAAATCAAGATTGCCATAAATGGCACGTGCGAAATATCCCCGATTAAAGCAGTATAAGCTTCTTTTTTTGGCAAAAATAAAAATGCAACAGCTAGTGAAGATGCAAATACAACCGCAGTAAGTGCTTCAAGAGGAAGCTTGGTCCATTGTTGCAAAAGCCAAATGACAAAAATTCCAAGCGTCAAAAAGATAAGTGCACCGATTGATACATCAAATCCATACAAAAGACCAAGGGAAACTCCTGGTAACGTTAAATGTCCGAGGGCTCCTGCCATAAGAGCCATCCGTTTGGTAACCATAAGTGAGCCTAAATAGCCTGCAATGCCTCCTATGCATGCACCCATGGTAATGACCCCAATTAGCTGCCAACTACTTATCATGGTGATGTTCATACGGTTTTACTCCCCATCCATAAATTTTATAAAGATTTTCAGGTGTCAAGGTAGCTTCTGGTTTTCCTTGACATACGATGGTTTTATTCAGACATAAAACATGAGTAGCTTGTTCCCAGACAATATTGAGATTGTGGGTAATGAGTATCATGGTAAGGTTCCGTTTTTTCCACAGTGACTTTAACAAATTATAGAGCTCAGTTTGGCCTTGGATATCAATTGCGGTTGCAGGATCATCAAACAATATAATTTCAGGATTGTTGATTAATGCCCAGGCAATGAGCATCCGTTGAAATTGGCCGGTTGAAAGCTCGGTAAACTGTTTGTGCTGTATTTCGGGCTCAAGGCCAACATCTTGTAGTGCTTTTGGAATATCTTTTTTATTAATACATTTTTTACACAAGAAAAAATCTTTGATGGTAAGTGGTGGAATATCAGAGCGGGCAAGTAACTCATAAGGTGGTAAGTAGCTGATATTTTTTGTATGCCACGTAATAATTCCTTTGTGGGGAATAAGACCAAGAAGTGATCGAAGCAATGTTGTTTTGCCTGCTCCATTTGGACCGATAATAATAATGATTTCGCCCTGTTTTACAGAAAATGAAATGTCGTGGAGGACTCTTTCGCTATCAAACTGAACGCTCAGATTTTTTACCTCCAAGATGGTATTTGCCATAATATTCCTTTTTTTATTTCACCACTTGTTGTTACTTTACAAAATTACAAAGGGTATATCAATCTGAAGATATTCTTGTCTTTATGTAATCATGTTTTTTATTATCGTTTGTAGGAGTTTGTTATGAAGTTTAAAAGATGTTTGTTAGTTGTTCTTTTTTTGCTGTTCAGCTGTTTTGGCTCAATTTTGTGTTATAAGCCGGTGACCTATATGACCAATATGGTCACATCTCATCCATTTATTACGGCTTTGGTGATAGTTGTTATATTAAGTGAAGAACCGTTAGATACCATAAAAAATGTTGTTTCATATTGTATTGAAGAACATCCCGTTTTATCTATAACTCTCCTTGGTTTAATATTAAGCGGCTCCTGGGAAGATCTGGCCTCATTACAACAGGTTTCAAGTTCATTAGTAAGATATTTCAATCGATTGCTTCATATGTTGATAAGGATTGTTGAGAGCTCATATCCATAGATTGTGTCCTATCCGTGCTTTTTGATGATTTTGCATAGGTCATAACATGGCTATAAACTATTTTTAAATTCCTATTTTTTATACAGATTTTCTTTCAAGAAAAACTTGAAATTACTAATGTGTAATAAGCCTTTCTGGGGGGATATATGGTGATTTTAAGTTGATTGTTTACTTTGCTCAAAAAAGCCTTTACCTTATAAAAGTGAGTTGAGTTTTTTCATTGTTATTCATTTCTTGTTTTACATAAAATTGAGTGTTTTTACATGTCACTGACATGTTGAAAATCGGATAAGCGCATAGGATCAATATATGAATGCCTATATAGCCCGAATGTGTACCTCTTTTATTGATGTTCCCGACAAAATAGCAGTAGCTGTTTATTTTGCGGGTTGTTCTTTGCGGTGCAAAGATTGTCAAAATCCTGAGTTATGGTATCGAAAAAATGGGGTTTTAAGATCACTTGATGAAGTTAAAGAAAAAATTGATTCACATCCATTGGCAGATTCAGTTGTGTTTTTAGGTGGAGAACCCACCGATCAAGTTGCTTTTTTGACTGCATTGTGTCAACAGATTGTGAATAAAGAACGTGTATTATACACCGGTCGAGAGTTTGAAGAGTTGTCTACATCATTACTCGAATATTTAGAGATGATTATTTGTGGGCCTTACCGATCGGATCTTCATGTTGGTGGATGGCCAGCATCATCAAATCAACGAATATTAACAAAGAAAGGCGTTTCATGGCACCTGCTGAATTCTTAAAAGGATATTCTGATAATTTCAGAGATATTTACTTAAACACTGATAAAGAGCTGTTGCGTCTTGAAGGAATTTCATTCGATCAGCTTGATGTAGCTGCAATGGCTCAACGCTATTTTCATGAACATACTGCTGATATGTCAATTGATACCAATGCCAACTGCAATGAAACCAAATCATACGGAAATTATATATCAGAAGTTACCAAAGGGTGGCTCAAACTTCAGGGTTACTATAACCTTTACCAAAAAATTGAAGAGATGTATGGTGTTGAACGAGCAAATAATCTTATGGACTCTGTTTGGAATGGGGATCTTTATGTGCATGATAGTACTGCAATTCAGGTTCCTTATTGCTGGGCATATTCAACACATTTTTTACTTGATAAAGGAAATTTTTGGGGTCAACTTCAATCATTACCCCCAAAGCGACGTCGTTCCTTTATCGATCAAGTAAAGGAAGTATCGATTGAACTTGCACAAAACATAGCTGGTGCTATTGCGATTGGCGATCTTTTTATTAACTATGCATATTTTGTAAAAAAAGAGAATCTTGATATTGCAAATCCGTACCATCGCAAAGATATCGAAAATGATTTTCAGTCATTAGTTCATACGCTCAATAAAAAATTACGCGCTTCACACCAATCTCCATTTTCTAATCTTTCTATTTTTGACAGACCAAATCTTGAATATCTCTTTGGTGAATTACGTTATCCAGACGGTTCTTCTCCCGATTTTGATTTGATTGAAGAAATACAAAAAATATTTTGTAATTGGTTTGCAAAGGGAGATCCTACGACAGGATTACCGTACCGTTTTCCTGTTGTTACCTTAAATTTGCGTATTGATGAACAGAAAAATATTATCGATCAACGATCGTTTAACTATTTTTCGGACATAAATTTGGATAAAGGGTGTTTTAATATCTACATTTCAAGTGGCAATAAGATAGCGAGTTGCTGCCGGCTCATCAATGATCTTGAAATGGTCGGAACTGATAGTTTTGGAAATGGTGGTGTCTCATTGGGATCACATCGTGTTGTTACCATTAACTTAGCGCGTTTGGGAAAACGATCTGAATCATTCTCACAGCTCAAGACCCTGCTTCGTGAGCAACTTACCAAGGCGCGAGATCTTTTGGTGGCTCATCGCAAATTACTAAAAGAACGAATAGATCAAGGATTTCTGCCTTTTTTCAAATATGGGCTTATGAGCTTGGAGAGGTTGTTTAGCACATTTGGGGTAAACGGGATTTATGAATGTATGCTTGAACTTGGGACCCCTATTACAACCCCTACCGGCAAAGAACGAGCACATGAACTTCTTGATGAAATAAAACAGTTTTGTCATGAATCGACCCGTGAGTATTGCTGGTCCTTTAACATTGAGCAGGTTCCTGCGGAAAGTTTGGCAGTCAAATTTGCCCAGAAAGACAAGTTTCTCTATGGAATGGACTATGACATCTACACCAACCAGTTCATCCCGTTATGGGTAAAATCTGACATTGTTGATCGAATTAAGTTAGATGGAGAATTTTCACGGTCATTGACAGGTGGTGGTATTTCTCACTTAAATATCGGTGAGAAATTGACATCGGTTCATCAGATGCAAAAGCTCATAAAATATGCTGTTGATTGTGGATGCGAGCATTTTGCAGTAAATTATAATTTCTGCGTGTGCCAGAATAAACATGTCTCAGTTGCAGGTCCTTCTTCGCAATGTCCGATGTGCGCAGCACCAATTCTCGAACAGTATACACGTATCATTGGTTACTGGACACCGGTATCTACCTGGAATAAAGGTCGACGAAAAGAACATACAAAACGTGTGTTTGAGAACTATTCTGATGAGATGAATGAAGGCATACATGCGGCACAGCCGGATATTAAAGAGCGACAACTATAATATTGAACTAGAAATCACAGGAAACGTTTTTATAAGATTTCCTGTGATTTCGGCACTTTACTAAGCTCTTTTGACTTTTCCTTATAATGGCAAAAATGTCATAAAATCTTTTTAGATGGAATTTTTGAAAATTATTAATGACCCGTTCGTGCTGAAGGTAGCCCCGCAGGGCGAACTTGAAGCATTCGAACGGGCTCTAATCCGTTTTACTGCTAATTATGTTATGTATTTTTATATTGAATTCTCTCTAAGCTCGAAAAGTCAAGTAAGCCTAAAGATGCTTTTTAATCAATTCATTGATAAGCTGCGGATTGCCCTTGCCCTTGGTTTCTTTCATGACTTGACCAACAAAGAATCCAAAGAGTTTTTGTTCTCCGGCTTTGTATCGTTCAACTTCTTTTGTATTTATTTCGAGGATTTTTTTGACTATTGGCTCAAGTTCATCAGCAGATCCGATTTGTTCAAAGCCTTTTTCTTTAACTATATCAGCAGGTTCTTTTCCTGTTTGCGCGATAATGACAAAAATTTCTTTTGCTGCAGTTGCATTAATTACACCCTTTTGAAGTAATTCAAGAAGTGAGGCTAATTTTTCTGGTGTAACTTTCAATTCAATTAAGCTAATATTTTGCTCTTTAAGATATCCAAGTACGTCGCGTAAAATCCAGTTGATAATCTGTTTGCTTGAACTGTGTTTGCTTGTTTGCTCAAAATAGCGTGCAAGGTCAATATCATCAATAAGGATTTCTGCTTCGTATGGCGATAAACCATATTCAGTACAAAATCTTTCAAATTTTTCGTGTGGCAGTTCTGGCAAGTTAAGTTTGATATTTGCGATCCATTCATCTGTTACTTCAAGTAGAGGTAGATCCGGTTCTTGGAAGTAGCGATAATCGGCCGCCTCTTCTTTAGAACGCATAGGAAATGTTTTTTTCTGTTTTGTATCCCACAATAATGTTTCCTGAACTACTGGCTTTCCTGATTCAAGCAGCTTTATTTGACGTTCAATTTCATACTCTATGGCATCGCCAATATATTTAAATGAGTTTACATTTTTCAGCTCACAACGTGTGCCAAGTTCTGAGGAATCTTTCTTTTTTACTGATATGTTGGTATCTGCTCTGAAAGCGCCTTCTTCCATGTTGGCCGTGCTGATGTCAAGATAACGAACGATGGAATGAAGTGCTTTGAGATATGCTTTTGCTTCATTTGCATTGACAATGTCGGGATAACTTACAATTTCGAGTAGTGGCGTTCCTGCACGATTTAAATCTACGTATGTTTTATCACCTGCGTGGATATTTTTTCCCGCATCTTCTTCCATGTGAATTCGTATCAGCCTAATTTTTTTGATAGATCCATCTTCACGTCTTATAGGAATATACCCTTCACTACAAATTGGATCCTGATGCTGAGTTATCTGATACCCTTTGGGTAGGTCTGGATAGAAATAATGTTTACGGGCAAATCCGCAACGTTTTGTAATTGAACAGTTTGTTGCTAGTCCTGCCAATATGGCATAATTGACTACCTGCTTATTAAGCACTGGCAGGGAACCAGGATAACCCGCACAAATTTCACAGATATTACTGTTAGGTTCTTTGGTGATTTGGTTTTCACAGGTGCAGAAAATTTTACTTTTGGTATTCAATTGAACATGAATTTCGATTCCAATAACAGCTTCATACTGTGGATATGAATTAAGAATTGAAGTCGTTTTTTCCATGTATTTCCTTATTCAAAAAAAATCAATACGTCTTAAAAGCCATGTCTTATTGAATGTTAATTCGTTCGTATGGTTCGAAAGGCTCACCACGAACGGCTGTTTATATTTCCCGTTCGTCCTAGTCCTTAGCTCAGTCGAAGGGTCGAAGGGTACGAACGGCTTGATTTGCCCTAGCTTCCCCCCAAACTTGAAAGTATGGGGGATTACCTGCCTGTAATAAAATTGATAGGGAGGTATCGGAGTTTATTTTTAGTTTATCATATTTTTTCGATTTTGTATCCGTGTATCTCGAGCTTCTCATCGCTGACAAGGGTTATTTTACAATTGAATTCTTTTTCAAGCTCTAAGATAGATTTGTATTGGTAGGTAGTCAAATAATCGAATATCCGTGGACTGAGTATGAGATCAACCTGCTTGCCAAGTTTTTTTGTTGCCAGGTTGTCTTTAAGTTTGCGTAAAATGATATAACCTTCTGTCGCCATTGATTTTATAAATCCGTATCCTGAGCAGGTTGGACATGTTTGAGTAAGTTTTTGAATAAGTGTTTTTCCTGTCCTCTTTCTCGTCATTTGAAGGAGCCCAAATTCAGAAACTTTAAGAACAACAGATTGATATTTGTCACGTTCTTTTAATGCCTTTTCAAAGAAATTAAAAAGGCGCTGTCGATTGGAATGCTCGGTCATATCGATAAAATCAATAACAATCAATCCACCGATATTTCGCAATCGTAGTTGACGGACAATTTCATCTGCTGCTTCTAAGTTGGTTTTCAAGATTGTGTCTTCCAAGCTTTTTTTACCGACAAATCTTCCGGTATTAACATCGATTACCGTCATTGCTTCTGTTGTTTCAATAATGAGCGAGCCGCCGGACTTAAGCGGAACCTTTTTATCAAGTAGCGCTTCTATCTGTTTTTCGACACCATAATATTCAAAAATATTTGTAGGCTGATCAAAATACTTAATTTGCTGGCGAAATTCTGGTGCTATTGATTTAATAAATGAATAAAGAGCTTTTTGATTTTCCTTGCTGTCGGTAATGATTTCGTCGATATCGGTATCAAGGTGATCTCGAACAACTTGAAGCGATAGTTCTAAGTCTTCATGAATTTTTTCACGGGGCTTTGCTATCGCGTATTTTTTTTGAATGTTATTCCAGGCTTCAATCAAGAAGTTGATATCTTTTGTCAGTTCTTTTTCAGATTTTTCTTCTGCTGTTGTTCTGATAATAGCACCCATGCCGTCTGGCAGATGTTTTCGGACGACTTCTTTGAGTCGATTTCGTTCTTCATAATTTTCTATTTTTTTTGAAACACCAAGCCGTGGAATGTTTGGCATAAGCACGATAAATCTTCCAGGCAGTGTAAAACAGGTGGTTAGTTTTGCTCCCTTTTCATAGACCGGTTCTTTGCTGACTTGGACTAAGACCGAATCGCCCTCTTTAAATATTTTTTCTACCGCCATTTGTCTTCTTGATGGTCGAGGTCTTTTTTGCAAATCTTCTTCTTCACCGAGGAGGCTGAATTCTGCAATTTTTTGAATAGCCAATTCACGGTCAATCTCTGAAATATGCAAAAATCCTGCGCGTTCCTGACCAATATCGACAAAAGCTGTTTGAATTCCAGGAAGAACGGCGGTAATTGTTCCTTTTATAAAAGTGCGCTCAAGAGGTTCTTCGTCAAAGGCCTCAAAATAAATATTTTCGAGCTTGCCATCTTCAACGATGGCTACTCGTGTTTGCCATGGATCTTTATTAATTAAAATTTTTTTCATTGAGCTGCTCACTTATGGTTTTGTCCCTTTATGCTTAAATAAGCTCCCTACCTTCTAATATAAATCATATTGTTGGTTATGAGTAGAAATTCAGTAAAAAATATGGTAAAGTCCTTTTAGTTAAATTACTTGTGAGTATGGTTAGGTAATTTTTTTGGGCTTTATAATTATAAGGAATCCTATGAAGCACTTATATAGTATACCATTATCTCTAGGTTTGTTATTTCTTACCGGCTGTGAAATGAGAAGAAAAACAGGAAAGCCGGAAGTCAAAAACAAAAAAGAGATGGTACATGATCAGGTTGCCGCAGTTGATATCCCAATGTCTGAAGATGTAGTTCGCAGTTTCTTTGATGAAGAAATAGGCGAGTTTGCTGTACTTGATGATACAAAAGCTGAGGTTCCTGCCACCGAAAAAATGTCAGTTGCTTCAAATGACGTTGTCGTTCCTGAAGAATATGCAGATGAGTTTGCATGGATAGAAGATGACGATCTGAATAGGGATTTTAATGTAGTTTATTACGACTTTGACAAATCCAATTTACGGGAAGATCAGGAAGATGTTATTTCTGATAATGTAGCACGCTTGGTTCATGAAGTAGAAATGGCCCGTCAAGAAGGCAAGGAGCCTCTGATTGTTATTGAAGGCCATGCATGTAGCATAACCAGATCGAGGGTTTATAATCTTGCTATCTCAGAGAAGCGTGCCAAAGTTCTGGCAGATAAGCTCGTTGAAGCTGGTGTTCCTCAAGAAAACATCAAGGTTGTAGGAAGAGGTGAAGAATACCCAGCAATTATTGATGGCAAACAAGTTTCAGGCTCAAAAGAAGAGCAATGGCCAAACCGACGCGCTGAGACTCATCTTATTTATGCCTAACTGTCGATGATAATGAAAGTTGAAAACAGGCTTCTTGACCGGAAGTCTGTTTTTCTTTTTGTCTGGTAGTCTGTTTTTCCTTTTCAGGTGTATATTCAAGCATTTGTTTAATTAGTTCAGGTATATCTAGATGAGGCTGGTTCTTTTCTAGAGCCAGTAAATTGTTTTGATATGATTTTAACAGTTTTTTATCAGTAAGAACTGTTTTTATCTGTTGAGCAATTGGTATATCAGCAGAGATAATTCCGCCAATGTTGTGTTTCTTGAAAAAGTGATGATTAAATCGTTCCCATCGAAGTACGGTTGATGTTGCATCAAGGAGTGTTGGTTTGTTGCTATACATAGTTTCACATACGCTTACTGATCCTGATTTAGTTATGATAAGGTCAGTAACCGCCATCAGATCAGCAATTTGTTGGGTAAATCCGATAATTGAAAGCGAAATATACTCAGGAAGTTCTATCGAGGTGAGCGTTGTTTTTAACGATTCGCTTTTTCCGATACAGCAAATAAGATGCGCTGGCATAGCAAGTTGTGCTAATTCTTTTACAAATCGTTGCATATCATGGGAACCTTGCGTTCCCATAAGAAGGAGTATGCTTGGCTTGTTATGAGGAAGATTAAAATCTTTTTTGATCTTTTTATTATTTTTTTCCTTAAAAAAGTCAGCCCTGAGGGGAAAGCCGCTGATAGAGATAGTTTCAGGATTGATTCCATTTTTTTCAGCCGCTTTTCGAATTTCACCATCATCAAAAGCCAATGATAATTTAAAGTGTGGGTGATCTTGGCCGTCAATTCGGTGCAAAAAGGTTGTGGCGTCCAGGTCAGTAGGCACAAGCAGAAAAGGTATGCCGAGCTTTTTGGTTACCAGGAAAACATCTTGATTGATGATTGGAATAACCGAGATTATAAGATCGGGTTTTTTTTTAGTAAAGTAATACTCAAGGATGGACCGAATTTTGCGTGAGCGAAAGGTGAAATAATATTCGCCTATGTTGTATAACAAATTGGCAAGCATAAAAAATTTTTTGCGCATAAAATAGTTATAAATGTTTTCGCCATTGAAGCGCCCAAAGATGGTTGACATGACCGGGTCTAATGATTTTAGAATATGTTTGAATAACAGAACTTCTTCTGTTTCATAATCATCTTCCAGATATTGTTTGAGCGCGTTGCTGACAGACATGTGCCCACCACCGCCTGTGCTGGTAAGTATTAGAACTTTTTTCATAATTTTTCTCCCCGAAATCCCCCCGGAACTTTTTAACCTCTTATTAACTTAGCGGACTACCTTTGAGCAAAACAATATTCTGATTGATAATGTGGTTTTTTCCTTAAATTTGACCAAAAAATTCTATCAGAAGTTAAAACGATGTATTAAGACTAATTTGTCATTTGTTAAAAATAAGAGCCTATTTAATCTGTTTTGTTTCCTTAATTCATCATGTCTGATTGTAACAGAAAGCTCTATTATGAGAAGCCGTATCTATTTTTTAACTAAACAGGGTTGGCTTTCCAGGTTAACTGATGAAATTTCTTCTGAAATAAGATCATAAAAACCTTGATTTTGCAGGCCTGTATTTGCTAATATTAAATATATGGAGAGCTTGCTTGCGAGTGTGGTGACGTATGGAAAGAATTTATAACTTGATTTTGATACATTCGTTAGTATGATGGAAAAATGGAGAGTGTGTTCAAATATTATAACCTTTCAAAAGGAGTTCAAAATGAAGTTTAAAAAATCATTTCTTTTGCTCAGCGTTGCATTGTTGAGTGTCTCTGTTATGAATGCAAGAAAATATGAAGAAGGCCCAACTGGTGCAGGGCCTGGGGGATTGAGGCCTGATAAAGTTAGCAAAGAATTGCGGATTGAGGCTCTTAAAGGCGAAATGAAACATATAGAAAAGAGTGTGGCAGAACTTAAAAAGAGTTTGGCTACTGTAACAAAAGGTTCAGACGAATATACGGTTCTTGAATTACGTCGTATGCTCAAAGAAGATTACATGAACGGTTTGAAGGGCTTGATGGATATGGAAACCGGTAAGGCCAAAAAGCCGCGAATGGAAATGTATGAAGAGGAAGATGAGGAAGAATTTGAAGAAGTTCGGCCTCGTGTAAGGCAAGTACAAAAGCGACCTGTATCACGTCCAGTAACTACAAAAAGAGCCATCAGGGTTAGAGGTGCTTACTAAGTATAATAGATGCTAAAGAACAAAAAATAACGCCAGGCCAGAATATGGTCTGGCGTACTTCTCAGAGAAAATGATAAATATATCTGGATTTTTTTTGATTAATCTATTAGGGTTATTCTGTTGTTATAGCAATAAATGTATAATAATAGTATAAAGGAGTCGATACCTATGGCTTACAGCGTAAAATCTAAAAAAAGCGGAAAAATGTATTATCTGCATACAAAAGAAGTAGAGTTAGTAGGTGGCCGCAAACAACGCATTTATTATTTTGCAGGTGCAATTGACAATAAAACTGCAATTGATGATGTACCAAAAGGCTACGAAGTTTTTGAAAACAAAAGAACCGGCCTTCCTATGTTACGAAAGAAAAAATAATTAGAGCTTTTGAACAACAAAAAAAGAGTCCTCAATTAACAGGACTCTTTTTTTGTGTATTTTAATTTGTTGATGGATCTAAATTATAAACGAACTTTGCTTTCCTAAATACCGATTCTTCAAGGATTGGAGATGTACCATGTTCAAAAAGCTTGAGAATAGGTTTTTTGCAGTTACTGTTTTCAATCGCTTTTTTAAGCATAGGATTAATACTGGCAAGTTCACTGATAATAGTTGACTCAATATCGGTGATATTTAATTTAGATACTTTAGAAGCGCTGAATACATTATGTGTACTCAAAAAGTATGATTGCAACATCATAGAAGAATACAAACTCAAAAGAAAGCAAGAATATTGCGGCTTTGAAAAGCGTGTTTACTTTTAGATAACGATGAATCCGGGCTTGGAATCCCTTAGATTGATAACGAGTTTTTTACTTTTTCCAACAATTTAAAGGCATTATCAGCTTTTTTTTCTCGTATACATTTCCATTCATAAAGTAATTTGTCTTTTGTGAGACTTGGATTTTCTTGTTTCATCTTTTGCATAAATCTAATATACATCCATTCGTCTTTTGGCTTTTGCTTTTTTTGCTTGCGAGCTGCAGTTTCAAGAATCCAGTATTCAGCAAATTCTTGATAGGTTGGTGGCATCCCTAGTAGCCAGCGATCACGAAGCCAATCGATACCAAAAGCTGTAAAATGAAAATGGGTGCCAATTAATTTTTTAAAAAAGGTCCTTGTCTTTAGATCATTTTTATAAGATCCATAAAGCATTAAACTGGAGGGCTCCAATGATTGAGGGGGGCGGTTTTTTGCACATGATAAGGGTGGAAATGATGGTGTTGTAATAATTTGACCTGTCTGGATAAATTGCATTATTTTTTTAATAAGTGTGTCTTTACTTCCCTTATTGTCTATTAAAAGGTCGACACATACTTTTTTGAGTTCAGCCATCTTCAGATAATACAAACTTTCATAGAGACGTGATTGTTCTTTTTGGGTGAGTAGTGGAAATTTTTTGGTTTTCATAAGACTTTTGTTCTAATAAAGGTTATACTACCGATTTTATAAAGACTCTAAATTTGCTATAATTTAGTATTACATTTATCACCTTAAAGTTTATCAAAAGGAGAAGTTTTGGACATAAAAAAATTGCTCAATTATTTATTAATGGGAGTATGTGCCATAAATATTCAAGTAAAAGCAGGTGAATATCTTTTCACCTCCGAATCAGTAACCGAAGGTCATCCAGACAAGGTTTGTGATCAGATTTCTGATGCAGTTCTAGATGCGTATTTGACGGTCGATAAAAACGCTCATGTTGCATGCGAAGTTATGGCTGCCAAGAATCTGATTGTAGTCTCAGGCGAAATTAGCTCTTCGGCTGATGTTGATATTAATGAAATCGTAAAACGAACTCTTGAACGTATCGGGTACACTAATCCCGCATATGGAATTAATTTTGACACATGCCAAATCATTACTTCATTGTGCAAGCAAAGCAATGACATTGCAATTGGTGTTGATGAGACGCGAGGGGCTGAGCAAGGAGCGGGTGATCAAGGCCTGATGTTTGGATATGCCTGTAATGAAACAAAAGAATTGATGCCGTTACCGATAGCCTTGGCCCATAAATTAACACAACGCTTGGCTTATGTAAGAAAAGAAGGGATATTACCATGGGCTCGCCCTGATGGTAAATCACAAGTAACTGTTAAATATATTAATGGTAAACCTGTTGATGTTACCTCAGTTGTGGTGAGCATTCAGCATGATCCTCATGTTACTCAAGAACAGCTCAGACAAGATGTTATCGAGAAGGTGATCAAGCCCATTTGTGGTGATTACCTGACTGATAAAACTATTTTTCATATAAATGCTACCGGAAAGTTTGTGATCGGCGGCTCTGAAGCTGATGTCGGTTTGACCGGCCGTAAGATTATTGTCGATACTTATGGTGGTATGGGCAGACATGGTGGAGGGTGTTTCTCAGGTAAAGATCCCTCAAAAGTTGATCGTTCGGCAGCGTATATGGCACGCCATATTGCAAAGAATATTGTTGCTGCCGGTATCGCTCAAAAATGTGAAGTTCAAATTGCTTATTCTATAGGTGTAGCCGAGCCGGTTTCATTGTATGTCAATACATTCGGTACATCTACTGTTCCGGAAGCAAAAATTGAGCAAGCGGTTCGAAAAATATTTCCACTCAAACCTGCAGAACTTATTTCCTATCTTGATCTCAAACGTCCAATTTATGCAAAAACTGCAGCATATGGGCACTTTGGCCGTGAAGAAGATGAATTCACTTGGGAAAAAACAACTAAGGTTAATGAGTTAAAGAAAGAACTTTCGCTTTGAACAAGTTTTTTCAGTGTAACGAATAATGAATTAACTGGAACCACGTTGATCATATGTTAAAGGATTATTTGGGATACTCTTTTTA
>Ga0180438_10001074_pt1 | contig 49932 bp, 43 predicted proteins | sample SS_ome_12_FD_132455 | JGI IMG/M metagenome (GOLD analysis project Ga0180438, IMG submission 132455) | Hypersaline lake sediment archaeal communities from the Salton Sea, California, USA - SS_3_D_2 metaG | ecosystem: Environmental > Aquatic > Non-marine Saline and Alkaline > Hypersaline >...
CCTGGTCGAGCTTGGCGATGATCTGGCCGGCCGTGACCAGCGAGTTGAAATCCACGAATATATCGCTGATCTTTCCCGACACCTGGGAACCCACATCCACCATGGTCACGGCATTGAGGGTGCCGGTGGTGTCCACCAACGCCTCGATGGATCCCGTCCTGAGCGCTTCTTTGTTGTAGCCGGTTTCAGCCGCGGTACCTTTTTTCAGCACGGTGAAGTAAAGGACCACCGCTGCAGCGGCGATGATCAGGACGCTGATCGTGATTTTCTTTTTCATCGTGAATCTCCTTCTTTTCTTTCCGATGGGGATGCGCGCTCTTTTCGCTTCTCCATTTCCAGCCGCCGCTGCTCCCGGTACCATTCGATCATGGCATCGAATTTCTGGTCCTGTTCCGGATCGAGCACACTTTTGATCTCTTCCAGAAACAGCTCGCGGAGTGCGTGGAACTGCTTGTTCATTTCCTCGCGCATAAGATGGATCCGTTCTTCGTTGTTTTTAAAGATCTCTCGGAACTGCTCCTGCTGGGCGTCGGTCAGCTCGAGCTCCTCGGCCATCTCATTCAGGGTGGGGAAGTGGACCCGGCTTCGGCCCCCGCGATCGCTCCGCGTGCGTTTGGGGGTATCGGGACCAAAGATGTATTTATCCAGGATCACGCCGCTTACGATCCCGGCGGCGAACACCACCAAAAAGGACAGCACGATCCAGAATTTATAGTGATTACTCATGGAAAATATCTCCTCAAGGAGTTGCGCTCATCCAGCGCCGAAAAGATCAGTACCATGTTGGGATTCTCCAGATCCTCTTCGGACAGGAGTGGCGACTCCTCAAAAGGATTTTGATTGCGCAGCAGGATGCCGGACTGGCTGAGCTCTTCCGGCTGCGGGGAAAACGCAAGGGCGGCAGCCAGCAGAACCACCAGAATGACACCCAGCGCAGCCGGGATGGCCCGCAGGGACCACCGTTTCCACATCGCCCCGATTGAAAAACGCGGCCGTTGCTGAAGCTTGGGCTGCAGCCGCTCCCAGAAGTAGGGCTGAGGCGCGGGGAATTCTTCGCTGCGAAGGGTTTGCTGCAGGTTGTGATATTCATTCCGCATGGTCCGACAGGCGGCGCATCGTTGCAGGTGTTGAGAGAGCGCCTGCCGTTCGGAATCCGACAGGGGATGGTCCCAGGTTCGCAGGATTATTTTTTCCGCCTTATGACACCGCATAGTCGCCTCCTAGGCGCGCTGAGAGTTGAAGGACTCGTTTTCTCAGCATCTTCCGGGCCCGATGGAGCCGAGAGTCCACGGTCCCGGGGGATATATCGAGAATCGACCCGATCTCACCGTAGGGCATGCCTTGGATATCCCGTAGGATCAGGATGGCGCGGTATTTCTCCGGCATCGACTCCAAGGCCCGGTGCACGAGTTTGCGACGTTTTTCGTCTTCTTGAACCGCATCGAATTCGTTAGTGGTGTCTTCCTGCATCAATGTCAAGGGGGGGCTGTCCTCCAGCGACACTTTCCTTAATTTGGATTCTTTTCGCAGCAGATCCTTGGAGGCATTCACGGCGATGCGGTAGAGCCAGGTGCTGAATTGGGATTGGAACTTGAATTTAGGTAGGGCAAGCCACGCCTTGATGAATATGTCTTGAGCGAGATCGTCCGCGACCTCTCGGTTGCGTGTCAGACTGAATGCCAGATTGAACATTTTGATCCTATATTTCTCGACCAGAGCGGCAAAGGCGTCCTGGCTGCCGGCCAGGGCCTTTTCGACCAGCTCTTTGTCCTTCATAACATTTCACTTAACGATTTCCTCCGTGCACTGTTTAGACGGAGGTGGGAAGGTTTTCTTCCCGGCCGAAAATCCTGTTCTATAGTGCGTAACCCATATCTTATTTCATTGTAATATGTCTCGATTTCGACATCAATGCCTACCAGTCCCGGTTGGGCCGCTTCGGATCGATCGAATGCTATCCGGCGAAAAAAAAAGGAAGGAGGGGGCGCCCCTCCTTCCTTTTTTCCGTCCAATCGTTTACGCGGGTCGCTTAAAGGATCGGTCTTACTTCTTCTTGGCGGTCCACTCCGAGGTTCTGCCTCCCCGGTCCATGGTGCCTTTCATGGTGTCCCCTTCCACCGTGCCCGCGTAGGTCATGGTGAAGGTTCCACGCGGAGTTTCCCGGGTTACGCTCCACTGGATCTGATTGCCGTCGATCGTGCCCTCCGCTGTGATCGGATCTCCGCCCCGCATGCCCGGCATGGTGACCGTGATCTTGTTGCCGTCCTGAACGATGGTGATTTCGCTGGTTCTCTCCCCCCGCGGCGACTGGGAGGTCATCTCCCAGGTCCCGCTCACATCCGCCGCATTTGCAAGGGCCGTGAATGACATCAGCCCCAAAACGATAAGTCCTAGAGCTAAACTTTTTTTCATTTCTTTCTCCTTTGAATTTTTGTTGTCGAAATGGATAATCATAATTAATTAGACTTTGATAGAGGTTTTTTTCTTCCCAAGAATATGCATCACAATCCTTGATATCCGAGGACCTTAGGTTCTTTTCCTTAATCATCTAAATCCGCCCCACGACCGCCTTGTCCTTCGGGCGAAGCATGACCGATGCCTCACTAAGTAATCCGTGCTAAAGAAGGAAGCAAAAGAATGGAGTCGATTCCCGATTTTTAACAAAAATGTCGAAAATCCTACAAATATGTTATAATAGACAGGATGGCTCGTGAACATAAATTGCAAAAAACAATACAGTTACACATCTGGCCCGAAAATTGCTTTGTTCTGTGGTGAAAACTTGAAAGGAGTTGACAATGCACACACAAAAAATGTTGTTGCTAGTGGCAGGATCGATACTGATCCTGGGTACCGGTTTAGCTGTGGCCGCAGAGCAGGATCAGGCCGTCCAGAGCGAGCTGCGCAATCGCAGTCGAATGGAAAACCGGCTGCAGAAAGGCCCTCTGTTCGTGGATGAAAACGGAGACGGAATATGTGACCTTTTCCGCGACCACGACTCTGATGGAATCCCCAATCGTCAGGATCCCGATTGGGATAAGCCCCGGGACGGAAGTGGATTCCAAGAGCGCAAGGGACTGCGCCAGGGATCGGCCAATCTCAACGGCCGCCATGCTTTTCAAGACGGAGGCCAGGGCTGGAGCCATCGGTCATTTCGGGACAGCCGGGGCGGCCTGGGGAACGGTGTCTGTGACGGGACCGGATCCAAAGTCAACGGATTCAAACGAGGAGGCAAGTAGTTGGAGCCTTGGGGGCCGGCCGCGAGCCGGCCCCCATTTTCAGGGACATAATCATGAGAAATTACACAATTCTGGCCGCTATTCTGGTTTCCATGCTAGGCTCTCTTTACGCCGATACCCTCACCCTCCATTTCAATCACGGCGCCACGGATAATCTCTTCCAGAACGCCTTTGCCGAATCCGACCACCTTTCCAGCATGGGTTTCTCTCTGGACAAAGATTTGGGCCGGATATCGCTTTTTGCCGAGGGATCCTTTTCTTATCTGTACGAAAATCCGGACCTGACGTATTACGCACAAGATCTGGGTTTGGACCACGTGTGGGTGCTGGGAGGAAAATCAGGCTTCTATTTTTCTTTGACCGGACGGGGGACCTTTTACCGCTCGGATTACAGCGACTTCAATTACGGGGCGGTCAATGCCTATGGGGCCTTCAAATCCTATCTCAGTCCGACATCCATCTTCAAGGCTGAGTATTCGTTGACCCTTAGGGACTACCGGCTGTCCCAGTTCGATTCCTTAGGCCATGCCTTGGATGTGAGGTTGGACAAATATTTTCAATCCCGTACGACGATCCAGGCCGCCCTTAGCTGGGGCCATAAATTCTTCTTTCATCCCTCCGCGGAAGAGACCGTTATCCTATCGGACTCGAGCGACCAGCAGGGATCGGATTCCGGTACGGGGCAGGGCATGGGCCGGGGAAAGCAGTGGGGATTGATGTGGTCGTCTCCCACGTGGGCCTCTTCGGATTCCGACCCAGGGGGGCAGGGAATCCAGACCCTGACGTTCAACGGGCTGGTCGCACAGGGAATCGGCGACCGGATCGGGATAAGGTTATCGGGAGGGAAGCAGTGGTCGATTTCCGGCCGCAATCCATTTTCCCAGGTCTGGGAATTCTACATGGTCGAGAATCCCTTTTATGACCGCTTTGCCTGGGAGGGACACGAATGGGGCGTCCAGCTCACGATCCTGGCCCCCTGGGATGTCCAGTTGAAGTCGGGATATGCATTTTCCCATAAGGAGTTTCCCGGGATCGCGGTGCTGGATGAGGAAGGTTTTCCTACGGGCGCGATGCGGAGCGACGGGCGCAGGCGATGGGAAGTGCGCATCGAGAAAGATTTCAGCCGCTTCGCGCTTTTTTTGGCCTTCAACCGGATCGGCAACGGTTCCAATGATCCCCTGTTTGATTGGCAGGGAAACTTTTTGGCGGTCGGATTGGAGTGGAATCTCTTTTTAGGAGATAAAAAATGAGATCCGTGCAATGGGCCGGATATATCGGCCTCCTGTTGATTCTGGGCGTACGGGTATCCGCCGGCCAGCAGGTGCCGCAGCATTTTTACAATGTGGACAAAGAAGTCAGCATCCGCGGCACCGTGCGCGAGGTCATTATGGAGCCCCGTAATCAGGACACAGCGCCATTCCTGATGGTGATCCTGGAGGAGAAGACGAGCGGCAAACAGTACCGGGTCGAGATCAGTCCCGTGTGGTTTTTCGAGCAGGATCTCTACCAGGGGGAATCGCTGAACATCACCGGCTCGCTGGTGGCGGAAGGGACCGTGAACCTGATCATGGCCCGGCAGGTTCGCTTCCGGGGTGAGGTGATGACCGTCCGTGACAAGCACGGCTTTCCCAATTGGAGCGGCGGCCGGGGGCGCCAAAAGGGACGCCGGAAGAGGTAACGGGGAGTGAAACGGCAAAACTTCCTGTTATTTTTCTCCTTGCCTTTTTTGGGCTTGGTGGTCCTCTTTTTCGTTTCCTCCAGCCTCAACCGCCTCTTCATCCAGAACCGCGTGGAGGCGCTGGTCGAGGAACAGCTGCAGGCGACATCCGATATCCTGAAAACCCACCTTGCCCATCTGCTGGATGAAAGCCCGGCCGGGGAATCTATATTTCCTCTTTACTCGGGTGAAGAGGACATCTATTTTATGGCCCTCTTGGATGAGGAACGGAATATCCTGGGTTGGAGCTCCCGTTTTGAGGGATATCTTCCCCTCTCCCTGCGCGATGCGGAATCGCAGCGATCTTGGATCCTGGAATCGCCTGCCGGTCCCATCCTAAATCTGTTCTCACCTTTTCCCGGCCCGGAAGGAAACGCCTATTTCCTTTACCTGGGATATTCCCTTAACAGCCTGGACATCATGCTCGCCAGGTCCAGGCGGTTCTTTTGGATTGTACTCGTGATTCTGTCCGGCGTGGGGATCCTGTTCTTTGCGGGCATGTATCGGCTACAGGACCGCTATATCCAGAAGACCCGCGAGCTGGAAAAGCAGACGCGGGAGAAGGAGCGCTTCCGCGAGATATCGGCCTTCACTTCGGGAGTGGCGCATGAGATCAAGAATCCCCTGAACAGCCTGTCGCTGCTCTGCGATCTGGTTGAAAAAAAGGTGCCCGATGAGCTGCGCCGGGACGCGCAAGCCGGAAAATCGGAGATCCGTAAGATCTCCCGCATCATCGACCAGTTCTCGGCCACCCTCAAACCTCTCCGGCTGAGCAAAGAGCGCTTCGCGCTTGATGACCTGGCGAGGGAGAAAAGAGAGACATTCCTTAAGGAGAGCGGACTCGCGGGCGGTTCTCTTACGGTGGACGGCGATATGTCCGTTTTCATCTATGCGGACCGGGACCTTCTGGGTCAGGTCCTTGACAATCTGCTCAAAAATGCCCATGAAGCCGCCCCTCGGGGAAGGATCGTGATGACCTGTCGGAAGCAGAAGAAGGCGGCGGTGCTCAAGGTACTTGATGCGGGGCCGGGTATCAAGCGGGAGGATCTCCCGCATGTTTTCGATCCCTTTTTCAGCCGTAAGCCGGAGGGATTGGGCATTGGGCTGTACCTGTCGCGCAAGATCATCGAGGCCCACGATGGTGACATGCTGGTCACCAGTGAGCCCGGCCGGGGCACGGAATTCGCCATCCGGCTGCCAGGAGGATAAGATGTCGAATGCCACGTTGCTGCTTGTGGAGGACGACCCGCTACAGCGCCGCCTCATCAAGGGAAACCTGGAAGGTGAAGGGTTTGCCATCTTCGACGTGGGGACCGGGAAAGAGGCCCTCAAAACGGCGCGGGATTATCCCATCGATGTGGCGGTGGTGGATTATAAGCTGGGGGAAGAAAGCGGGCTGGATGTGATCCAGGACCTGCTGCAGCAGAATCCATTGATCACACCCATCATGGTCACCGCCTTCGGCAATGTGGAAACCGCAGTGGAAGCCATGAAAAAGGGGGCGTATGACTACATCGTAAAACCCATCGATTTTGAGAAATTTCTGCTGGTCATCCATCGGGCACTGGAGAGGCAGAAGCTGCGCCAAGAGGTCAGAGTGCTCCGCCATTCTTTAGAGGAGCGTTTCAGTGCCAAGAACTTTGTCTTCGCCTCCTCCCGTATGGAAGAAGTCACGCGCCTGATCTCCAAAGCGGCCCGCAGTGAGGCGACGGTGCTCATCTCCGGTGAGACGGGAACCGGGAAGGATCTGGTGGCCAAATCCATCCATTTTTCTTCGCGACGCAAGGACGGGCCCTATCTGGCCGTAAACATCCCGTCACTGCCGGAGACATTGATCGAGAGCGAGCTGTTCGGGGCGGAAAAGGGCGCATTCACCGGGGCCCATGAGCGTCGCATCGGCAAATTCGAGGCCGCTTCGGGCGGCACCCTGTTCTTGGACGAGATAGGCGACCTTCCGCTTCAGCTGCAGGTCAAACTGCTGCGTTTTCTCCAGGAAAGGGAATTTTACCGCTTGGGATCCTCCAAGCCGCTCCAATCCGATGTGCGCATCCTGGCCGCCACCAACCGGGATTTGGAGGACATGGTGAAGGCAGGGACCTTCCGGCAGGACCTGTATTATCGTCTCAATGTCATCCGCATTCATGTGCCGCGTCTCAGCAAGCGACGGGAAGACATCCCCCCCCTCGCGGATCATTTCATCCGCAAGTACGGGGAGCTTGAGGGCAAAAACATCACCGGCATCTCGTCCGAAGCCCTCAGGCTACTCTTAGGGTATTCGTTTCCAGGTAATATCCGTGAATTGGAAAATATCATCGAGCGCGCCGTGGTCTTCTCCGAAGGAACGGAGATCACCTCCGGCGACCTGCCGCTGTTCCTTCATGATGCCCAGGATGACGGTGAGTTGGATGCGGATCAATCCCTTCCGCATAAGGTGCGTCTTTTGGAAAGCCGGGAGATAAAAAAGGCTCTGCGGACGAACGGCGGCATCAAAAGCCGGGCCGCCCGGGCACTGGGAATAACGGAGCGCGTCCTGAGCTATAAGATCAAAATATATGGCCTTGACATAAAGCCTGATTCGATCTGAGCGGCCGTTCTTTCTTCATTCCATATCCCAGCGTAGCCCAGACTGTGATTTTTTGCAGGCGTCGGACGTCTTCTGTTATACTCTGATGGGGAATGTGCTGAATGACGGGTCAGGCCACCGTGCCCGGCTGAGGGATAAGTTTCTTAAACACGGGCTCAACGCCTTTTTAGATTATGAGATTGTGGAGCTCCTGTTGGCACTGGGAAATCCTCGCCGGGACTGCAAACAGCAGGCCAAGGCAGCCTTGAAGAAATTCAAGACCCTGAGCAATGTGCTGGCGGCTCCAGCCGAGGATCTTCAGGAGGTCAGCGGCATCGGTCCCCGAAATGTGTTCGGCATCCGTCTGGTCCACGAGGTGGCACGACGCTCTCTCAAAGAGCGCATGATGAGCCGCCCGGTTTGCCACTCTTCCCGGGAAGTCTTTGATTATCTCTATCATGCGCTCCGGGATGCCAAAACGGAAAGGTTCAAGGTCCTCTTTCTGGATGCCAAAAACCGGATCATCGAAGAGCAGACCTTTTCCGAGGGCACGGTGGACTCCAGTGCGGTGTATCCCCGCGAGATCATCAGAGCGGCGCTCCGCCACCACGCCTCGTCGCTCATTTTTGTGCACAACCACCCTTCCGGAGACCCCGCCCCGTCCGCCAGTGACCGTGAGATCACGCAAGAATTGGTTTTCGCGGTTCTCACCATGCAGATCAAGGTGTTGGATCACATTATCATCGGAAGCAACCGTTATTTCAGCTTTGCGGATCAGGGCCTGATCTCCGAATTTGAGCTCGAGTTCAACTCTTTGAAAAAACATGCGTGACGCTCTGTCCCCAGGCATAGGCCTCTCATTTTCTCCCTTGATCCCCGGAAGAGGATCGGCCGGAGTCAGCGATTTTGATTTTCGGCCTTCATCGCAAAAATTAGGTCGTATCCCCCGCCCCTCAGTGATCTCTCGGGAACCCGATGACACTCCCCCAGACGGCAAAGGGATGGCTTTCCGGAATTCATTTTGATAGACTGAACCTTCAGGAGGAAACATGGAAGATTGGGAGATCGCCAAGACCGTCACCTTGCAGCCGATCGAGGATGTCGCGGCCAAGCTCGGGATTCCTGAGACGACCCTGGAGAAATACGGCCGATTTAAAGCCAAGCTGGTTTTGGCGGACACCTATGATCCTGAAAAGCGGGGCCGGTTGATCATGGTCACGGCCATGTCACCAACCCCGGCCGGCGAGGGAAAGACATTGACCACCATCGGCCTGGCTGACTCCTTAAATCGGTTGGGAAAGAGAACCGTCGGGGCCTTGCGGGAGCCTTCCTTGGGTCCGGTGTTCGGGATGAAGGGCGGAGCCACCGGCGGCGGGCGGGCACAGGTCATGCCGCGGGAGGAGATAAACCTGCACTTCACCGGCGACATCCATGCGGTCACGGCGGCTCACAATCTGCTGGCCGCCATGGTGGACAACCGGCTCCATTTTGACGGGGCCTGCGGGCTTCTGGACAGCCGGCGCGTGACGTGGAAGCGGGTGATGGACATGGATGACCGTGTTCTCCGCGAGATCGTGGTGGGAATCGGTGGGCCGCTGCGCGGGCTCGCCCGTGAATCCGGGATGGACATCACCGCCGCTTCAGAGGTCATGGCCGTCCTGTGTCTTTCACGAGACCTGGCCGAGCTTAAGCAGCGGCTGGGCAGCATATTGATCGGTTATTCGCCCGACAACCAGCCGGTATTCGCCCGGCAGATCCAAGCCCAGGGCGCGATGACGGCCTTGCTCCGGGACGCCGTCAAACCCAATCTGGTCCAGACCCTAGAGGGCACTCCGGTCCTGATTCACGGCGGTCCCTTCGCCAACATCGCCCACGGCACCAACTCCGTGATCGCCACGCGGCTCGCGCTCCAGACCGCCGATTTCGTGGTAACCGAGACTGGATTCGGATCCGACCTGGGGGCCGAAAAGTTCTTTGATATCGTGGTCCGTACGGGCCATATTCCTCCTCCCGATGCCTGTGTGCTGGTGGCTACGGTCCGGGCCCTGAAGTTTCACGGAGGAGTCAAAAAGGATGAGCTCACGAAAGAGAACCTGGACGCTCTGACGCAGGGATTCGTCAACCTTCAGAAGCACATCGAGAATCTCAAGACGTTCGGTATTCCCTTTGTGGTCGCCGTCAACCGCTTCTCCGCCGATACCGATCGGGAAGTCTCCCAGGTCCGTGAGCTGTGCGCTGCGGAGGGTGTTCGGGTGGCGGAAAGCCGGATCTGGGCGGAGGGAAGTTCCGGAGGCGAGGAATTGGCAGGCGCCGTGTTGGCCGCGCTGGAGGAAGACGAGCATCGATTCGATTATCTCTATCCACCGGACAGCCCGTTGCTTGACAAGATCGAGACCGTGGCCAGATCCATCTACGGCGCCGCAGCCGTCGCCATGGAGGGCAAGACACGCCGGAAGATCACACGGCTGCAGAATTCCGATTGCGGAGGGCTGCCGGTCTGTATCGCCAAAACGCAGTACTCCCTCTCGGACGATGCCGAGTTGCTGGGGCGTCCACGCGATTTCACGCTGATCGTCACCGATGTCGCGCTCAGTTCCGGAGCCGGATTCGTGGTCGTCTACTGCGGAGACATCATGACCATGCCCGGGCTTCCCAAGTCTCCCGCAGCGGAACGCATCGACATCGGCGACGACGGCGAGATCATAGGGCTTTCCTGAATAGTAACTCAGAAGGACTCGACCTCGACCGGCCGCCCTACGCGGGCGATGGGGAGCGTGTGGTGAAGCCCATGACCCGCCCAAGGGAAACGGTTTGCAGGCCCGGTGAGATTGTGCTAATAATAGACGCGTGGGAGTGGTGCTTTGCCATATCAAATTAATCCAAAGCGAAAGGAATAATACATGTGTGATCTGAGGGAGGTGTTCATCGTCGGTGCCGCGCGCACAGCCATTGGAGTTTATTTGGGATCGCTAAAGTCATTCTCGGCTCCGGAGCTCGGCGGCTTAGCTATCAAGGCGGTCCTGGAAAGGGCCGGTGTCGCCGGAGAGGAAGTGGATGAGGTCATTATGGGGAATGTCGTCTCGGCCGGAGTCGGCCAGGCGCCTGCCAAGCAGGCCCTGGTCAGGGGCGGGATCCCACATTCAGTCAACAGCTTTGCGGTCAACAAGGTCTGCGGCTCCGCACTCAAGGCCGTGGACCTGGCAGCCCAAGGAATATGGCTGCAGGAGCGAGAAATCGTCGTGGCCGGCGGCATGGAGAGCATGAGCCAGGCGCCGCATCTCATGTGGGGGGGCCGGGAAGGAGTCAAGATGGGCGACATCACGCTCAAGGATGCCATGATCCTTGATGGACTCTGGTGCGCCTTCGACGGCCAGCACATGGGCTTGACCGGAGAGGTCGTTGCCGAGAAGTTCGGAGCCAGCCGGGAAGAGCAGGATGCCTATGCGGTCAGCAGCCATCAGAAGGCCCGGCATGCCATTGATAAGGGTTATCTAAAAGAAGAGATCGTCCCGGTCGAGGTCCCCCAGCGCAAGGCCGACCCGGTTGTTTTTGCCGAGGACGAAGGCCCGCGGCCCGATGCCTCGTTGGAAAAGCTGGAGCGGCTGCGCCCGGTCTTCAAGAAAGATGGGACGGTCACGGCCGGCAATGCGTCTTCTCTAAACGACGGGGCGGCCGCAGTGGTGGTCGCGTCGGCGGATGCCGTTCGGGATAAAGGACTGCGGCCTATGGCCAGGATCTTAGGCGTTACGACCAATGCCTTGGAACCCGAGATGGTCATGTATGCCCCCAAAGGAGCTATCGAGAAGCTGCTGGCCAAGGTGGGCTGGAGCATCGCAGAGGTGGATCTGCTCGAGATCAACGAGGCTTTCTCCAGCCAGTTGGTGGTTCTGTTGAAGGAGCTGGAGCTGGACCGGGACAAGGTTAATGTGCACGGCGGGGCCGTGGCCCTGGGGCATCCCATCGGAGCCACGGGTGCCCGGATCTTGGTCACACTGATCTATGCCCTCAAGCACCGCGGCTTGGACAAGGGGATCGCCGCCTTGTGTTTGGGAGGCGGAGACGCCATTGCCATGGCGGTCGAAATGGTCTGAGGAAAGGAACGGACATGGACATCAAAAATATCGCCGTAATCGGAGCAGGAACCATGGGGACCGGGATTGCGCAGGTGGCTGCGGCTTCCGGCTTTGAAGTCATCCTCAACGATGTGAAAAGCGGACTGCTGGATCGGTCCCGTAAGATCATGGACTTGAGTTTGAGCAAACTGCAGGAAAAGGGCCGGCTGACCGAGGACAAGGATGATATCCTGGCCCGGATCCAGGCCACCACCAATCTGGAGGACTGCAGCAAAGCGGATTTTGCGGTCGAGGCGGTCTTCGAAAGCCTGGAAGTGAAAAAGGCGGTTATCACCCGGCTGGACCAGCTGCTGCCGCCGGAAGTGCTTATCACCTCCAACACCTCGTCCATCTCCATCACCCGCCTGGCGGCATTGACCGGCCGGCCGGATAAATTTATGGGCATGCATTTCATGAATCCGGTGCCGTTGATGAAGCTGGTGGAGCTGATCAAGGGAATGGCCACCTCTGCAGAAACGTACGGAGCGGTCAGAGAACTGGCGGAAAAATTGGGCAAGGTTCCGGTGGAAGCCAATGATTACCCGGGTTTCATTGCCAACCGCATCCTGATGCCGATGATCAACGAGGCCGTTTATGCGCTTATGGAGGGCGTGGGAACGGTCGAGGCCATCGACGAGGTGATGAAGCTGGGGATGAATCACCCTATGGGTCCCTTGGCCCTGGCTGACCTGATCGGTCTGGATGTGGTGCTTTACATCATCGAGGTCCTGTATGATGGATTCAAGGACCCCAAATACCGGCCCTGTCCACTGCTCAAAAAGATGGTGGATGCCGGCTACCTGGGGCGCAAATCCGGCAAAGGTTTTTACGATTACAGCGGCTGACGGCCGTCCGCCCCCGAGATGGCCCCGATGCCGACACGGCGGAAATCGCGAGGCCGCATCCGACGGTTCACGGCGCCCGGAACGGCGTACGGATCGAATATAGATGCGAGCGAGGAGACACATGAACGATAAGACGGCGAACAACGAATCACGAGGAAGAGCCATAGAAGCCGCCCTCTCACAGATCGAAAAGCAGTTCGGCAAGGGGGCGGTGATGAAGATGGGGCAGAAGGAGGCCGCCCAGAAGGTTCCCGCCATTCCCACCGGATCGATCGCCTTCGACCTGGCTCTGGGCATAGGTGGTTTCCCCCGCGGCCGGGTCATCGAAATATTCGGTCCCGAAGCCACCGGCAAAACCACCCTGGCCGTACATGTGATTGCAGAGGCGCAGAAGCAAGGGGGGCAGGCGGCCTTTATCGATGCCGAGCATGCCATGGATCCCAACTATGCCGCGTCCATTGGAGTGGATGTGGACAACCTCCTCATCTCACAGCCTGATTTTGGGGAACAGGCTCTGGAGATCGCCGAGGTTTTGGTGCGCAGCGGTGCGGTGGATGTTATTGTGGTGGATTCGGTGGCGGCTCTGGTTCCCAAGGCAGAGCTGGAAGGGGAAATGGGCGACGCCCACATGGGCCTGCAAGCCCGATTGATGTCGCAAGCCCTGCGTAAGCTCACCGCCATTGTGAGCCGCTCCAAGACCTGCTTTATCTTCGTCAACCAGATCCGGGAAAAGATCGGATTCTTCCTGGGGAGTCCGGAGACCACGACCGGAGGCCGGGCTCTCAAGTTCTATTCCTCGCTGCGGATTGACGTCCGCCGGGTGGCCGCACTGAAGGATGGCGATCGCGTGGTGGGGAACCGCGTTAAAGTCAAGATCGTCAAGAACAAGATGGCCCCGCCCTTCCGGACCGCCCAGTTTGACATCATCTATGGAGAGGGCATTTCCCGGGAAGGCGATCTCATCGATTGTGGGCTGGAAATCGGCCTGGTCGAAAAGACCGGGACGTGGTACTCCTACGGAGGCGAGCGACTGGGGCAGGGGCGGGAGAATGTCAAGAAGCTGCTCAAGGAGCGTCCGGAGATCGCCGATGCGCTGGACAAAGAGATCCGGACCCAGGTCGGCTTGACCAAGAGCGACGCGCCGGCCTCCCCGAAGGACAGCGCCGGCCAATAGACCGCACAGGAGTGTCCACACAACATCGCCTCTCTGGCTGCTGCCGGGGGAAAGGAAGAATATCCGCGTGAGGATCCCAGATTCCCTCCGTTTGTTGTCGGCGGTGGTACTATGTCAGGCCGCGGGTGCAATGGGCTCGTTCATCACCGCCCCCGCCATTCCCACCTGGTATGCGGCCCTGATCAAGCCGGCTTTCAATCCCCCCTCGTGGCTGTTCGCTCCGGTCTGGATCACCCTTTACACACTGATGGGGATCGCCCTGTTTTTGGTATGGCGCAGGGGTTGGGAGGAGCCCGCCGTCCGCGCCGCTCTGGGTGTTTTTGCGCTGCAGCTGCTGCTCAATGCGCTTTGGACGCCGCTCTTTTTCGGACTCCATTGGCTGCTGCCGGCCCTATTCGAGATCGTGCTGTTGTGGATCTTGATCCTTCTGACAATCCTGCGCTTCCGCAGACTCTCCCCCGCCGCCGGCTGGCTGCTACTGCCGTACCTGGCCTGGGTGAGTTTCGCGGTGGTGCTCAATTTCTCTCTGTGGTGGTTGAATCGGTGATTCCAGCCGCTAGAGTACAGGTTCTCAATCCCTCACCCGTACAAGCCGGGGACTATGTGCTTTACTGGATGCAGGCCTCGGTGCGCGCCTCCTACAATCATGCCTTGGAGTTCGCCATTGAACAGGCGAACACCCTTAAGAAACCCCTGGTGGTGTTCTTCGGGATCACGGAAGCCTATCCAGGGGCCAATTTGCGTCATTATGTCTTCATGCTGGAGGGCCTGGAGCAGGCCAGCCGAGCCCTGGCGAAAAGAGGAATCCAACTGGTCGTGCGCCGGGAATCCCCGGAGAATGGGGTCGTGAGGATGGCCCGTCGCGCCTGCCTGGTGGTGGTGGACCGCGGATACACCCGGATCCAGCGGCGATGGCGGCAGACGGCATCCGAGGCCTTGGATCGGGCCCTGATCCAGGTGGAAAGCGATGTCGTGGTTCCCGTACAGGAGGCGTCCGGAAAAGAGGAATATGCCGCAGCCACCCTTCGGCCCAAGCTCATGAAGCACCTTCGAGACTACCTGATTCCCCTTTCAGCCCGTGTGGTGGGCAAAGATTCCTTGGGAATGTCCTTTGCTTCCTTCTCCCTGGAGGACCCGGCGGGCGCGGCAAGGTCCCTGGATATAGACCGTTCGGTCCATCCAGTCTCCGGCTATCCCGGCGGATATGGGGCAGCGGCCCGGCGGTTGGCGAAATTTCTGGACCACCGGCTGGATTCATATGCCGAGCTGAGCCGGGATCCGGGGGTCGAGGGTCTTTCCGGACTCAGCCCGTACCTGCACTTCGGCCATATCTCTCCATTGGAAATTGCGCTCAAGGTGAACGAGCGCGGCAGTCCCGGCGGGGACGCGTTCCTGGAAGAATTGATCGTGCGCCGTGAATTGAGTGTCAATTTCGTCTTTTACTGCGACGCATACGACAGCTTCGCATGTCTCCCCGAATGGTGCCGCAAGACCCTGCATGAGCATGCCGGGGATAGACGGGAGTATCTGTATTCGGAAAGGGAATGGGAAACGGCCCAAACCCACGATCCCTATTGGAATGCCGCGCAGCAGGAAATGGTCCAGACCGGCAAGATGCATGGCTATATGCGCATGTACTGGGGAAAAAAGATCCTGGAGTGGAGCGAAACTCCGGAATCCGCGTTTGGTTCGGTCTTGAGGCTCAACAACACCTACGAGCTGGACGGCCGTGATCCCAACGGATTTGCCGGTACGGCCTGGTGCTTCGGCAAGCATGATCGTCCCTGGAAGGAACGTCCTATCTTCGGCAAGGTCCGTTACATGAACTCCGGAGGCCTGCGGCGTAAATTCGATATGGACGCTTATCTGCGTCGCATCGAATCGCTGACTACGGGGGTCTAATCCGCCCTTATCGGACATCCCGGCGGTCTTCTGCGGCTTCCCTTTTTGAGGTCGGGATTGGATCTGGAGAAAAGCACAGGCTCGGAATGCTTTACCGCAGTTTCAGGGAGGCCAGCTTCTCTCGGACGCCCGGATATCCGGGATCGAGCTCGAGGGCCTTCTGAAGATACAGGCTGGCCAGTTGTTTCTCTCCCATCCTCAAATAGAGAGCCCCGATCTCGGCGTGCAGGCGGACATTTTTCGGATAGAGTTCCACGGCGATTTCGGTCATTACCGTCAGCTCGCGAAACTTTTCGGCCGCCAGCAGACGAGTCACCTGATCTTCGAAGTGAGCTAAGGGTATCGGCTGGAGTTCATGCCTCCTCGGATATAAGCGTCGGGCCGTCGCCTCATCGCCCAGGATAAGGTGGATCGCTGCCACTCCCAAAAGGATCGCCGGATGGTGGGGGTATAGTGCGGATCCGAGATCAAGGACCTCCCGGCTATTCGCTATCTCGGTGGAATCCAAGAAGTGTTCGGCGACGGAGGCAATTGGAAGCGAGAAATCCGGACAGATCCGGGCCCCGGAAAACCGTCCTGTCAGCCGACTCCCCAGCACGTTGAAATCCATGTCCGGAGTAATGTGAAGCCGCCGCTCGTAATCGGTGTAGGTCACATCCCAATCCCTCTGCCATTCCCGCACCAAACGGTCAAGTTCAGACGGGATCATGAAGGGTTTCTCGGCCAGCTCTTGATAATCGGTAAAAAAGCACAAGGGATTCTCACGATACGCCCGGTTGCGGTCCTGACCGTAGGCTTCCTGCAACACGGCGGCCATATGAACGCCTATCCGGGTCAAGGGCCGGCCGGCAGCGGGGTGAAAGCCGACGTTCAGCTTGGCTCGGGCCGCCTTCGGATCTTTCTTAATGGCGCCAGTATCCAATTTTTCGCGCAGCCAGGCGAAGGACGCACGGAGGTCAGACGGATCATCCGCCAGATCCCGGCCGAAGAAATCGAAGTGGCTTATCCCATAAGAGGCCATTTGGGCGCAGGTGTCGTACTGGATCTGCTCCGAGACATCCGGTAGATAAGCGGTGCTGTCCAGATCTTCCTTAAGCACGAGCTCTGCAAGGCGCCGCACATAGGGCATGAGATCGGCGCCTTCCAGGTTGGCGGCCACGGCGATGGCGAATAGCTCGGTGGGAAAGATCGTGAGGTAGGTCCGTGTTTCCGGCTGCGAACCCCCATGGCTGACCTGGAAGTGCCCTTTCCAAGGGAGGACGATCCATCCCATTCCGTATCCGGTCAAGCGCCCAACTCGGATGGCCATAGAGGTGAACATCCGTTTCCAGGACTCGTTTCGCAGGAGGCGTCCTGAACAGATTCCTCGAGCGTATCGGAGGAGGTCGGTAACGCTGGAGCGGGTGCCGCCGCCGGCGAACCGGCTGGAAACATCCACATACTCGGAATTTTTGATCTTCCCTCCGACCAGACGGTAGCCCCGAACGCGGCGGGGAATGAGGTCGATGGGATCGTCCAGGCGTGAAGCCGTCATGCCCAGGGGAAGAAAGATATGTTTCCGGATATATTCGGCGTAAGACATGCCTCCGGCGGCCTCGATCACGGCCCCCAATAAATTGAATCCGTAGCTGGAGTAATTGTATTTTGTGCCAGGTTCGGCGACCAATTCAAAATCTTTGAAGATGGCCAGCGATTCCTGTGTGTTTTTGGGGACTTTGATACGGTTTTCTGCGGGGTCGTCGCGGTAGTGACTGATCCCGCCTAAGTGGCCCAGAAGCTGCCGTACGGTCACAGGCCATTTCTTGCGCGGAAAGCCGGGCACATAGGTTTGGACCTCGGCATCCAGGTCGATTTTGCCCGCCTCCTGCAGCTGCATCACGGCGATGGCGGTGAAGGTCTTGGTGATGGAGGCCAGTCGATAGGCGCTGTCTGCCAGGGCCGGGACCTGATTTTCCAAATCCGCATAGCCGAATCCCTCGGCCCAAATGATATCGCCCTTCAGGAATCCGATAGACAAGCCGGGGATTTGGTCCCGCCGCATCTGACGTTTCACATAGGGGGAGAACTCGGCAACGGCCTGGGAAAGATCGGTGGGGAGGTTTTCCTCGCTCCTCTGGCCGCCGCCCGACCCGATGATCTCCGTACCGAAAGCCAACACGAGGGCCAGCAATCGGAGATGGGGCCTCAGGCGCATGTCACATGCCTCCTCATCCGGGATGACAGCCGGTGTCGGATGGAGATAGCATTATAATGAATCTTATATTCAATTGCGAGAGCGCGATCCGCCTTTCCCTAGTGGAGGAACCCCAACAACAGATAAAGCGCCAGTGCAGCGGAACCCGCAACGAGCGCGTAGGGCAATTGAGTCCGCACATGGTCGATGTGGTCGGTGGCCGCCGCCATGGAGGAGATGATGGTGGTATCGGAGATGGGAGAGCAGTGATCCCCAAACACCCCCCCGCCCAACACCGCCGCCAGCATCAGCCCGGGATGAAGCCCGATGATGCCGATCATGGGAACCGCGATGGGAACCATGATGGCGAATGTTCCCCACGAGGTCCCGGTCGAGAACGCGATGAAACAGGAAACCCCGAATACCAGGGCCGGGATCACACCTGGAGGGAGGCTGGCCTTGGCCACCTGTGCCACAAACGGCCCGGTTCCCAAGGCGTCGCAGGTGTCTCCGATGGCGAAGGCCAGGATCATCAGGATCGCCACCGGAATCAGCCCCCCGACGCCTTTCATGAACATTTCCGTGATCTCGCTCAGACGCATCAGTCCCTGAATCCGGTAGGCCACGGCTCCGGCGCTCAGCCCGAGGATGACCGCCCACAGCACGGATAGCGAGCCCGAACCTTCCATCAGGTTTCCGCGGCCGGTGATGAACAGCACCAGCGGCATGGCGATTACCATGACCGACACCGGGATCAGCATATTGGCGGCCCGCAGCGGAACTCCCGGCTTTTCCGCCATCATGATAACGTCGTCTGAGACCAGGGGCTCGGCCCCGTCGCGCAGGAATTTGCCCTCCTCCTGAGCCCGCCTTTCGGCCCTCCGCATAGGCCCGAAATCCCGACCGGTGAGCACCACCGCCAAGACTAATGACAGTGCCAGGAGCGCGTAGAAGTTGAAGGGGATGGAAGCGATGAAAACCCGCACCGGGTCATCCACTCCTTGTGCGGCCAACAATCCCAGCACGAACGCGCCCCATGCATTCAGGGGGATGAGGATGCATTTAGGAGCTGAGGTGGAATCCAAGATGTAACTCAACTTCTCCCGCGAGATCTTCAACTGGTCGAAGATGGGGCGGGATACGGCTCCTGAAACCAGCACGCAGATGCTGGATTCAATAAAAATGACCACTCCCAGAAACCAGGCCATCATTCCGGCGGATTTGCGTGTGCGGATCAGGCCTTTGCCCACGATCCAGTTCACGAAACCCTTCATGCCGCCCGAATACTGGGTGAGGGTGATGATGGCGCCGATCATGGCGCTGAATAGGACCACCCGCGTGTTGTCCGCCTCACCGAAGACGTTCACCAGCGCGTCGACGGTCCGAATGATCCCGGCCAAAGGATTGCCGCCGCTGATGATGGTCCAACCAAGCCAGATTCCCAGTGTTAGGGAGACATAGACGTGTTTGGTTTTTACGGCCAGAAAGATAGCCAAAAGCGGCGGCAGCACGGAGAGCCAGCCGAACGATTCCATTGCGGTTGTACAGAGATATAGCACCGCCGCATTCCATTGTCAACGCTTTCCGGCACAGGAATCGCTGGGCACAGGAATCATTCATGAGATGGCGGCAGCGATCCGGCCTAGTAGGTGTAGGTTATGCTCAAGGCGCCGAAGATTTGGCTTTGTGGTTCGGCCCGAAAGCGTTTGGACCAGATCACATAGGCATAGCTGAGCTGAAATCCTCCCGACTGAAAAGCGATTCCCAGAATGAGATCGCCCGCCAACGGGAATTTTTCAACCCGATGGCTATCCAACAGGGTGTTGCCGTCCAGAAATATGTCCCGCAGTACGACCTTGGCGTCCACTGCAGCGTAGGCCTGTATGTTGAAACGGCTCTTCTCCCGATATGCCACACCCCGGTCCCCGCTGGGGCGGATGAAATGTATGCCGAAGTCATCGGGAAGATTCCAGCCGCCGCGGATTTGGAGCCCGGTGTGGCCGAAGGTGTGAACGTTGCCCACACCCCCGCCGGCACGGGGAAGCCATTCGATGCACCAGCCGCGCGGATTTCCTTTCTTCACCCGCCAGACATGCTCATAGTTGATTCCCAAAGCCAGCTCATCTCCCAGCTGGTGGTCCCATCCGGCCGGCTCTATCTGCCCCAACCAGCGGTGGAAGAACCTTTGGGTTTCTCCCGCGTAGGCATGAGGCCCTACGATCCCCAATACAATCTCGACCGACTGCATGCTCAGGTCGTCGCGGCTGTGAATTCCCAAATCGAGATGGAGAAATCCCGCGTACGGCCGGTCCTCGGCGATCAGATCGCTCCGCGCCAGATCTTGCGGGGTGTACCCTTTTTGGCTCAAGGCGATCGACAAGGCATGGCGGGAACCGGGTCGACCGAGGAAGGGAAATCCCCCCCCCCAACGCGATGATCGGAACTCCGACATCCAGTAGAGCTTGAGGCCTCCTGTGTATCCGGCATCGGAGAGGGCGAAGGTGTCGTTGTCGAATTGGAATCCAATGGTGCCGGAGGCCTTTTGTGGTTGTGAAGGGGAGACAGCTGTAAGCGATGCCAGTTGGAGCAGCAACAGGATAAGGTGTCTCTTGGGCATAGGAACCGCTTATTTTAACATAATTGGCGGTCCAAGGCATGGGATGATGGTTTTTCCGAGTATCGACCTAGGCTCTCCCTCCCGAGAGAGGATTTGAGCTTTGAGGATGCGGTGGACTCCAAGCGCGCCCCACGGAGCAGGGATTGGAAATTCATGCCGAGTGTTTTATAATGGTGCCAGTCAAAGTCGAACATAGGGGGGCTATGGTCGAGGCAAGGCGTCATGAGTGCATTTTTTCATATGGGAGGAGGAGCACACATGGAAGGAAGCGGGGGCAACCTGTCCCAGCATGATGGGGATTCCAGAACCGAGATTCTACGGCAGAAGGAGGCGAGCCTTGCGCTCATCCAATCCCTCAACCGGGCCGTAAACCGCGGCGATCGGGTCGATCAAATCCTGAGGCTTATGTCCACCGGAACCAAACGCATCTTTCTCTGCTCCGGCACCGCGGTCTTTCTATTGAGTCGAGACGGCACACGCCTGGAGCTCAAACGCAGGACGGCATTGCCGGCGGGATTGAAACGGACGGTTGAGAAGATCGCCGACATAAAGATCCCTACCCGGATCAGGATTCCGTTGCAGCCCGGCGGCTGGTATATGGAGGTCCTGCACAAGGGAAAGCCCAGGATGGTGGTCGATCCCAAGGAAATACAGGCCCTTATGGCGGAATTCACTTCGAATCCGGTCCTCAAGGATCTCGTGCCGCGGATCTTTGCGGCTCTGGGAATTTCCGCAGTGCTCAATGTCCCATTGGTAACCGAGGACCGCCCTATCGGCCTGCTCGACCTGGCTCGTGGCCGGAGATTCTCACGGGAGGAAACAGATCTCTGCACGTTTTTGTCCGAGCACTTGACTGTGATCCTCAGGAGGAAGCTGGCCGAGGAGGAACGGGTCCGTTCCGAACGGCAGTATCGGCAGACCATCGATGCCATGGCTGATTTCATTCACGTGGTGGACAGAGATATGACCATCGTCCTGGCAAACCATGCCCTGATCCGGCTGAATCGGGAGCTCGGACTGCCCACGGATGTCGTAGGACGTACGGTTTTCGAGGTGTTTCCGTTTCTTGCCCGACAGGTGGAGGCGGAGTATCGTCAGGTGTGGCGCACGGGAAAGGTGCTCATCACCGAGGAACAGAATACGGTCGACGACCGGACTTTTGTTACCGAGACCCGGAAGATTCCCATCTTTGCCGGCCGGAAAGTGACCAAGATCGTCACCGTCATCCAGGATATTACCGAGCGTAAAAATACGGAGAGGCGGCTGGCATGGGAGCTGGAAGTCGACCGGGCCGTGGCGCGGCTTTCGGAAGCCCTGATAACACCCGGCGTATCCATCAAAGACATCACCACACTCGTGCTCGCCCAGGCCCAACGGCTTACCGGCAGTGCCCACGGCTATATCTCCGCCATCGATCGGGATACCGGTGACAATGTGGGGCACACCTTGACCACCATGATGGAGAGCGAATGCCGGGTCTCGGCTGAAGACCAGAAGATCGTCTTCCCACGGAACGCCGATGGGTCCTATCCCCACCTGTGGGGAGCGGCTCTGAACTCTCGAGAGGCTTTTTTTACCGATGCTCCGGGCGACCATCCGGCGTCGGGAGGGATTCCCTCCGGGCACATCATGTTAGTCAATTTCCTGACCGCACCGGCCGTCTTGGGAGAAAGACTGGTGGGCCAGATCGCCCTGGCCAATGCCGACAAGGGCTATACGCAGAGGGAACTGGAGGCCACCCAGCGCCTGTCCGATCTCTATGCCCTGGCCCTTCAGCGGCGACAGGCGGAGGAAGATCTTACCCGCTCTCTCAAGGAGAAGGAGATCCTGCTGGGAGAGATCCACCATCGAGTCAAGAACAACATTCAGATCATGAGCAGCCTCCTGCGGCTTCAGACCGCGGACCTAAAGGATGCCGCTTGGCAAGAAAGGATCCAGGAATATCAGAACCGCATCCGCTCCATGGCCCTTATCCACGAGAAGCTGTATCGCGCGCAGGACTTCTCTCGCATAGACTTCAAAGAGTACACGCAAAATTTGGTCCGCCATCTCATCCAGTCCTACGGCCTCGATTCCCAATCCATCCGGCTCGATTTGGAACTGGAAAATGTCTTCCTCGACATCGATAAGGCGGTCCCCCTGGGATTGATCATCAATGAGCTGGTCACCAATGCCATCAAGTACGCATTTCCCGGAAACCGGATGGGAGAGATCCGAGTTGCCTTGCGCAGCCTGGAGGGAGGACGTTTCTCTCTGACCGTGGCGGATACGGGCGTTGGCCTGCCCGCCGAGCTGGATCTCCTCCGGCCCGAGACGCTCGGCCTGCAGCTGGTGCATGACCTCACCGCTCAACTGGGAGGCGAGCTTGAAATCGAAGGAATCGCGGGCACGACCGTGCGTCTCGTCTGTTGCGCATAGCCTCTTCCCTACGGTATGATAGCGTGGAAACGATAACCGGGAGTCATGATGCGAAGACGCCATTTTATCAAAGCCGGGATCCTGGGTGGACTGGGACTTTCCGAAGCGCGGAAAGGCTGGCATTCCGATGATATCAACCAGGAGATCGTACGCACCCCCCTTCCCCGACGTGAGCTCGGTCGGACCAGGGAAAGCATCTCAATCCTGGGATTAGGCGGTGTGGCTCTGACGGACTCGCCCCGGGAGGAGGCCACCGCCGCCGTACGGGAGGCCATTTCCCACGGGGTCAACTATTTTGATGTGGCCCCCGGCTACGGAAATGCCGAGGAGTTGCTGGGACCTGCCCTAAAACCCTATCGGGACCGGGTCTTTCTGGCCTGCAAAACCCAGAGCCGAGACAGGCAGGGCGCGCAGGAAGAGCTAGATCGCTCCTTGGCGCGTCTGCAGACCGACCGCATCGATCTGTACCAATTCCATGCCTTCACGTCCGTGCGGGACGTGGATCAGGCTTTGGGGAGAAGGGGGGCGTTGGAGGCCTTCCTCCGGGCGAAGAATGAGGGGAAGGTCCGGTTCATCGGATTCTCGGCGCATTCCGATGAGGCAGCCCTGTGGGCAATGGAACGTTTTGATTTTGACGCCATACTTTTTCCGGTGAACTTCGTGAGCTTTCTGAAGGCCGGTTTCGGGCCGGACGTGATCCTCCGAGCTCAACGGCGGGGCATGGGGATCCTTGCCATCAAAGCCCTGGCCCGCCAGCCCTGGCCCGACCAATCCCTAAGAAAGCACTGGCCAAAAGCCTGGTATCAACCCGTCACCGCGCCCGAGGAGGCGGCTCTGGCACTTCGTTTCACCCTGTCTCAGCCGGTAACCGCCGCCATCCCGCCCGGTGACATCCGCCTCTTCCGGAGAGCCCTGGAGATCGCGCATGGATTTGCCCCCCTCCAGGATGGAGAGCTGAGGCGGCTGCGGCAGCTGAGTGCGGGCCTTATGCCGCTTTTCCCGCTTGAGGATAATCCGGTATGAAATGGTCAGGAAATCTCGAGGTGGATGACGGCATCCCCCTCCCTCCCCTAAAGGAAGGAGGGAGGGGGATGCCGGCTTGCGGGAGGGGTGAGGATTACCAGTCGGTTTGACCGAAATAGGGATTCCCATCTTCATCCACGACCCCCCGTTCCATGGGCGAGTCGAGGATTTTTTCCAGTTCTTCCGGGGTCAGGTATCGGGCTTGATATTGTAGTTGGAAGCGTTCCATCTGACGGATAAAGGCCCGGATGTGATTGCGGGATCCCTTCTGCAGATTTTGAAAAAGCACCCGGATATCCTGGTTGTCGGATTTCTTCAGGAAGATTTTCAGATCATAGATGTCCAGATCCTCAATGATGGCCCCGACTGTCAGGGCATCCTGCAGCGAGATTCGGCCGCGCTGGGTTAAATCCTGGAAAAGGGCGGCCATTTCAGGATCGGTGAAAACACCCACGCTGTCGTCCACTACCGGATCGGTGAGTCCATACTTTTGGAACATAACCCGGATCGCATTCATGTGACGCTGCTCGCTGCGGGCGATATTTCTGAAAATTCGCTGATTCCAGGTTTCATACAGAGTCTGGTAGACATCCCGGGCCAGCTTTTCCTCCTCCCGCATCTGAATCAACGCCTTATGCTCTCTGGTGCTGAGATCTTCAAGTGGAAGTCCCATAAGTAAAGATTCCATGCCGCCGTCGAATCCGTCTCCTCCGAATCCGCCTCCCCCGAATCCGCCCTGACCTCCGCGACCCCTTCCGTAACCGCCCTGGGCTGCGAGTGGGGTAAGGGTCAAGCCAATCAGGACCAACATGACCATACTCTTTTTTAACATTTCTTAGCCTCCTGTTTAACGTTTCACCCAATCCCTTCGCAAATTGCGTGCCATTTTGAACCTATTGATAAAGAATGATTTATAGTGATGACCGTGTCGAACCAAGCGACACATTTGTCAAAAGAACGACAAAAATGTAGCCGGCGGCGTTCCGGGCACTGCCTGCGAGGGGAATGAGGGGGGGACTGGCTGTGGGGAATAAGCAGAAGGAGGATTTGCTTTGATGCAGGAAAAGCACTCCGCCCAGCCAGCCAAGCGGGTCAGTATTTAATATATAGATTTGATAGAGATTGTCAAGAAAAAAAATAAAAAAATCCGATGGAGCTGTTTGACACCAACTTTTGGGATGAGATATGCTTGATTTATGGGACTTGAGGGAGGCCGCCGCTTAGACCGACGTGATTTCTTGAGAACCTTGGGCTGGAGTGCGGCGGCGCTCGGATTGGCTGGAAAGGGCTGCACCCCCGGAGAGCGCAGGGACCGGCGCCTTCCCAACATCGTGCTGATTTTCACCGATGACCAGGGTTATGCTGATGTGGGCTGTTACGGCGCTCGGGGCTTATCGACGCCTCATCTGGACCGCATGGCTGCGGAGGGCGTCCGCTTTACGGATTTTTACGTCGCACAACCCGTATGCGGGGCATCCAGGGCGGCATTGCTCACCGGCTGCTATCCCAACCGGATCGGTTTGTTGGGCGCCCCTTCACACCGTGCCCGGCACGGCATCCATCAAGACGAGATGATCCTGGCCGAGCTGCTCAAGCAGCGGGATTACGCCACGGCTGTCTACGGCAAGTGGCATCTCGGCCATCTCCCGCCCTTTTTGCCTTTGCGGCACGGATTCGACGAGTACTTCGGATTGCCCTATTCCAATGACATGTGGCCCTTTCACCCAGAATCCCCGGGGGGGTATCCCGATCTCCCCCTCATCGAGGGAGAGGAGACGATCGCGTACAACCCGGACATGGACCGCCTGACTACCTGGTATACGGAACGCTCGATCGATTTCATACAAAGGAACCGCAGCCAGCCTTTTTTCTTGTACCTGGCCCACAGTATGGCCCACGTTCCCCTGGGAGTCTCGGACCGATTCCGGGGAAAATCCCAACAAGGGATGTACGGCGACGTGATCATGGAGATCGATTGGTCGGTGGGCGAGATCTTTGCAGCCCTGGAGCGCCTGGGCCTGGAAGAAGATACGCTGGTGTTGTTCACTTCCGATAACGGCCCTTGGGTCAGCTACGGCGATCACGCCGGAAGCGCGGAGCCCCTGCGCGAGGCCAAAGGGACCACGTGGGAAGGCGGGGTGAGGGTCCCATTCATCGCGCGATGGCCCGGAAGGATCCGGCCGGGAGCTGTTTGCCGGGAGCCGGCCATGACCATCGATATCCTGCCCACCATCGCGGGGATTGTGGGAGCGGAACTCCCCTCCCATCCCATTGACGGTAAAGACATATTGCCCTTGTTGGCCGGTGAACCGGACGCGGAGTCTCCTCAGGAGGCGTATTACTTTTATCAAGGGAATACACTGGAGGCGGTGCGTTACGGGAGATGGAAGCTCCACTTTCCCCACAAGTATCGGAGTTTGTCGGGGCGCCCGGGAGGCAGCGGGGGTCAGCCGGTCAAGTACGACCAGGCGGAAACCGGGATGGCGCTCTTCGATCTGTTGGAAGATATGGGGGAGCGCCACAATGTCGCCTCCGGAAGACCTGAGATGGTAGGGAAATTGGCCGCCATGGCTCGGGCCTTCGATGGCGACCTCCAGGCGAACCGTCGCCCACATGGAGTCCTGGCGGAGTGATCGACGTCGACAGCAAAACGGATTGCAACGGCCGCTTGGGCTGAGCGGCAGAGCCGTGCTTCAGATCAACTCCGACTTTCCCGGAACCGCCACCGGGTGCATGGGCAGATCGCCGAGCGTGTAAGCGGGAGGGGTAAGATCGAGCTTGGAGGCGTTCATTACCCAATCCCAGCTGAGGGCGCGGCCGGTGTAGGCGCTCATCCGACCCATGATGGCGGTCATAGTGCTTTCGGCGACCTGCCGGCCTTCATTCAGGGGACTTCCTTTCCGGATGCTGGCGATGAGGTCCACATGTTCCTGGACATAGGGATTGGGCGATTCCTCGGGATACTCGAAGGCCTTAGATCCTTTGATATATCCGTTGGCCCCATCGGAGTAGGCGAAGCCGTTGGTGCCGATGACTCGTTCCGAGACGTTGGAATGGCAGCCTTCGGTCTGCCGGCACATGCTCATCACTCGGGCGCCGTTGGCATATTCATACTCCACCGCAAAGTGATCGAAGATGTTGCCGTACATGGGATCGGTGCGGACCTGGCGCCCGCCCATCCCCGAGCAGCGGACCGGGGGGGACCCGATGGCCCAGTTGATGACGTCCAAGTTGTGCACATGCTGTTCCACGATATGATCACCCGACAGCCAGGTCAGGAACAGCCAGTTGCGGCAGTGCCATTCCATGTCGGACCAGCCCTTTTCCGTGCGGCCGACCCAATTTTGCTGAGCCCGCTCCACCCAAAGCGCACCCATATTCCAGTAGCACTGCCCGGAAACGATCTCGCCGATGTCGCCGCCCTGCACCCGTTTCATGATCTCGACATAGTGGGCTTGGTGACGGCGTTGAGTCCCGGCGACGATGCCGAGGTTCTTTTGAGCCGCCGCCGCAGAACTGGCGATCACCGATCGTATGCCGACCGGATCCACAGCCACCGGTTTTTCCATGAACACATGTTTTCCGGCCTCAACCGCGGCCTTTAAATGCCGGGGCCGGAAATGAGGCGGGGCGGCCAGGATGACCAGCTCGATGTCGCTGGCCAGGACCTTTTGGTAGGCATCGAATCCAAAAAATCGACGATCAGGATTGACCTGGAAGTTTTCCGCTGAGAGCTTCTCTGAGAGTCTTTGAAAAGAGCTCTCCACCCGGTCTTCGAATAGGTCCCCCATGGCGGTGATCACCACGTCGGAGGATGCTTCGACGCAATTGATGGCCGCACCCGTACCGCGGCCGCCGCAGCCGATGAGCCCCACCCGGATCTTGTCCGAACCGCCCGCGAAAAGCGCTCCGGTTCCGGACATCATGGCCACCACCGAGGCGGTGGAGGTGGACTTGATGAAGTCTCTTCGGGTCATACCCTTGTTTGTGTTGCCTTGAGCCATGCTTTGTTCTCCTTATGTCGGCAGGAAGGGGCGCCGCTCAGAAGTCGTCGCAGGCGCGGTAAGCTTCGATCACCGCTTTTTCTCCTTCCAGACCGGATTTGCTTTTCCCGTGTTCCATGCATAGGACACCCTGGTATCCTTTGCTGTGAAGATGCTCGAATATGTTCTTATAATTAATCTCCCCGGTTGTGGGTTCTTTGCGCCCGGGATTGTCGCCCACGTGGAAGCTGGCGATCTCGCTCCAGGCCATGTCGATGTTGGGGATGAGGTTGCCCTCGGTTATCTGTTGATGGTAGATGTCGTTGATGATTTTACAGCTTGGGCTCCCTACGGCTTGGCAGATAAGATAAGCCTGGGGAATCTTGGTAAGGAAGAGGCCGGGGTGATTGGTCCAGGCATTGAGCGGCTCGAGGACTATGATCAAGCCGGAAGGCTCACAGAGTTCGGCACAGCGCTTGAGATTTTCGATGACATTGGCGGTCTGATAATCCCACTCCATCCCTTCGTCGAATCGCCCCGGTACCATCAGGGCCCATTTCGCGTTGACCCGTCGGGCCGTCTCGATCGCGGTTTTTACCCTCTGCTGCAGCATGGAGCGGATCTCCGGATCCCGCGTGACGAACGACTTGACCTTGAAATCGGCATAGGCCACGAAAGGGCCCCATTCCATGTTCAAGCGGTCCATCTCCCGTGCCAGCTTCTCCTGCTCGGCGGAGGGGAGGTTCATCAAACCGTTATGGAACATGGCCCGGAATCCTTGATCGGCCATAAACTTCAATTGATCGACCGGGTCATCTCCGGCATGTTCCTTGAACATTCCCAAAGGAGGAGCGTATTTGAGCCGAAATCCCGAGCTGGATTGGGGCCGGGGCCGCGCGCCCGGATCGCATGGGCTGGAAATGTCGAGAGCCCCGCGACGGCCGCCGCCGCGCTTCCGATGAACCGCCGCCGCGGCATCCCTTTCGGTTCATGCTTGGTATTTGTCGTGCTGGATCTCTTAACCATGCTGGTCTCCTTTATTTTCTCAAATATCGAGTTTAGAGGACTGGATAGAGTCCCGGTTTTGTCGGTTCGGCCGGAGGGAGGGTATGAATCCGCCACAGGAGCATTCTATTTCATGGGCCCTGGATTTGCAAGCCGTGCGGCGGGCTCTGCCCGCTTTTCCGTTCTGTTTTCGTCGGATATAGAAGGCTGTGTTATAATAACCGCTCTGACTCCTGGATTAAATGCGAATCTAGGCTGGATTCCATGCGCCACAAGGCTTTCGGACGCACAGGGAAAAAGGTCTCGGTATTGGGATTCGGAGGAATGCGATTCGATCCGAATAATGAAGCCCAGGCTGTGAAAACGGTGCAGCGGGCCGTGGAATTGGGGGTCAACTACTTCGACACGGCTCCCGGATACTGCAACGACCGATCGGAGAGTTTTATCGGGAAGGCGCTCGCGGAGCTTCCGTCTCGAAATCGGGAGGAAGTGTATGTCTCCACCAAATCTCACTATCGGTCCGATCCCGCCGCAGATGACGTCAGGCGGCGCATCGAAGATCAGCTGATGAAACTCCGGCGGCAGCGAATCGAGTTCTACCAGATGTGGTGCTTGATGGACCTGGATCAGTTTCAGTTTGTCATGCGGCCGGGCGGGCCGTATGAGGGAGCGTTGCACGCCCGGGAGGAGGGGCTTGTCGAGCACATCTGTTGCACGGTGCATGCCTCCGGAGATGACATTTCCGCCATGGTAAGAGCAGGTCTTTTCGAGGGATTTACCCTGGGATACAACATCCTCAATCATGACTTCCGGAAAAAAGGCCTTCGGGCCGCAGCAGACGCCGGTCTGGGGGTAGTGACCATGAATCCTCTGGGCGGAGGGATGTTGACGAGGGATGCCGAGACGTTCAGCGTGCTCAAGGAAGACGCCACCGATTCCTTTATCGCAGCCGCACTCCGTTTCAATCTGTCGCATCCTGAGATCGGGGTGGTCCTGTCCGGGATGAAGAATGTAGCCGAAGTGGAGGCCAATGTCGAAACCGCGGATTCGGTCCGGACGCCGGATCCGGCTGTGGTGGAGCGCCTGCTGCATAGGTTCGAGTCGCTGGGAGAGTCTTTCTGCACCGGCTGTGGCTATTGTCTGGAACACTGCCCCGAGGCGATCCAGATCCATCTCCTGGCCGGGCTCTGGGATCGGGTGCGCATGAAGCTTCCTGATGACGCGCGCCGGGTCTATGCTATCTACCTGAAAGACGAGGACCGCTGGCTCAAAGGCAGGCGTGCTGCGGACTGCACCCGTTGCGGCGAGTGCGAACAGGCCTGCACGCAGGGGCTGCCGATCCGAGAGTATCTCGCGAAGCTTGAGGAATTTCTTTAGGGGACATCCCCCAAGGCTTGACAAAGCGAGTTCTGGGATGTATTTTATTGACCGACTGATCGGTCAATAAAACAGGTTAAAAATGCCGAAGATCGTCGATAAGAAAGAAAAACGGAGCCGGATCCTGGAAACCGCGATTAAAGTTTTCGCCCAAAAAGGCGTCAACAACACCAAAATCGCGGATATCGCTCAGGCTGCGGGCATCGGCAAGGGAACGGTCTACGAATACTATCACAGCAAAGAGGAGATCATCTCCGACAGTTTCCGCCACTTCATGGAATCCATGAGCGGAGTGATCGGGCGACGGCTGCTCCATTTGCGTGATCCCGTGGACAAGCTATTAGCCTATTTTGCGGCATGGGGCGAGATCGTAGACAGTGAGGCTATGAGCTACATCGAGGTGGTATTGGATTTTTGGGCCGAAGGCCTGAGGCAGGAGAAGACCGCCATGACCATCAATCTTGCCGAGATGTACGCCGAATACCGGGCCACAGTGAAGAGTCTTTTGGATGAATGTGTCTCCGCCGGACGGATCCGGCCGGTCGATACCCAGATCACCGCCTCCATCCTTTTGGGGACTATGGATGGGCTGTTGGTGCAGTGGATCGCGGACCGCGACGTGTTCGACATCAAGCTGGCCATCGAATTGCTGCCCAAGATCTTTATTGCAGGAATGGAAGGGCATGGTTGATACCTGTCGATCGATCTGTTTATTATTGACCGGCTCGTCGGTCATTAAATATCATGTACAAGGAGCGCTGTGACATGCTAAAGATCGGAATCGGGCTGTTTCTCATCGGCGTTCTTTCCTTCTCTGTGACGGCCCAGGAACTTACCGGCGAGGATATCATTCAGAGGGTTAATCAGGTGATCAACCCTCAGGCCATGTATGCCAAGGCTAAAATGACCATCACAACCTCATCGGGCAGCCTGCGCACGTTTCTGTATGAGTCCTGGAGCAAAAATAAGGGTGAGAAGAACCTGGTTCGCTACTTGGAACCGGTACGAGTCAAGGATCAAGCCACCTTGATGCTCAATCATGCCGACGACATCTGGATGTTCTTCCCTCGTACCCAGCGTGTGCGCAAGCTGGCCTCTCACGCAAAAAAACAAAAGATGCAAGGCAGCGATTTCTCTTACGAGGATATGGGCAGCGGAGATGCTTTCATCGAAGATTTCTCCGCTCGGAGGTTGAATGACCAAACATGGGAAGGTTTTGACTGCTTCCAGCTCGAGCTGAAACGCATTCCCGAGAGCGATATCTCGTATTCCCGCCTTGTGATCTGGATCATCAAGGATCGATTTGTGCCGGTGGTTATTGAATATTATTCGGAGAATGATCCGGATCGCATCTTGAAGCGTCTGGTTCAGAGCGATATTCGGGAGGTCGACGGGATACCGACGGCATTTCGGATGGACATGCACAATCAAAACGATGGCTCGCAGACCGGGCTGGAATTGCTGGAAGTCCGATACAATCTGATCCTGCCGGACTCCATGTTCACGGAGCGGGTTTTGAAAAGATGAAATCCTGCTGGATGGCGGTTGTTCTACTCGGCTTGGCGGTCTCTGCAACGGCTGCTCCGGAGGAATTGCAGATCTTCGGATACTTCGAACCCCAATACTTGGGAACGCATATCAGCGCGGGATATTATCAGCTCTTCACCAACAAGCTGCGGGTCGATGTCAAATCTGTGCTGTCCGATAAAATCACCTTCGCAGCTAATATCAACACCATAACCTACCATGGGAAAAAGGAATGGAATATCCTGGATTTCCTTGCTCCGGATATTCGAGACACCATTCCAGTAACCTTACGGCCGCTGTATACGCTCCCTTTCGAGAACCAGACTCTTTTGGACAATGCCTACGTCCGCTTGAGTCTGATGGGATTCGATTTGACGGTCGGAAAACAACAGATCTCGTTGGGGACCGGGTATGTCTGGAATCCCACCGACGTCTTCAATGTCAAGGATGTGCTCGATCCTACCTATGAGCAACCGGGCCACAACGCCGTACGTTTGGACATCCCGGTGGACGGGCGCCACACAGCGACGCTGCTCTATGCTCCGGAAGCGTCCTGGGGTGAGTCGGGCAAGCTTCTCCAGCTCAAGGGTGGCGCCGGGCGGTTTGATTATTCCCTGACTTTGATCGAGACGCGGTGGACCTTTCACGACTATTCCCGCTTCGATGCCGGTTCCCTAAATTTTGCAGCCTTGCCCGAAAGACGGCGTCTGTGGGGCGGAAGCGCGGTGGGCGAGCTTTTGGGAATGGGGGTGTGGGCCGAGCTCGCCTTCAACACCATGGAGCGGTCCAAAGATTTTTATGAACTGGTGTTGGGTTCCGACTATACGTTCGATTTTCAGACCTATTTCATGGTGGAATACTACCGCAACACACTGGGGAAATCCGATTATCGCACCTATGGCCTCAACGACTGGATGCGCTTCTTCACCTCGGAGCAGAAGTCGGTCACTCGCGATCAATTCTACTCCCTGGTCCAGCATCCAGTTACCGATCTTCTGGTGTTGGGTTTTCAGTGCCTCTTGAGCCTCTCCGACGGCAGTTGTTCCTTCGTTCCCCTCGCGCGCTATTCGCTGTCCGACGACACAGAGCTGTTTGCCTACTTAAACCTGAATATCGGGAGTGAGGGAAAAACCTACGGCTGCTCCCTGGGCCGGGCGGGCCTGTTGCGGCTGAGGGTGTACTTTTAGGTAAATTATGATAGCAGGAGATTGCCATGCGTGAGAAATTTCTGATCCGACTCGCCCGCTGGCACGCAGTTCACCCCTGGAGGATGCTGGCTGGCGTCTTGATCCTTACGGTGGTGCTGGCGGGATTCGCATTGCATCTCCACGTGACCATGCGCTGGTCCGACCTGTTGCCTTCCCAGGACCGGCGGACGATCGAGTTCAACCGCATCATCGATGAGTTCGTCTCCGCCACCAGTCTGGTGGTGGTGGTCCAGGGCACGGAGGCCCGAATAAAAGCTTTTGCCGATGCGCTGGCCCCACGGATCGTTGCGACTCATGACCAGGATCGTGACCGGCCGTTTTTTCGTCGGGTGGATTACAAGCGAGACGTCGCCTTCCTGCGCGCCAATGGGCTGCTGCTGGTCAAAGAGGCGGATCTGCGTAATCTCAAGCCGATTTTCACCAACCCCAATCTTCCCGGCCTGTTGGCCAATCTCAATCAGGCCATGGAGAGGGAGTATGTCGGTCAAGAGGATTCGATGTCCACGCGTGAAAAAGAGGATTTTGCCTTCCAGTTCTTGGACGGTATCCACGGATTGGTTGAGATCCTGTTTGATGCCGCCCACGGCGAGGACCTGTCCGATGGCGATATTCACGCCGCGGCGGATAAGCTCTTGATCGGTGATCCTTATTATTTGTCCTATGACAAGACGACGTTGGTCCTCAATGCCATCCCTAATTTTACCATGATGGACACCGATCTGATGGTGAAGGGAACGGATGCGGTCCAGGTGGTTCTCGATGAACTGAAACCGGAATTTCCTGATGTGGAGGCGGGTCTCACAGGATTTATCGCCATCGGGCGGGACGAGATGGTGTATGCCGAACAGAGCCTGGGCTTCACGACCGCCATAGCCGTCGCGGCCATTTTGCTCCTGCTCATGCTGTCATTCCGCATGTGGGTGGCGCCGTTGCTGGCAACGGCCAATCTTTTGATCGGGCTGGTTTGGGCGGTCGGAATCGTGGCCCTGCTGGTGGGACAGCTCAACATCATGACGTACATGATGGCGGTCGTCCTACTGGGCTTGGGGATTGATTTCTCCATCCACATCATATCGGGCTTCACGGAGTGGCGGGCGGCCGGAGATTCCATCGCCGTCGCCATGGAAAAGACCTTTTTGAAAAGCGGCAAAGGCGTCATCACCGGAGCCCTCACCACGGCCTGTGCGTTTTTGGCCCTCATCATCAGTCACTCTCGTGGGATGAAGGAGATGGGCCTGGTCACCGGATTCGGACTGCTCGCCATCCTGGCAGCCACCCTGCTCTGTCTGCCGGCGTTGCTGGTACTGCGGGAACGCCGGATCGACCGGAAGACGGCGGCCTCCGGCCTCGCCTCGGCGAGAGTCCAGCGGGATATCACCTTTCGATTCCTCGGAAAGACGGCGGCCTGGCTGGGAAGACACTATGTCTTCACGCTGGTAATTTTCTTGGGGATTACCCTGGTCCTTGCCTGGACCGGGATGAAAATCCCGTTCGATCACAACTATATGAATATCGAACCCAAAGGGATCACCTCGGTGGTTCTGCAGGATACCATCCTGGACAAGTTCGACATGGGGATGGATTATGCGCTGGTTCTGACGGATGATATCGATCATTCCCGGGAGATCGCCGAACAATATCGCGAGCTCGGTTCGGTGGCCATGACCGAGGACATCTCGCTTTATCTGCCTTCTCTGGAGCAGCAGCGTCGGCGTCTTCCCCATATATTGGAGATATCCCAGTCCCTGGAATCTGCTGCGGCGCGGTCGGGGATTTCAAGCGTGGAGCTTTTGGCCCTAGTTTCCGAGATCGAGCGATTGGAAATGAATGTCATGGAGATGCAGGACATGGCCTATCTCGGAGGGCAGGACAAAGTGGACGGCAAGTGCCAAGCATTGGTGGGAAACCCCGAACTGGACACCTCGAGCAGCCTATTAGCCTCTCTCTATCGCTCGGTGGAGGATAATCCCTCACGGAATGTTCTTGCCGGCCTGTCGCGTTTCCAGCGGTCTTTTGCCCCCTATTTCCGGCGGGCTGTGCAGCAAATGTGCCGTACGGATCCAATCGGTCTCGTTGATCTCCCTGACTCCATCCTCGACCGATACGGAAATCAGGCGCGCGATCAGTTCCTGGTTTCGGTCTTTCCATCCGGGAGCGTGTGGCAGGATGCGGCGTTCTTGAAGCGTTTCGCAGACGATCTGGAGCGGATCAGCGAACGCGCCACCGGAATGCCTCCGGTGTTCCGCGCGCTGATCGAAGTCATCGGCCGCGACGGCCGCAACGCCGTCCTGGTGACCGTGGTGGTGGTCTTCCTGCTGCTATGGGTGGATTTTCGCTCGCCTGGATATGCCCTGATGGCCTTGACACCCTTGGCTTTGGGGGTGCTGTGGATGGTGGGATTCATGCGGTTGACGGGTATGCAGCTTACGGTCATGAACGTCATGGGCCTGCCCATGATCGTGGGCATCGGGATAGACGACGGCGTGCACATCGTCCATCGGTTGCGTGAAGAGGGATGGGGAAGTCTCCGGGTGATTTTTGCCAGCACCGGGAAAGCCGTTCTGCTGACTTCACTGACCACGATGCTGGCCTTTGGATCGCTGGTATTTGCCATCTGGCGGGGATTTGGACACCTGGGGGGAGCCCTCTTCTTGGGTGTCGGGGCCTGTTTTTTAACCACCGTGGTCTTTCTCTCGGGCATAATCGGCACCTGGGAACGCCGGAAGCTCGGATTGGGTGAACAAACCGGCTAGGGCGGAGACCATCGGATTATCCCCTGCCCATCGGTCGACCGGTGCGATCCCCCAATTTATATGATATCGTCTTCAGTCGTGGATATGGAAGTGCCATTTCCGATAAACCTCTAGGCTGTGTCTCGTATATACGTATATAAGTGAGAGATCCCTACCGGGAGAATGAATTTTGCTAAGAAATTATCTCAAGACGGCGTGGCGCAATCTCAATCGCCGCAAGGGATATTCGTTTATCAACCTGATGGGATTGTCCATCGGAACCGCCTGCTGCATCCTTATCCTGCTCTATGTGCAGGATGAGTTCAGCTTCGACCGCTATGTGCCTGATTATCCCAACACCTATCGAGTCATCGTGAATCTTCAGACCTCGGAACGCGGGGATATGCCCCTCGCCCGCACCCCGCCGCCGTGGGGGCCGGCCCTCAAGGAGGATTATCCCGAAGTGGAAGACTATGTCCGCTTCAAGACGCCGCTGGTGTCCTGGTTGGTGAGCCATGAGGCCGAAAACAAGCGGTTCCATGAAAAAGGATTCTATTTTGCCGATCCCACGGTATTCGGGTTCTTCGGATATCGGCTTTTGAAGGGGGATCCACAATCCGCGTTGACGGAACCGCGCACGGTGGTGCTGACCGAGTCGGCGGCGCGGAAGTATTTTGGGGACCAGGATCCCATGGGATTGACCTTACGCCTTGATAACGCCTACGATTTCTTGGTTACCGGAGTCATGCGGGACGTCCCCCGGAATTCCCATTTCGATTTCGATATCTTAGCCTCGATTTCCACTCTTGGAACGGTACCCATCTACGGAGATACGGATTACCTGACTTGGCGCCGGGGGTTGAATCCGGATCTCTACACCTATATCCGGCTCCGTCCGGGGAGTTCACCAGCGGAGTTGGAAGCCAAGCTGCCGGAATTCTTATGCAAGTATCTGGGCGACATCCTCAGCCGCGTCAATATCGTGCTGACTCCCCGTCTCCAGCTGCTGTCGCGCATCCACCTACATTCCCGTCTAGAAGCCGAGATCCGCGCCAACAGCGATATCCGCTATGTGTATATCTTCTCCGCCATCGCGGCCTTTGTGCTCATCATCGCCTGCATCAATTTCATGAATCTGGCCACGGCCCGTTCCACCGGGCGGGCCCAGGAAGTGGGCATGCGCAAGGTGGTCGGGGCAAAGAGACGCCAGCTCATCCTGCAGTTTATCGGCGAATCCATGCTTATGGCTGCCTTGGCTCTGGTTCTGTCGATCGGCCTGGTTTTGGCATTTTTGCCGGTCTTTAATTCGCTCTCCGGAAAACAGCTAACGCTCAGATTGGCCGACCCCGCAGCGGGCTTGGGATTGGTGGCCATGGCACTTCTGGTGGGATTGCTCTCGGGAAGCTACCCGGCCTTTTTCCTCTCTTCATTCCACCCGGTGGCGGTTTTCCGCGGCTCGCTTAGAGCCGGGAGAGCCAACGCCCGGCTGCGCAGGGGCTTGACGGTCTTTCAGTTCGCGCTCTCCATCGTGTTCATCATCGGCACCGGTGTGGTGAGCCGCCAGCTCCATTATGTAACCCACAAGGTGTTGGGATTCGACAAGGAACAGGTGGTGGTCCTTCCCATGGGAGATCCCCGAGCACGCCAGATCTATCAGACATTCAAGGATCGGGTGTTGTTGAGTTCGGAGATAGTGGCGGTGAGCGGGTCCAGCAGCGTGCCCGGCGGTTTGATCGGAATCCTGCCCATGCTTCCCGAGGGCGCATCGGCGGAAGACGAAGTGACCATGGAATTTTTCATGGTGGACCACGATTTCCTCACAGCCATGGGTATAGGCCTCAAGGACGGCCGGGATTTTTCTCTCGAATATTCCACTGATGCGAACGAAGCGTTCATCCTCAATGAGACCGCGGTTCGCCAGCTGGGGTGGGAGTCTCAACCCCTCGATAAGCGCATCACCATCCCCGGATTCAGGCGGGGCCGGGTCGTCGGTGTTGCCCGGGACTTTCACGCCAAATCGCTGCACCAGAGGATCGAGCCCCTCATGCTCCTGATTGCTCCCAATCCGGATGCCTATCTCCAGCTTTTGGTGCGCATTTCACCTCGGAATATCGATCAAGCCCTGGCAGACATCCGGGAGGCTTGGCAGGAGGTTTATCCCAACGATCCTTTTGCCTACTCTTTCCTGGATGAAGATTTCGACAGCCTGTATCGGGCCGAGAGGCTGCGGGGGCGTATCTTCATGATCTTCGCCTGCCTGGCGGTTCTTATAGCCTGTCTGGGGCTCCTGGGCCTTGCCTCCTTCACCGCCGAACAGAAAACCAAAGAGATCGGCATCCGCAAGGTCCTGGGGGCCAGTGAATTCAGCATCGTACGGCTGCTGTGCAAAGAGTTCATTCGACTGGTGGTGCTGGCCTGGCTCATCGCCTGGCCCCTGGCCTTCTGGATCATGCACACCTGGCTGGGGAATTTCGCCTATCGAATCGAGATGCCATGGGCGGTATTCCTGCTGGCCGGATTGCTGGCATTGCTGATCGCCTTGATCACGGTGAGTTTTCAGGCAGTGCGAGCGTCCATCAGCGATCCGGTGGACTCCATTCGTACCGAATGACATCCCCCTGTCCTCAGGCCCGCGCCCGGTTGCATGCCCTGCGACACACCCGGTTTCACAAGGCTGGAGCCAGTTGACCTTTTTACGCGATTGGCGTATACTCCGTGGGCCTAAGGTCTTGGAGCAGAGGTCAGCTAAACATCACATCGAATTGGGACAAAGGTGACGTGTTGATGAGTCAAGCCACAGCGCGAATGCGGAATATCGGCATCAGTGCGCACATAGATTCCGGTAAAACCACGTTGACGGAAAGGATCCTGTTTTTCACCAAGAAGATCCGCAAGATGCACGAAGTGCGCGGCCGTGACGGTGTGGGCGCCACCATGGACTCCATGGAACTGGAGAAGGAAAGGGGGATCACCATAGCCTCGGCCGCCACCAACGTGACCTGGCATGATCACAGCATCAACATCATCGACACTCCCGGGCATGTGGATTTCACCATCGAAGTAGAGCGCGCGCTCCGCGTGCTGGACGGGGCTGTCTTGGTACTGTGCTCGGTAGGAGGCGTCCAGTCTCAGTCCATCACCGTAGACCGCCAGCTTAGGCGATATGGAGTTCCGGCCATCGCCTTTGTCAACAAATGCGACCGCATCGGTGCGGATCCTTACCGGGTAACGGATCAGCTGAAGGATAAGCTGGAGCGGAATGCCGTCCTCATGCAGGTCCCGATCGGATTGGAGGTGGATCACCGGGGTGTCATAGACCTGGTCTCCATGCGGGCTCTTTATTTTGACGGGGAGGGGGGGGAAGTCGTAAGGAGCGAAGAGATCCCGTCGGACTTGCGGACGGAAGCCGAGGCCAGACGTGAAGCCCTGCTGGACGCCGCCTCCATGTTTTCGGATCAGCTAATGGAAGCCGTTTTAGAGAGTACTCAGATTCCGGACGACCTCATCCATGAAGCTGTGCGACGCGGGACAGTCGCACAGAGGCTGACTCCGGTATTCGTGGGATCCGCTTACCGGAACAAAGGCGTACAGCCGCTGCTGGATGCGATCGTGCACTACCTGCCCCATCCAGGAGAGATCCAAAACACCGCCTTGAACCTCGACCTTGAGGGAAAAGAGGTGATCCTACGCCCTGATCCAGACGCTCCCACCGTGAGCTTGGCCTTCAAGCTGGAGGACGGCCCTTACGGCCAGCTCACCTATATCCGTATCTATCAAGGTACCGTTAGCAAAGGCGACGATCTCTTGAACACCCGATCGGGTCGGCAGTTCAAGGTGGGACGCCTAATCCGGATGCATTCCGACCGAATGGAGGATATCGGCTTTGCCGCATGCGGAGATATTGTGGCGCTTTTCGGCGTCGACTGTGCTTCCGGCGATACTTTTGTCTCGCCCGGCCTGAATTTTTCCATGTCCCCCATTCACGTTCCGGATCCGGTGATATCGTTGGCCATTACTCCGGTCGACGCCAAGGCGTCGGACAGCCTGTCCAAGGCGCTTTCCCGTTTCACGCGAGAAGATCCCACCTTCCATACCTATGTGGATCCGGAATCCAACCAGACCATCATACAGGGCATGGGGGAGTTGCATTTGGATGTCTACATGGAGCGCATGAAACGTGAGTACCGGGCGGAGGTTGATGCCGGCATGCCTCAGGTTGCATATCGGGAATCCATCACGCAGGAGGCGTTCTTTGATTACACCCATAAAAAGCAGACCGGCGGGGCCGGACAGTACGGCCGGGTCATCGGTCGCCTGGAGCCGTTGGCCGAGGGGAATTATGAATTCGCGGACGAGGTCAAGGGCGGCCGTATCCCGCGGGAATTCATCTCCTCGTGTGACAAGGGATTTCGGTCGGCCATGGTCAAAGGCCCCCTAATCGGATTTCCCATCGTCGGCGTGCGGGTGATCCTTTCGGACGGGCAATCTCATCCGGTGGACTCTTCGGATCTGGCTTTCCAGACCGCGGCCCGTGACGCCTTTAAGCAGGCCTACCCCAAAGCCAAACCTCGAATCCTGGAGCCTATCATGCGTCTATCGGTGGAGGGACCGTCGGAGTTTGCGGGAAATGTATTCGCCAGCATCACCCAGAGGAGAGGCATCATCGTCAGTTCGGTGGAGGACGGAACCTTTGCACGGGTGGATGCCGATGTGCCTTTGAGCGAGATGTTCGGGTACGCCACCACGCTCCGCTCCTTGACACAGGGAAAGGCCGAATTCAGCATGGAGTTTGTCAAGTACGGCCGGGTCCCGGCCCAGATCGCGGAAGCGCTGATCGCCGGATCCCGGGAAAAACGGGATACCAAATAGGGCCAATAACCGCAGGAGGTCACCCATGGTCAAAGCCGAGCTCATCAAGATGAGCCCGTTGCGGATCTTGGAGAAATCCATGCACGGGGGATTGGGCAAGGGCAATATCGGGATTCTGGCATCCCGCAAGGGGGTGGGCAAGACGGCATGCCTAGTGCATATCGCTACCGACAATCTGCTCCAGGGCAAACCCGTGATCCACATTTCCTATTCCAGCCGTGTGGATTACATCATAAACTGGTATAAAGACATCTTTACGGAAATCGCCAAGCGGAGGAACCTGGAGAATGCGGTTGAGGTGCACGACGAGATCATACGCAAGCGGGTGATCATGAACTTCAAGCAGGAGGGCACCCGAACGGACCAGATCCTCAAGAGTGTGGAGGCTTTGATCGTCCACGGACAGTTCGCCGCCGAGACCGTGATCGTGGATGGATTTGATTTCACGCGGTCTTGTATGGAGGATCTGGGTTCGTTCCGGGATTTTGCTCGTCGCCTCGGCCTGGAGGTTTGGTTCAGCGCGTCTCTCCGAGGCGAGGAACCGCTGTTCGACGAGAACGGTGTGCCGCTGCTGTTGAAGGGGTGCCTGGATGGGGTGGACGTGCTGGTCACGCTGAACTCTCACCAGGGTCTGGTTAGGCTCTATCTGCAGAAGGATCGCGGACACCCTCCTGCCGGTGAGCTACCGCTCAAGCTTGATCCGCGCACACTTCTTATCGCCCGGCAGCAATGAAGCAGCCGATTGATCGGGACCGTCTTTATAGACTTGGGAGGCCTATCCGCTTCCCGCGGGATTCGGGATCGTTGCGGGTTCAAGGGAGGTTCACATGAAAAAGCTCATCGCGGCGTTATTGGGAATGGCATGCGGGGCGGCTCTGCTTAAGGCTCGAGGCCTCAGGGAGGCAACTCAGCGCGAGCGGAGGCTCGCAGAGATCGAGGCATTCCATGTTCAAGACCAAGCCGCGGCTCAATCCAAGGACGTACCTACCCTGCGCGGCCTATGGACGGATGATTGTGTGCTGCTTCCCCCGGGGAGACTTCCCATCGTGGGGAAGGAGGCGGTGTGGGCTTATCTTCAGGAGCAGTATGAAGAGTTGGAAGGAGTGGAGATCCTGGAGTACCGCCAGGAATTCCAGGAGGTGATGTTGGCGGGCGATTGGGCCTTTGAATGGGGTGTTTTCAAAGGTGCGGCCCGGCCGGCCGGAGAAGACGTCCAATACACGCGGGCCAAGTTGTTCCGTGTGCTGCGGCGGCATCCATCCGGAATATGGAAAGTCGCCCGCTCCATTTGGCATGATGATCCCGAGGATCTGGATTATGAATGAGGCCTCAAGCTCGGATCAATCATCCAACACGATTAGCACCATGTGTTTGAGGGGGATGGCCGACGTTTTACGGAAGCCGGATTCTTCGGCGAATGTGAGGATGTCCTCGGGTTTAAGCCGGTGGATGAGGGGTGGTCCCTCCTCCTCCGGTGCCGATATCCAAAATATCACGGCCCGACATGTTTTCCAACGACAGGTCGACTACGCGGTCGATTTCCAGCAGTGCCCGGCGCTGCGGGGAGCGCAGTCTCTCCAGTTTCTTACAAACACGATCCTCGCTCATCATATCTGCTCGACGCGCATCTTGAATTGGCTCGAGATTCATTATAAACCATAACCGAATATCATGAGCTCTGGTTACAGCCGCAGAGATTTACGCATCATAAATCCTGTGAACGAGTTCAAATAGTTGTCTTGCGCCCTTCAGGACAGGTATAATGAGGCATGTCCGCTTCCCCAGGTGAAGAGAACATGATCACCCGAAGAGTGTCCATTCCCTTAGCAACCGGAGAAAGCGTTTCCGGGATTCTTGATTTGCCGGCGGGATTCGATTCGCGGCTGGGAACCGGAATCGTCGTGGCCCATGGAGCCGGAAACGATATGCGCAGTCCTTTGCTCGAGGCCTTTGCAGGGGGGATGGCCCGCGAGGGCATCCTTTCGCTGCGGTTCAATTTCCCCTATAAGGAAAAGGGGAAAAAAGCTCCCGATCCTCCCAAGCGCCTGGAGGCCGCCTGGCGGGCGGCGTACCGTTATCTGCGCGATCATGAGGAATTCGGCTCCCTCCGAATTATTGGGGCCGGAAAATCTATGGGTGGGAGGATCGCGGCGCAGATGGTGGCGGGGGGGGACCTGCCGGTCGAGAGGCTCGTTTTTCTGGGTTATCCGCTGCATCCTCCAGGACAAAAAGACAGACTCCGCGATGCGCCGCTCATCCAAATCCGGATCCCCATTCTGTTCTTCTCAGGCACTCGAGATCCCTTATGTGATCTGGGATTGCTGCAGGGAGTGCTCGAGAAGATGGAAGCGGGCTGGGTGTTGGAGACCATAGAAACCGGGGATCACTCCTTCCGTGTCTTGAAATCTGCAGGCTTAAGTCAGGAGCAGGTTTACCGGGATATGGTTCAAAAGACAGCGGCCTGGGTGCGGTCGGGCTGAATGGATCGAATTGAATCGTGAAAGCCCGAGAAGCGGTCGATCGATGGACCAGGGGGAATCCCGAGCCGCTCGAAAGAGCCCGGAGGAAGACAAAGCAGGACGACAGGTGTCGTAGACTGAAATAGGCTTATAGAAAAAAGGAGGCGCGTATGCAAAAACGAGCGGGATTGATTTGGTTGGCCGTATTTTTTGGCCTGGGGCTTCAGATCCAGGCCGAGCAAGGCCTCAAAGTGTTCATCTCGGTGGATATGGAGGGCATCTCGGGAGTGGTCACTTCAGAGGAATGCAGCCGTTCCGGGCAAGACTACGGGATTTTTCGCCGCATCATGACGCTGGAAGCCAACGCCGCGGTGGAAGGCGCCTTGGCGGCGGGCGCCACGAAGATCTGGGTGCGCGATTCGCACGGCTCGGCGCGTAATATCCTGCCCGACCTCCTCCATGAAAAGGCCGTACTGGTCCGCGACTGGGCCGGCGGGCCCAAGGTCATGATGGATGGGATTGACGAGAGTTTCGATGCGGTGATATTCATAGGCTATCACGCCCGGGCCGGCACTCCCGACGCCATCATCGAGCACACCATGAGCGGCATGGTCACCGACTCTGTGGTCAACGGTGTGTCCCTGCCGGAAGCTGGCTGGAATGCTTTGATCGCCGGGCATTACAATGTCCCAGTGGTGTTTGTTTCAGGCGACCAGGCCCTCTGCCGGCAGGCGGAGGAGCTTTTCGGGGAGGTGGAGACGGTGGCGGTCAAGGACGCCATCGGGGCCGCGGCTGTGTGTTTACACCCCTCGGCGGCCCAGGCCAAAATCTATGCGGGGGTGGAAAAAGCCTTGGGGCAGATCGAGCGATACAAGCCATATCGGCTCGATCCGCCCTATACCCTGGTCCTGACGCTCAAGACCGAGACCCAGGTTTACAGCGGAGCGTTCTATCCCGGGGTCCGGCGGACCGGTGACTGGGAACTGACCTACACCAGCGATGACATCATGGATATCGTCAAGGCCTTTATCTATATGCGGCGATAATATCAATCGTTCTCTAAGGCTTCCAGATTCTGATCGATGAGCTCGATCTGCGCTTGTGCTTCGCTCAGGCGCTCTTTCTCGGCCGCCACTACATGCTCGGGGGCCCGCTCTGCGAAATTGGGATTCTCCAGCCGTGCGGAGGCCTTCTCGATATCCTTACGCAGTTTATCGCGCTGTTTGCGCAACCTTTCGGATTCCTTTTTTGGGTCGATGACTCCGGTCAGATAGAGCTCGGCACTCCCCACCACCTGAATGGCCGCGGCTGTCGGGCGTTTGATGTCGGGAGCGACTTGCAGGGATTCCAAGCCCCCCAAGTTCAGGATATGCCGGTCAAGCCTTCTCATGACCGCGGCGATATCGGAATCAGCCCTGACCAGCGCACCGATCATTTGTTTGGGTGGCATGTTGTAGCGGGCGCGGAGTTCGCGCACAGCCCTGATCAAATCTTGGATGAGGGAGAAGTCCCTTTCTATGTCGGCGTCCCGGTGCTCGGATTGGGCTTTTGGCCAGGGAGACGATATTAGAAGATCGGGGGCCGGCGCCGGGCTTTCCAATCCCCGGGCGGGGCATTGGATTCCCAGCCGTTTCCAAAGCGCCTCGGTGATGAAGGGGACGAAGGGGTGGAACAGCCGCAGCACCTGATCCAGGGCGAACGCCAGCACAGAACGCGCGACCGGAGCCGCGGCCTCGTCTCTGAAGCGGGGCTTGATGAGCTCCAGATACCAGTCGCACAATTCCGACCAGAAGAATTCCCGCGCTGCGCCTATGGCGGCGGAGGGATTGTATCCCCTGAGCTGTTCCGTGACTTCGGCCACCACCCGTGAAAGCCGGGACAGGATCCAGCGATCCTCCTCTGCCAATTGGGCCAGTGCAAGGGGACCGGCGCTGTGATCACCGAGATTCAGAAGGGCGAAGCGGGCGGCGTTCCAGAGCTTGGTGCAAAAGGCGCGTCCCACCTCGAAGCGCTCGCTGATGATCTTGGCCATGGGCAGGTCGGACATGGTGCCCAGCACATCGAATTCCTTGCCGCTCTCGGGACAGATATAGGTAAAGATGGTGCGTCCGTGCCGGGCGGTGGCCAGGTCGACCAGCTCCCCGGTGTAGGGCGATATCGCATGGGCCGGCAGGCGGATGTCCTGGGTGCCGGTCTGCATGTCACAGAGCACATAGCGCATGGCGTCGGCCCCGTACTTTTCGATGATATCCACCGGATCGATGCCGTTTCCCTTGCTCTTGCTCATCCTCTCGCCTTTGCCGTCCTGGATGTTGGCGTGGATGAAGCAGTCGGTGAAGGGGACATCTCCCAGCAGGTAAAGTCCCATCACCTGCATGCGGGCCACCCATAGGGTGATGATGTCCCGGCCGGTGACCAGGCAGGAGCCGGGATAGTAGCACTCCAGGGCATTCTTATGACCCTGCCGGTGTCCCAGGGCACGTTGTCCCGGGTCGACACGGGCGGTTTCCGGGTCGGGCCATCCCAGCGTGCTGAAGGGCCAGAGCGCGGAGCTGAACCAGGTGTCCAGCACGTCGGGGTCCTGATCAAGGCCGACGCTCTCCAAGACCGGGGCGGCGGCTTCCCGCTCGGCTTCCCCGCGCAGGCAGACCAGGACATCATAGCGTTCTGCTGGCCTCAAGGGAAGTCTGGGCCCGGGTTTGAAGAGTTCTCCCTCTTGGTCGGCAATCCATATGCAGAGGTTTTGATCCTCAGCCGGGAGTTTCGGAATGAGTCCGGGAAGTTCATCCGCGGAAAAATTGCCGTGCCATATCGGAATGCGATGTCCCCACCAGAGCTGGCGGCTGATGCACCAGTCGCGCTTTTCCGCCAGCCAGGCACGGTAGGTGCCGCCGTAACGGGCGTGATCGGGATAGAACGTGAGGTTTCGGCCGGAGGGGGAGCGGTAGTCACGGTCGGTGGCGTCGATAGCGGCCTGAGCCAGACCCGCCGCCTTGAATTCCTGACCAGTTCCCTGGCCGCACAGGATGCCTCCCGGGATGTCACCCATGCGGATGAACCACTGCTTCGAGAGATAGGGCTCGATGGGGGATTTGGAGCGGTCGGAGTGGCCGATTTCGATCTCCCGGTCCTCGATCTCTTGCATGAGGCCTTGGGATTCCAGGTCCGCCACGACCTTGTCCCTGGCATCCAGCCGGTCCAGGCCGGCATAGGGACCTGCGTTCGCGTTCAACGTCCCGTCGTCGTTAAGGATGTTGACGATGCCGATCTCGTCCCGGTGACGCCGCCACACGTCGTAATCGTTGGGATCGTGGGCCGGTGTGATCTTGACACAGCCCGATCCCAGCTCCGGTTTGGCCCAGGGATCCAGGATAAGCGGCATCTCCCGGTCCAGGAGCGGTAGCCTGATCCGACGTCCCTGTTCCGCCATGTGCTTGAATTTGAGCAGTTGGGGCAGGAGTTTGGATTTGCGCCCCTCGATGAGGGCCATCTCCTCCTCCAAGAGCGGCACCTCTTTCCTGGGCGCTGTCTTGATCTTCTCCCCCAGGAGCCGAAGCTGGCGGTCGAGCTCGCCCGCGGGATCGGGGTGACAGGCCACGGCCGTGTCCCCCAGCATGGTCTCTGGTCGGGTCGTGGCCACGACCACGTATTCGGGCTCACCCGGTTCTGGATCGATCACCGGATACCGCATGTGCCAAAAATGGCTCTGAACCTTTTCGTATATGATCTCATCGTCGGAGACAGCGGTCTGGAGCTGGCAGTCCCAGTTGACCAGGCGAAAGCCGCGGTAGATCAGGCCGTCCCGGAACAGCCGGAAAAAGGCCTCCTGCACGGCGCGGGCACACACGGCGTCCATGGTGAAGCGGGCCCGTTTCCAGTCGCAGGAGCACCCTATCTGCTGGAGCTGCTGGATGATGCGTTCCTGATATTCGTCCTTCCACGCCCAGATCTTCTCCACCAGAGCATCGCGGCCGATGTCGTGGCGGGTCTTTCCCTCCAGCTCGAACAGGCGCTTCTCCACCACGGCCTGGGTGGCGATCCCGGCGTGGTCGGTCCCCGGCATCCACAGGCTGTTCTTTCCCTGCATGCGGTGCCAGCGGGTCAGGAGGTCCTGCATGACATTGTCCATGGCGTGGCCCATGTGCAGGGCGCCCGTGACGTTGGGTAGAGGCATCATGATGACGTAGGTGTCGGTGCGTTCGTCGGGGATGGCGGCAAAGGCGTCCGCCTCGAGCCAGCGCCTGTAGATGTGGTCTTCGTACTCCTTGAATTCGTAATGCTTCGGTATATCTTTAGACATCGTCTTTCCTAGCTCGCTCTGTTCGTCGGCTTCGCTTATGGGGTGCTCATATTAACACTACCACCGGAATCAAGTCAATTCGGCAAAAAATGGGAAAATGGGGACATTCCCCATTCTTTCTCCTTATCTTCCGCTTCGAAACGGGGGCCTCCGAGTAAAAAATTGTCCGTCGGAAGCGGAAGACAGAGAATGACATCAATGTCTTGCCGGGCGGAAGAGGTAAATGGTGTCCTTGGACAAGGAGTCATCCAGGTTCGCGAGTGTGAATCCGGCTGCCTCGGCTTGTCTTATCACCGTCTCCCTGGGGACGGCATGGCCCCCGAGATCTCCCACCTTTTCCGGATCATACACCATGATTGCCAGGATGCCGCCGGGTTTGAGAGCCGGAAGAGTGTTGCGCATAAGTTCCACCGGCCGGCTCAAGTCATCGTAGGTGTTGACGATGCAGGCTAGGTCGAGCTCTCCGCGGGGGAGGCGGGGATCGGTCAACCCGCCTTCGATGACGGTCATGTTCGCAATCCGCTCTTCACGGATCCGGTTCCTCATGAACCGAAGCGCCTCGGGATCGATATCGTTTGCGTAGACCTTACCGCCCTCTCCCACCCGCCCTGCCAACCGTACCGCGAAGCGACCATTGCCGGCACCGATCTCGGCCACTGTCATTCCCGCTCTGACGCCGAAGGCGTCCATCACATGCTCTGAAGGTTGCCACTCCTCGTACTTCTTCTCCCATTCGGCGGACCAGCGGCCCCCTCTACCCTGGCAGGAGGCATGCAGAGATATCAGGCTGATAAGAATGGCGGCAGAAGCTGGCACTATGAGGTTTTTCTTATTCATTTTCTTGAGGTTTCAGATGCCTCAGGAACACAAACAGAAATATCGTGCTGATTACGGCCAGCACGGCAAAGATGCCGGCCAGAGAGGTGTCATCGCTTATGCCTTGGATCTTCAGCATTGCGACCATACCGATCAGCGCAACGGCTAAAATGATGATGAAAACCAGAAAGATCGGAGTCAGGACATAGCCCAGCCGGTGCTTTTTCATCAATTTGAGGGCAGCGATGGCCAAACCGGGCAGGACGAACGCGAGGTCCAGGACATGGACCGGGTTGACCAGCAGATCGTAATCGCTGACGCTTTTGGGCACAGAATCTTTCAGCGTTGCGGGGACGATATCTTTGAGCCAGAGGAAAAGGAACATAGCGGCGATGAGCAGCAGAAAGATCCCCGTGGACCTGACCGGAATTTTCTCGTCGTACCAGCTTTTGATATCCTGCCGGTTCACCGCGCACAAGAAAAGCACCAGAGCATACAGAGACACGCCCATGATCAGGCAGTATAGGAGGAACAGCCGGTTGAAGTGCACGCCGAAGCCGTAGATGGAAAAGGAATACAGGATGTAAAAAACCGTGCCTCCATAGATGGTGATGGCGATGCGGCTGCCGCGAAGCATAAAAATGAGGGCTAGGACAAGCAGGGGTACCACGAGGAAGAGATCCACCAGATCCTGTCCCCTGCCCTGGGCGCCCATGGACGGCGCGTCGCGCACGTATGTCGTGGGGATGAAGGCCCCGAAGGCTGATACTACAGCCAGGGCGATGGCGAGAATCGCTGTCAATCCGGCCAGGGCTTTCATCTTAGGAATCAAGCCGTTCGAAGCGATCCTTCGTGATTTCGGACTTCACCGTTCCGGTATGAGCGATCTCGCTGGGCTCGAACAGCATGAGCTTGACATGGCCTTGTGGAACCACCCGGTGTTCGATCCCTTTGCGAACGATAATGAATTCACCGGCGTGCAGCGTCACGGCCTTATCTCTCTCCAAGACATCCAGCGTTCCCTCGAGCACGAAGAACATTTCGTCTTCGTCGTCATGGGCATGCCAGGGAACCTTGTCCCCTTCACACCTGACCAGCTTGACATCCTGGCCGTTCAGCTACGCCACGATCTTGGGGGAAAAGGTGTCGCTGAACTTCTCAAAGCATTTTTCGATGTTGATGACTTTGTCCATAATGACTCTCCCTTTTACACATGAAACTCCGTTTTGCCGAGAGAACGGATGAGGTCGCCGAAATAGAGGCAGTAGAGTTCACGGCTTCCGTCCATATAGAGGCTCTCGCGCTCATTCTCCGGGAGGCCACGCAGTTCCCGTACATCCAGCAACGGCGGCAGTACCAGGGCTGCGTTTGCCGTTAACCGGAAGATCCTTTCAATCAACCGGTCCGCAGGGGGCCTTGTGTTGGAATCGATGAACCTGAACACATGGGCGGGACCCGTCACCGCCCAGTCAGGATCGAGGAATGCAGTCTTAATGGGGCGCAGCCCGCGCAGCAGGCTTTCGTCCAGGATGTCTCCGGAAATGAAATCCACGTTGTCCGACAAGCCGGCCCTGGCCACGTTCTCCCTGGCCTGGGCTTGGTGGGAGGGATCGATTTCAACGGTTGTCACATGTTCCGCCACGCGCGCCAGGGCAATGGTCGTGAATCCCGCCCCCGTACACGTCTCGAGCACTCTCCGGCCCCTAAAGCGCTGTGCCATGTGTGCCGTGAAGCGCCGGTCGATTCCCATGGTAAACGTATAGTCATCCGCAGCGTATTCATCCCCAAATTTTGCCAGGATCGCCTTCATATCCATGTCGGTTTCTTAACCGGCCGCTCCTCACTGCACCCAGAATGCTATCCCCTAGGGCCA
>Ga0180438_10001075_pt1 | contig 49887 bp, 59 predicted proteins | sample SS_ome_12_FD_132455 | JGI IMG/M metagenome (GOLD analysis project Ga0180438, IMG submission 132455) | Hypersaline lake sediment archaeal communities from the Salton Sea, California, USA - SS_3_D_2 metaG | ecosystem: Environmental > Aquatic > Non-marine Saline and Alkaline > Hypersaline >...
TAAGAGTACATCTTTGAAGCTTCCCTCCTCACCCAGCTCATATGAGCTGGCCTCGTCGTTCATCTCCAAATCTGTATTCTTAAAAGAACTTCTTATGAGGAGATTTGGTGGCAATCACGGGTAGGAACAAAAAAGGTGTCGGTGCCCATCTGCCTATCGCTTCTTGCTACCACAGGGCTAAGTGCAGATGATGGATGCTGTCCGCCTTGTGAGCCATCATGCGTGCCACAGCCAAAAAAATGCATCAACTGCGAGTGCTATACGCCGCAGTAATACGCTCTTGAGTGTGACTGGGGACTTTTTCTATCAGTTGACTTCCTCTACTGGTACGGGAGAGAGTCTAGTCTTTACTATGCAAATATTTTTGAATATGTTCTGGAAAATGATTCCGATGATCCAACTGATACCAGACGACAACCTACTGTTTCTAAATCTTTTGGAACAAGTTGGGATCCCGGTGTTCGTGTTGGCTTGGGCATGAATACATCTTGTGACGGAGTCGATTTTTCTCTTTTCTGGACCTACTATAAAAATGAAAAAAGCAACACTGCCTCAGTTCCTTCGAAAAACGCAGAATCTGTAACGGATGCAGGAACTGAGTTAATTCAATCATACTGGGCTACGAATGCATCTCCTTCTGATGGTAGTTATAGCTCGGCAAAAGCAACATGGCAGTTCCGACTCAATAGCTTTGACTTTGAGATGGGGCGTCGATATTGGCTAAGCAGGTGCTTTACCCTCCGCCCTTTCCTGAATTTAAAGGGTGCTTGGACAGAAACAAAGTTAGATTTGAACCTGCAAGGGAAGTTTCCAGGTGAAGGGATGGAAGACGGAATTTTACACCTTGCTGAAGAAAGCTATAAGAACAACTACTGGGGGGCTGGAATTGGCGGAGGGATTCAGGCAACGTTTTATGTAACGACTGAATTTAGTTTCTATAGTTCGTTTAAATATGATTTATTGTGGTCTAAATTTAAAGGAAAGGTCGATGAAAACACGTTAGAAGCAAAAACGGATCCAAACGACTTAAATACAATAGTAGCGATCAATCGTGAACTAATGGTTACACCAAAATGGGAAGAATACGGAATGCAGCCGATCGTTGAATCCTCGCTTGGGATAAGGTATGAGTCTAGATTTTGCTGTGATAGATATCAGCTTACGATCGATGCTGGTTGGGAACACCAATATTTAGCCAGTCATAACCGCCGACAAGGCGTAGAGAGATTTCTTGAATTCTCTGAGCATGATATCGGCTTCGGCGGGTTTGTGCTAAGAGCTCGGTTCGATTTCTAAATTTCTTATTGCATCTCTTCGGAGAGCGCCATTCCTTGTAGCTCTTGCTGGAGAAAGTCAGCTCGCTTGTGGGTGAGCTCTTTGGGGTCTTGCGTATCGGGGTAGTGATGTGAGAGGTGGCCTCTGCGACACCCAAAGAAGAGGTGATCAAGCTTTTCGTTAGTCACCCCGGTGACGTAGCCCAGCTCGAGACCTAGCTTCATTAAGCTGATGAGGTTGAGCGCTTCTTTTGCTTCGAGTTGATAGGAATGGACGATAAGCCCATATGCTTTGCTAATGAGATCTTTGATCTCGATCCGTTTTTCTTTTTTCAGGTGCTCACGCATCGTCTTCTCAGCTCCAATGAGCTTTGTAGCTGCGTTTTCAATAGAGTGCATGATCGCTTCTTCACTTACTCCAATCGAGTAGTTGTTTTCAATCACGACAAGATCTCCTACAGGCTCGTCCACATTACCGGTGATTCCTGTGAAGAAGAGCTCCTCTTCTTCTGCATTGGCTAAAGCTGTATCGATCTGTTTGGTGTGGATGAGTGCGGGCAGGTGCAGAAAAACTTCGATGGTCAGCCCTGTTCCAGATTGGGCCGGATCGGAGGTGAGGTAGCCAAATTTAGGGGAAAAAGCAAAGGGATGCTCTTTCCCAATTTGGTCTTCCGCACTTGTGAGAAAGCTCCATTGCTGTCCCCACTGCGGCTTTACACTTAATGTGCGAAGCTCAAGGTGGTTGTCGGCATTGATCAAGGCGCAGAAGGTGGCGTCATCATTTAAAAAGATGCCCATTCCATTGGGCGTTTCGGGAAGGGTGCGCATCATCAAAAAGTGCTCAAAGATGAGATCTCTCTCAGCATTTGAGAGCTCTTTGGCGGTAAATAATTGCCCTTCCTTTAGGCTCCCTTTAAGGCGGGCAAGCACTTGGTCCATTTCGTTTTTCGACAGCTTTGAAGGAAACGAGTAGTTTGCCAGATTGCGTCGCATAATTAGAGATGCTGCGCACCAGACGCTGTTAGGGTCGCTATTCCAGGGGATGGAAGTGAATAGGGTATCAGGCAGGTTAGGAGGACTCATCTTTTTCCTCCATTAGCTCTTTGATCTGATCTCTTAGCCAAGCGGCTTCTTCGTAGTTTTCTTTTTGGAGTGCTTCGTTGAGCGCTTCATTGAGAGAGGTGAGTCGATTGGATCCAGCCACCGGAACCGTTTTTCCAGGGGTTCTCCCTATGTGCAGGGGTTGGTTGCGGCGTGCTTTTTCAAGGTGCTTGGGAATTTTGTTTTCGGCAAAGAGCTCTTGGACAAGAAGATCTCCAAAGAGGGTATAGCACTCGCTGCAGCCCATGGGGTTGCCCATCTTGACTGCTTCCAGCGAGGTGTGGCATTTGCCGCAAAACAGGCCTGCTCCGTTTTCTTCTTGGCTCCCTTCTGCTTCTGCAGGGGTCATCCCATGGAGCTTTTTAAGCAAGACGGGGCAATCAGCGCACATCTTTGTGGTAGTGATGGTCTGCCCTACAATCTCTTTATAGACGACTTCCGCCCCTTTTTTGCACTGTCCACATTCTATCGGCCTCTCTGCCATTGCATCTCCTCTTCGTTTTTCTGCATACTAGGAAAGAAAACGAAAAAAGTAAACTTGAGAATATATCCAGCGGTTTTATAGAAAGAGGGTATGAAGAAGTGGCTCATCATCCTTCTCAGCACGACCTGTCTTGGGGTTTGCTCGCCAAAGCATCCCCGGGATGGGAAGCACCTTCCAAGGAAGGAACAGGAATTTGCTGAGCAGCTCTCTATTTACAAAAGGCGCATTTTTTGCGGCCAGTTCAATCCCAAGCAGAGGAAGATGGCCATGAAGTATGCCGCAGGCGCTCACCAAGACGCGTGCGACACCCCTGACGAGGCGGTCATCAAGGTAATGGAGGAGACAGGGATGTCTCTTGCAGAGAAAGGGCGCCGCCGCATTGAATGAAACTGGTGACTGCTACTGTGTTGTTTCGATGAAAAAGACGCGATTCAATTCTGCCTGCACTTCCCCCCCCGAAGGGTGGAAGTAGGGTAGCCGCTGCCAGAGGAAGGTTTCTTGATAGAAAATTCCTAGCTCCATCAGATCTTCCCGTTCAGCTTTTGGAATGAACCGGTCGTTGTAGAGAGTAAAAAAGTAGAGGCCTTCCTCGGAGAGGTTTGCCATCGATTGCAAAAGGGCTCTAGTTTCGGCCCTTTCTTCTTCTGTGGGTTGGCCTCGTTTTCTCGAGCTTGAAAAATACAGAGAGGGCTCGGGATTTTTGAAATGGACGTGGTCGTAAAGCTCTAGCTCATATTTAGCCAGCGTCTTTGAGAGGTCCACCGATGAGAAATCACTCACGACCGCTTCAATAATCACTTCATCGTATCCTTGCTTTTCAGCGTATTCCTTCAGGCGATAGCAGGTATAGAGCGCATAGTCTTGGTAGAGGTCATTCACATGGAAAACGCCTTTTTGCCCATAGCGATCAACCATCTGGTCTAGAGTCCAGAAGAGCACGTAATATTGCTTCTCTGGGTCGTGACACCTTTCTTGATCGTTATAAAAAAACTGCTCTTCTCCAAGAACATAGCAAGCCTCGACCCCATTTTTCCCAGCGGTGTTTCCTCTGGCTCTCCCAGACTGGCCGTAGTTGCCAGCTCCAAGTTCCAGATGGGTCCATCCGTCAAAGGGTCTGGCGAGAAGGGAGATGTTCCATACATAGAGAAGAAAAAAAGAAATGGGTTTCCAGAGTCGTTTCATAGCAGACCTTCGGTTGAAAAATATTGAATTTTACCTTACCTATGGAATATGTCAATGCAATTTCTAACTCAGCATTATGATTGAACTTGTCATCATCTTATTCTGTCTCTTCTGCAATGCGCTCATTGCGGCAACGGAGGTTGCATTTGTTAGCTTGAGTAGATCTCGTCTTAAGCAAAGGGTAGCGCTAGGGGATGAAGTAGCTAAGAGGGTTCTCACCCTAAGAGAAAACCCCGAGAGGACTTTATCGCTCCTTCAACTTGGAACGACCTTTGTTGGTGTAGTCGCAGCAGCCGTTGGAGGTTCTCAAACAAATGAACTTCTCACGCCGTTTTTTGAAGAGAGGTGGAGTATGCCGTATCCTCTAGCAGTTACGTTATCGATTCTACTGTTTGTGGTTCCCTACACCTACTTGAGCATTGTGTTTAGCGAGCTGGTTCCAAAAATTTTGGCGCTGCGCAATCCCCAAAGGGTGCTCTATAGAGCCTCAAATTGGTTGATCGGTTTTGGAAAGATCTTAAAGCCGCTCATTTTCTTGCTTGAGAAATTGACCAAGCTCAGCCTTCGATGGTTCTTTCCAAAGACAGAGGAGAAAAGCGCAGAACATGAAGAGGTGTTTTTGGTGGGAAAGACGGTCCATCCTTACATGGTCAACTTGGCTAACATTGAAAAAAGACATGTGGCCGATATTTTGATTGCGTGGGAAGATACGGTGAAAGTTTCGATCGAGGCCTCTACCGAAGAGGTCAAGGAGCTCGTGCTTTCTTCGGGCCATACGCGGATTCCTGTTGTTGAAAAGGAAAAGCCCATTGGGCTGCTCCATGCCAAAGAGTTCATGGCTTTATTGGATAAAAGGCAGATTGACTGGAAAGAAGGGCTTCTTCCGATTTTAAGCGTCGAGAAAAAGGCTTCTCTTGTCGACGCACTCAAGTATATGCAAAAAGAAAAAACCCACATGTGCCTAGTGATGGAAGAGGAAAAGCCGATTGGGATGGTCACCATTGAAGATATTCTCGAGGAAGTGGTGGGTGAGCTCTATGATGAGGACGACTATATCAGAGGGCCGATTGCAGGACTGGGTAGGTGAAGAGAGCGAAGTGGGTGAGGTTGAGGAGCCAGTGGCAAAGGATGCTGGCTTCGATGGCCCTTGTAAATTGGTAGATCGATCCATAGACGACTCCCGCGATGACGGCAAGAGCTACGAACATGGGGCTAGGCACAAAGAGGTAGTGGAGGGCTCCAAATAAAAGGGCGGTGACTAGCACACATCCCACGTTGGCAAGATACCCTTTTCTGCCAAACCATCGGAAAAACTCGTTTTGTAAAAAGCCGCGCCAAAAGGCTTCTTCGATGATGGAGACGAAGATGAGGTTCTCAATGGCAAAAAACCAGATGCGAGGGGTGTATTTGGGGTCCCATCGAATCATCCCCGAGAAGAGGGAAAAGTAAATCATGATCGCAATTCCACCAATAGAAAGGGGAAGGGCGGTTTTGAGCACTCGCTCGAGCTGGCCTACATTTTTGATCAGGGGAAGTCCGCAAGCGAGGACAAAAATTCCAATGAACGGCTTATCAAAATTGAGGTAGAGGCTATAGGGCATTGCTCCTGGGCTGACTCTTATCCTCTTAAAGACAGCAACTCCTTCAAATCCTGGAAACTTGTGGGCTAATAGCCCAAGAGAAATGGCGGCTGCTAAAAGGAAGAGGATGAGGCGGGCGATCCCTTTTAGATCGCTGGCTAAGATGATGTGCAAGAATAGTAGAGCTCCAATCGGGGCTAAAGCGATGGGGGTGATGAGGTTTGCGAAATAGCCGAGGACAAACGCGAAGGTAAGAAATCCTCCCCAGATCCAAGGGGAGCGCTTCACCCAAAAGCTGATGATGGTCATCATAAGGGCAAAAAAGGCTAAGCTTGCGTGGATCATAGGCCACGATTCTATTGCTTTATCCATCCGATCGAGATTGTTTTTTCGGTTAGGTACTCATAAATTCCAACAGCTCCGCCTTCACGCCCCATTCCTGAGTTTTTGACGCCTCCAAAAGGAGCTTCAACGGTCGAGGGGAGTCCGTCATTGAGACCAATGATCCCATACTCAAGCGCTTTTGTCACTCGAAAAGCGCGGGTTATATCTTGCGTGAAAGCATAAGCTGCAAGGCCGTACGGAGTGTTGTTTGCACGTTGAATGGCTTCTTCTTCAGTCTCAAAAGAGCAGATAGGAAAGACAGGACCAAATGTCTCTTCTGTATAAAGAATCATCTCGGGAGTGATCCCGCTTATGATGGTGGGCTCATAAGGGTGATTGCCTCCAAGGTGGCAAGTAGCGCCTTGTTTCTTTGCGTCGGCAACGTGCCTAGCCACTTTTTTCATCGATGTGTGGTGGAGGACATTTGTCAGATCACTCTCTTCACTCAATGGGTTGCCAGTGCTTAACTTCTCTACCTTAGCCACCAGCGCCTCTACAAATGGCTGCAGGATGGAAGAGTGAACATAGATCCGATTGGCGCAGACACATGTTTGCCCACTATTGCGTAGCTTGGCGTTGATCACTTCTGTTGCTGCTATTTCTAGATCGGCATCATCAAAAACGATCGCAGGGGCATGTCCACCTAGCTCTAAGGTCACTTTTTTAAGAGTTGGTGTGCATTTAGCATAGAGAAGCTTGCCCACTTCGGTGCTTCCCGTGAAAGTGAGCTTGCGCACGCGAGAATCGCTCAAAAGAGCCTCGCCTATCTGCTCAGCATTTCCTGGGATGACGTGAAGAGCTCCTTTTGGAAGTCCTGCTTCTTTAGCAATCTCGGCAATGGCAAGCATGGAAACAGCTGTGCCCATGTCTGGTTTGACAATGGAGGGACATCCCGCAGCAATGGCCGGTGCAATTTTGCGCGCTCCCATGGCAATGGGGAAGTTCCAAGGTGTGATCACCCCAACGATTCCAACGGGCTCGTGTTGCATAAGGATCTGCTTTCCTTTCATCCTAGGGGGGATCGAAGAGCCGTAGACCCGTTTTCCTTCTTCGGCAAACCAGTCAAAGTAGTTGGCTGCATATTCCACTTCTCCTCGAGCGCCGGTGATGGTTTTTCCCATCTCTTTGGTGATGATCTCGGCAATGTGCTTTTTATGGAACCTAAGCAATGTAGCCATGTTATGGAGGATCGCAGCTCTCTCGTAGGCGGTGAGCTCTTCGAGCGCTTTTAATCCTTTCTCTGAGCTATCGATGGCTCGGGCTACGTCGCTTGCTCCCCCAAGCCCTAGAGATATCCACTTTTCTTTGAGCACGGGCGAGATGTGATCGATCACCTTTTTGCTTTCGACTTGCTCGTTGTCAATATAGGGGTCTGCTCTGCTAGCTTTGAAAAAATCTTCCATCATATTCTGACGAAAACTTAACATAGAGTTCCAATGATACACAAACGAAAAGACCAAATCGAGTGGCTCGAATTTTCTCTCCTCCAGCCCTTTAAAGAACTTGCGCATGGGGTTTTTCTGCGAAAAGGGGGAGTCAGCGCTTCTCCCTTTGCGACACTGAATTTTGGAATGAATGTGGGAGATGACAAAGAAGCAGTTAAGCGCAATAGACAACTTGCATGTGATGCTTTGAACCTTTCGATGTTAGCTGCCGGGACACAAGTGCATGGCACTGCCATTGCACAAGTCGATGGGAATCACTACAACGCAATTGGTGATTGCGATGGACTGATCACACAAGAAGAAGAAATTGGACTTTTAGTCTGTCATGCCGATTGTCAGGCTGCCATTTTTTTTGACCCCAAGCATCGGGTGGTGGCAAATATTCATTGTGGGTGGCGTGGCTGTGCTCAAAATATCTACGCAAAAACGGTTGCTCTTTTTCAAGAAAAGTATGGGAGTGATCCAACAGATCTGATCGTCTGTATTTCACCGAGTCTTGGGCCAAAAGCAGCCGAGTTTGTCAACTACAAACAAGAGCTTCCCGAAGGATTTCTCCCGTTCAAGATTAGCGACCACCATTTTGATTTTTGGGAGATTGCAAAGTGGCAATTATTAAACGCAGGTGTCCGCCTTGAAAATATGGAGATTGCTCAGCAGTGTACACTTGAAGAAAAAACAAATTTTTTTTCATTTCGTAGGGAGAAAAAAACAGGGAGGCAGGGTACAGTTGTTGGCTTTAAAAAAACTTGCGAACATTGACCTGAACCGGTATCAACAGGGTAATAGCATGTAGAGAGTAACTTGTGCCAAAAAAGAAAATCTTAATCCTATCCTGTTCTGGAGGGTATGGACATCAAGCAGCTTCTAAGACGCTCATGGAGTTATTATCCGATGAGTACACTTTCGAGACTGTTTATCCAATCAATGAATTGCGCCTTTGGCATGTCCCAGAAGGAGAGGCTCTCTATAACTTCGCGATCTCTCGAAGTTGGACTTCCTTCACGAACTGGGTTGTCCGCCATTTCCCAGAGCCAATCTTCAAACAACGCGAGAAGAAAACGCAAAAGATGTTCGAACGCCACATTGAGAGAATGTCTCCCGACCTCATTATTTCTGTAACACCATTTATCAACTATCCGGGGATCAAAGCGGCAGAGGCGCATGGGTTGCCGTTCATCTTGGTGACAACGGACAACGACCTAAAAACGTGGTCTACCTCGCTCGAAAAACAAAACTATTCGCAGTTCAAGGTAACCATTGGGTATGATTTGCCTACGTCCAAAGGGCTTCTATTGGATAAAAACGTACCAGAAGAATCGATTGAAACGATCGGATTGCCCCTGCGGCCCAGCTTCCTCGAGCCTCATTCTCGCAAGGACCTGCGCCACAAATACGAGATCCCCGATGGCAAGAAAGTGGTTTTGATCATGATGGGGGGAGTAGGAGCAAAATCAAGCTACCAGTATGCAAAAGCCATTGGCGAGAACTCACTGAATATGCATATGATCGTGTGCGCAGGTAAAAGCTCGCATGCGGCAGCAAAATTCAAAAAGATCAAACTTGCCAAGGGGAATACGATGGATCTCATCCCCTTTACAGAAAAAATCCATGAACTGTTCTACCTTTCGGATCTACTACTCACCAAGTCGGGTCCAGGAACAATGAATGAGGCATTTGCTGCAAAACTTCCCATTTTGATTGACCAGACAAATGAGTCTCTCTTCTGGGAAAAACCGAACATAGATCTCGTCTTGTCAAAAAAGGTGGGAGCGTGTGTGCATAGCTATAAAGAGGCTCCAGAGCTTGTGAAGCGCTACCTCTACGATGAGGAGATGCGCGAGACGATTGCACAAGCTTACGAAGATGTGGAGCAAAATCAGTTTGCCGAGCGGATCAAGCCACTTATCGAAGAGCTGTGCGGCGAGCCTGCCACTGGAGAGGTGCAACTCGCCTCACGCTCGATGGCCACTTCTCCATTTGCTCCCTAGTAGAATCTGTGCTATTCTGTCCACATGATAGATCAACTTCCCTACGGGTCTTGGAACTCGCCCATCACTTCAGAACTCATCGTTCAAGAGTCTATTTCTTTATACGAGATGCAAGCAGATGCGACCGCTCTATATTGGACTGAGCTCGACCCAAAAAAGAAAGGGCAGCTTTCGCTTGTAAGGTACACCAAAGAAGAAGGGGAGAGCACCCCGCTTTCAGACATTTCTGTGCGCACTCGAGTCCATGAATATGGGGGAGGCTCGTTTTGTCTTTTTGAAGGGGGCGTTTTCTTCTCCAATGACGAAGATCGACAGCTCTATCATTTGACGAAAGAAGGGAAACTAGAAAAGCGAACAGACACTCCTGACTGCCGCTATGCAGATGGGCAAGGGATGATCTGGGTTGCCGAAAAGCATGTAACGCCGGTTGAGAACTATTTGGCCATGATTACGCTAAAAGGAGTACAAAAAGTAGCTTCTGGCCATGACTTTTATGCCTTTCCCCGCCTTTCTGGAGATAAAAAGAAGCTTGCGTATATCACCTGGGATTTTCCCAACATGCAGTGGGACAGCTCAAGGCTTTGGCTTGCCGATATCGATGAGAAAGGGAAGCTAGCCCATACTAAGCCCATTGCAGGGGGCAGCGACGAGTCGGTGTGCGGCATTAGCTGGCATAAGAATGCACTCTATTTTATCTCCGATCGCACTGGATTTTGGAACCTTCACCGCTACATCGATGGCCAAGTAGAGCCCCTTCACGAAATGGAGGCTGAGTTTGGTGAGCCCCTATGGGTCTTTGGTCGCCCTACTTACACATTTTTTGGGGATGACAAGATCGTCTGTAAATACACCGTCAAAGGGATCGATCACCTTGGTATCTTGGACTTAAGCACGAAGAAGTTTGAGAAAAAAGAGCTTCCGTTCACCATGATTCAAAATCTGGTGACTCTGAAAGATCGCATTTACTTTTTTGGAGCCTCTGCCTCGCTGCCTCAGTCGGTCATTTCCTATGATCCCAAAACAAATAAATATAGCATCGTCAAACAGAGCGTTCCCATCGCAGTAGGGGAGGAGTGGATTTCCAATCCTGAAATCCTCGAGTTCCCAACTAAGGACGGACATAGAGGATACGGCTTTTACTACCCGCCGAAAAATCCAAGCTGCGCCGCATCGCCAGATGAAAAACCCCCACTCATTGTTAAAGTGCATGGAGGGCCGACCAGTCGCAGTTATCCGTATCTCAACTTGCAAGTGCAGTATTGGACGAGTCGCGGGTTTGCATTTCTTGATGTTAATTACGGGGGGAGTACAGGATATGGTCGGGACTATCTAAAGCGTCTTGAGGGAAATTGGGGCATTGTGGATGTGGATGATTGCATCGCAGCTACTCAAGCTCTCGTGGATCAGGGAAAGGTCGATCCCAAACGCCTGCTCATCCGGGGAGGTAGCGCTGGAGGGTATACCGTTCTTGCAGCTCTTGCGCTTACCGATCTGTTCGCTGCTGGCACTAGCTACTATGGGGTGAGCGACCTAGAGCTTCTTTGCGACGACTCCCACAAGTTTGAGTCAAAGTATGTGCACAAATTGGTGGGGCCTTATCCTAAGAAGAAAGAGCTTATCAGGAAGCGCTCACCGATTGAGCACGTAGATAAGCTCACCTGTCCTGTCCTACTTTTGCAGGGGACCGAAGACAAGGTGGTCCCTCCGAACCAGACTCTCACCATCTACGAGGCGCTTAAAAAGAAGCAAACGCCCGTAGGGATGATCCTCTTTGAAGGGGAGGCACATGGTTTTCGCCAGGCAGAGAGCATCAAGCGCTCGCTCGACTCCGAGCTCTACTTTTATGGGAAAATTCTAAAGATCAACTTGTCGGATGCATTTGAAAAGCCTCCTCTTGAGATTGAAAATCTCAAGGGATAGAACAGCTAGGCTCGAAGTCGGTCAATTTTGTAGAAATTGTACTATAGACCTAGTGAACAAAGCCTTAAAATTTATTTGCATTGAACAAGCTCTTTTGTGGGCAGTTGCATCAGGGGATTTGAGAGAAACCTACCCAGTTTGGGGCTGTAGAAGTACCCATCGACGAAGATCAGACCAGATTCTTCTTCGGTGCGATAGCAGCCAAACCTCCAGGGGTTGCCTGCTTTTGACTGAGGGATGACGTCTTCCCAATAATCGGTGATGGTCTCTTGGCCTGAAGAATCAAAGCGATAACTCTCCATCTTTTTATTGCGCAGAACAGAGAGGAGCTCTTGAGTGTTGCCAAATAGGTCGTGCAGCGGGATATAGGGTTTCCCTTCCAGCTCATAGACAATGGCATTGTCGGCAGTGTTGATCGGCTGGTCGGCGCATACTCTGAGCTCACTGACGTAGTTGCTTATTAGGTCATAGGCTCCAATGTCTTTCTTCCCGTCGTAGAGATAGGCAAGGGAGGTAATCAGTGTCCAATCTCCGCGGATGTCTTCGAAAACTTTTTTTGTCATCAATCGGTTCCAAACATCATAGGTATAGATGACTTGCTTTTCAGGCGTCTTGATACCGGTGATTCTTCCGAGGCCATCGCACGTATATGTAAAGGGAAGGGGGACGTCTGCATGGTCTTGCCCCTCGCCTAAGAATTTGTGCTTGATGCCATTTGTCAAAATCATCTCAGGATGCCCTTTTGGATCGTAACTTGCGACCGATTGGGAGAAGTAAGGGGTATCCATACGAACGATTTCCCCCTTTTTGTTGAACTGATACTTCAGTTCCCCATACCCATGGCTGAGTCTTTGTTTAGTTGGAAACCCAATGAGGTCGTAATCAATGAGTCTTTGCCGATATTCCACATCGGAGTATTTGGGCTTTCGCCTAATCTCTGTTAAGTCTTTAGCTTCGAAGAAGAATTCGATGGAGCTCTCATCAGGCAGATGGATTTCAAGCCGCCTGCCCATCAAATCATAGGTGCTAGAAAGAGTTTTTCGATTGAGAAACTGCTCCTTGATCAGGTGGCCATGGTCATCGAAGGTACGCTTTCCCTCAACGTTTTGGATCAGATCTTGGATGGAAGTAGCCTCACCAGCACCATTGTACTCCATTTTATAGTGGACCGTTCCGTCTGATGTGGCTAGTTCAGCTAATTGACCCAAGGGGGTATAGCTGTAGAGGATTCGGATCCCGTCAGGCTTGAGGAGGGTTTGGATATTGCCTGAAGGTGTATAGGTATAGGTATAGAGCTCTTCTCCGATCCTTTTTTTTGCGAGATTGCCTCGGATGTCGTAGGTGTAGGTCTTGTCTTCATCTTTGACGAGTTCTCCCCGAAGGGTATATGAGTAGGAGTGAGAAGATAGTAGGCGACCCTGATGGTTTTCTTCATTTTTTTGAGTGCGTCGCCCTAGTCCATCAAAGAGCTCGATCGTTTTTGCTCCACTGGGATGGGTGGTGATCTTCTTCTGATAAAGATACCCTGTGCCATCGTCTTGTGTTGAATAAGTGTAGTAGGTTTCATTGCCCACAGGATCGATCGTCTTGATGGTTTGTCCCCAGGGATCTTTCTCGGTGATTGTTGTGGAAGGGCCACTATTGTAGTAGACAGTTTGGCTGTTTTGGTTTCCATGGCGATCAAAAGTGTAGGAGCTTTTGCGCAAAAGGTTGCCGTCCGCATCTTCGATCCTTTTTTCGATGATTCGGTTGAGAGGATCGTATTCGTAGCAAGTTATTTCAAAATAGAGCTGAACTTTGTTGAGTCGACCTATCGGGTCATACTCAAATTGGGTCTCGACAGGGCCTGATCTTGTCATCACTACTTCGCTCTGTTTGCGTGATGCAAAGTCGTAGTCAAAATAGGTGGTCACTCCTTTCCCGTTGGTTTGTGAAAGGAGGTGAAAGGCGTCATAGAGTGCCTCTTCTTTGAAGAGAAGCTCTCCATTTTTTGAGTGGACCTCTTTTCTGATCTCGCGACCAAAGAGATCTCGAGAAAAAGTTGTTTTGGCTCCTTCCAAAGAAGTGTGAGTTTCCAGGGTGCCGTCGGGGAAATAGGTATAGGTCTTTTTTGCTCCATCAGGGAGAATCGTTGCGCAGAGCTGCCCTTTGGCTGTATATCGGTGGAGTGTTCGAGCTCCAATAGGGTCAATCTCTTCCACCAGATTCCCCATGGCATCATAGTGGTAGGTAAATTTTGGTCGATTCAGTTTTCCTTCTTCGTCATAGACGAAGGGAAGCTGTTTTTCGATAACGCGGCCAAGAAAATCCGTTTTAAGAGTGGTTATGTGCCCGAGGGGATCGATGATTTCATGGGTGTTTATCGAGTAGCGGTGGCGAGTAACTTGATCTCCTTGTCTTTCTTCAATCAGCTGGTTATTGAGGTCGTAGGAAAAGTTGCGCTTTCCTTCACTTTCTTCTGAGAGGAGATTTTGCCACACGTCATATTGATAATAGCGAGTTTCTCCAAGAGCATTTGAGGTGAAGACGATTTTTTTTTGATCGTTTGTTCTTTCTTCGGTAGTTGAAAAGAGCTCTTCATTTTCTCCATAGATTTCGGTCGTGCAGCTATTTTCCTTGTAGATGTGGCAAGTTCTTTTGAGCAGTTTTTCAGTGCCAAAGCGATAGGCTTTTTCTCTCACTTCAGTGGTTTTCCCATTTTCAGAGTCTATTTCAGTGATCTTTCGAACATTCACATCAAAAAGATCATCACAGTTAAGAGAGGTGCCATCGTCGATGATTTTACGCACGAGGGTGTGATCTTTATCATATTCATAGAGCGTTCGCTGTTTAATGCTATGGGAGTTGCCGATCCACTCTCCTGTGACTAGGTCGGTTCCCTTAAGGTAACTCACCCGAGTCAACTTACCTCCGGGCTTGTTTATGCAAATAGGTCGATTGTTTGAGTCATATTCACACGTTTGAATTTCCGTTTCCCATTCTCCTTTTCCATATAGATCTCCCGAAAGGGTTTCTTTAATCACATTGCCCCGTCGATCGTAGGTGTAGGTTCTAACCCAGACAGGTTGGTTATTTGCATCGAGCAGTGTTTTTTTCTTAAGATCACCTCCACTTTTCCACTCCATCTGATAAGCATGGTCAAGCTGCTTGTTCGGGCGAATAAAGGCTATTTTTGTAGGAAAGTAGTAAGCGTTGAAGTGGATAACAATTTCGCTATTGTCTGCTTTTTTGACCACCGTTTTTCCTTCCCAAACTTTTCCTTCGACAGGATCGATCCGAAAGCCCGTTTCATAAGAAAGGCGGTGGGTCTCCACTTCCTCTTCTCCGTTGCCTAGTGGCGATTTCAAACTCGTTACTTTCCCTGTTTTTGCGTCATACTCAAATTGAGTGAAGCGCCCGCCAGAGAAAGAGGTCCTATGAAGAACAGGAAAAGGAGAGCTCTTCAATGAGGTGTAGGAAAACGACTCATTTGGAAAGAAGCCGTTTTCGACTTTTTCAAGCAAGTTGTTTGCGCCGTATTTAAAGGCTCCTTTCTGCCCATCACTAGTCCGGATTTGGCAATGGGCTGTTTTCTCTTTTCCAGAATACTGAAATTGGGCCCAGGCATAGGTTTTTGTCTTTGAAGGATTGGTGGTGTGAATTTCCTTTAGGCGGCTGTATTCATCATAAGAATAAAGTACATGCCGCCCGTTGGGGAGTCTTTCACTTTGCAGCAAAAATAACTGGCTCTTCTCAGCTTTTTCGCCTAGTTGGTATACGCGCTCGGATCCATCGGGGCAGTGAAGTGCAAAGGAGCTATCTCCATTTGCTCGCAGCGCGTAATTTTTTAGGTTTGTTTTCGCGCTGATTTCCGTCTTATAGGTGTTGAGCGCTCCTTTTGGAAGGGAGAGGGTAAATCCCTTCCGGGGGTGCTTGCGAAATCTTAGGACGATTCCATCAGAGGTGTAGGTCTTTGCAAGAAAGGGGCGAAAGGTATTGCTGCGCGTATCTTTGTCTCCAGTAAGAATGAGGCGATGATGGGGGATAGGCAGCCAAAAGGGAGCACTCTGCTCGTCTTCATGGATGTAGACTCTTCTTAAGATCAGCGGCTGCGTCCCTTCGATGACAAAGTCCTGTTTGGATAGTGTAGGCTGCCCAGTCAAAACATTGATCGTGCCATCCTCTAAGACGAGGTGGTCACGTTCAAAAGAGGTGAGAAGCCGTGTGCAGAAGAGGAAGAGGAAAAGGGGGCGAGCAAAGTTCATAGTCGGTCCGCTGGTAAGAGTGTTGAAAGTGCATTTACTTATTAGAACCTCCAGTTGTAACGGTTGTCTCTAGGTAGGGGTTCAAGGACATGATCGGACAAGTTTCCAAATTGCAATTCTCTCAGCTGTCTTTGGGCTTCCCTATTGCGCTCTTGTCGATCTTGGTTTTGTAATTCTATTCGATCCCTATAAAAATTTCTCAGCTCTTGATTAAACTGGTGTTTATTGGCTTCACGAGTGGCTGGATCAGGAGTAAGTTTCTCTGCAATATGGGGAACTTCTAAAAAGAGAGGGGTTCCATCATCACAGGGCCAGTCTATGTTTGTTTTTGGGGACCTCATATGCCGTTTCAAAGCTTGAAGGATGTTGCTTGCATCATGAATTGTTTTCCCATCTGTAGGATCCAAGACGGGATGACCTTCAATCTCTAAAAGCATAGTTCCACAGGTGAATTCTGGCTCTTCTGTGCTCTCAAGGGAGTGATTGTTGTCCCCTTTGATATACCGGTCAGCTCCCCGGTTCAAGAGAAGCTGAAGAACAGGTAGAGACCTTGGGTTTGCCTTTTGCGCTTGGGTCGCGAGTTGAAAGGGGGTTAGGCCTCGTTGATTTTCAATGGATAGGTCGGCTCCTTTTTCAAAGAGGGCATTGACCGCATCGATCGCTTGATCACATTCTAGTCGGGTAGTAATCGGTATTTTTAAGGCCCAATGAAGGGGTGTGTTCCCTTCTTCATCTTGCTCATTGATATCGGATGTAATCCTAGCAATTTCAACGCTATTGCGGCGAAAAGCTGCACTAAGAAGGGGGTGGTTGTCTATCGGAGGAGCGACCACTGCTCTTCGATCTGGTCTTGGAGTCTGTATCGGTCGCTCAGCTCCGGGAGCTGGGCCAAACCCTCTAATTGGATTTCGGAGGCCTTCTTCCTGTTGAAGTTCACGAGCAGTTTGATTTTGAAAAGTGTTAAATAAATAGAAGCAACAGGCTAACAGTGCAAAAAATGTATGATAGTCAATACGAGTGTCATCATCTTGATTTTGAGAAGTGTAATAGAAATAAGCGCCAACGGATGCCACTGCAAAAAGTGTAGGGACAGGAAATCTCGTAAGAGTCATAACTCCAATAGATCCGCCTCCTAAAATCAATGATAGGTCTAGGGTGGACAAGTTCCGATATTGAAATCTGATCCTTTGAGAGAAAGTGCGCGGTCGAGGGCGGCTAAGGTCAGCAGCTCGGTCTGCAGGACCTCGAGGTTGAACAGGTATTGGATCACGTGGATGTTCTGGTACAGTATGAACTGCAGCTGCAGGATTTGGTCGAAAAGGAGCTAGAGGAGTAAGATAATTGTTCCAATAGTTCGAAGATGCGGGGGCAGCAAACGAAGCTCTTCTAAATTGATTGTTCACCCTTCGAGCAGTTGAGTATCTAAAGAAGGGGGTAACGTAGTTTTTGATGGCAGATTCAGTGGAGTTGACGCTTTCTGCTCCCAGAAAATTGGTCAAGACGCGACTTGCTGCAAAGCATACTGCCAAAGTGGTGGAAAGAGTGTAACTTGAAATGAGCTCAACAACGACGCGGTGAATCCACTTTGAGAGGTTTCTAGAAATAAGGAAGAGGCTAGCGATTTCTAAAAACTTCCCAGCGATTAGAAGAGAAGTAGAAACAGACCACTCAATAGCGCCAACGGTAGCAAGAACGAGGTTAACCGGGGTGCCTGCAAGGTATTTTCCTCTTGTAACCCAAATCCCATTCGATTCTTTTGCAATAGTGTAGTCTTTTGACACATCCACTAGAGAGCCAGTGATTGAAAAAGCAGATTGATCTGCAGAATCTATTTTCTGTTCCATGTGAAACCTCAGGGGTTAAGGGAGAAAGCAGTTTACCAGAAAATTTTTTTCTAGCAAGAAGAAAAGTTTTATTCTCTATTGTCTCGAAGGCGCACAAGCTGCCGCTTTTTGATGTAACTTTTAAGGTTTGGAAGCTCTAAAAGATCGCTTTGCCTAAGAGGTTGCATCGTTTTTGGCGATCTTCTCTGTTGCTGAAGAAATCGACAAATAGCCTTTCTCTCGTAGATGCTCTTTCCATCTGTTGGGTCTAAAACGGGGTCTCGAACAAGCGACAAGCGGATAGGGCAGATAAACTGTGGGTAGGTTTCATCTTCTTCGAGCTCTTCAGGGATTTCGCTCAGATTTTCAAACGCGCGGTTAAGGGCCTCGTTGTCAGAAAGGTCTTCATTGCATGGGTGGTTGTCCAGATAGTGTTGAAGGGTCTTATCTGAGTGATCATAGATGTGCTGATCGGCACCATGCTGAATGAGTTTTAACATGAGTTCACGTCTAGGAAAGTGGTGATGCGTTGTGACTGCGATCATGTCAAGTGGAGTACATCCTCTTTGGTTTCTAATACTCAAATTGGCGTCACCTTCAAGGAGAGCATCCACGGTTGCAAGGGTTTTTCTGCGATCCTCTGCTGTGTAGTTGATCGTGGTCATCGAGCCAAGTGCGCGCATCGCACAAGACTGGGTCTTCTTCCATGTCTCAAAAAAGGTGTTCGCCCGCTCTGCTGTGCCGGGAGGTGCGCACGCAAAGTGCAGAGGTGTCGACCCCGTCGAGTCAGTTTCGTTTACATCTCTCCCGTCTTCGACGAGTGCCGTGACTCTTTGTGGCTCGTTGAGGTAGGCGGCGCAGTGCAGGTTGTTTCTCATAGCGCAAAATTTGAGATAGTTTGCCATCGGTTTTTTTGCGGACTTGAAGGCTACCTTGAAGGTTTCAAGATTCATAATAAACAGCAAGCTACATACAGGTACGGCAAAACAGGCGAGGGCGGGATCGTGGGTCACCATTGATATACCAACATAACCAATTGAGCCACCAATTAAAGCAGCTAGTGGAATCATGGAGAACGGTATGAATTCTCGCTCCCCCCTTAATTGTTCATAAACATTTTGCCTTGGGACTCTTTGCCAAGCAGGAGCAGGCGGTGGAGCAAAAAACGGATCAAAATCTCGGATCGGCTGAGCAATCCGATCACCGAAAGGATCGGGTTGGCGATGTTGTGGCGTTTGCGGTTGAGTTCTTTGTGCTCGGCGATATGATTCTCGAATAAAATTGTCAAAAATACGGGAGTAGACAATGTCAAATTTTCTCAAGTTGGTGTCAGCCCATTGAAAAACAAAAGGACTAGCCAGTCTGAGGCCCGTCACTGCACAGATTCCAATACATAAAGTGGCGAAAGCCGCTGATACAACAAGCTCTACAAGCACTGCTGTTGCCAAAGCAACATTTGCTAGGGTTCCTACGGTGTACTTAGCTGCTTTAACGATTAGATGGTCATGTTCATAGGCTGTTGTTAGATCTTTTGAGTAGTAGATGAGGGCCCCAGTTAGGGAAGGATGAGTCCATGAAGGAGGGTGGTCGAAGGGGATTGCAGACATGTAGAAACCTTATGATCTGATTTTTTGCTGGTGGAGAATATGCAATAAGGAGGTTTTTTTGCAATCAACGATGCTTAAACGTAGCGCCAAAAAAACCGTCCATCCCATTTTCAGATGGGAAGGAGCGGAAGGGCTTGCCGACAAGGTCGAGGCCATACTCGTTTTGGAAATATTCGAGCTGCTCTTCGTTTTCTTGGGGAAGAACGCTGCAGGTTGCATAGACGATGTGGCCACTCTTTTTTAGATAGGAGAGAGCTCCTTTAAAAATTTCCCGCTGCTCTTGGACTAAAGAGTTAAGGGTCTCACGCGAAAATTTCCATTTGAGGTCGGGGTTGCGCCGAAGAGTCCCAGACCCGCTGCATGGTACATCGGCGAGGACCCAATCCATTTTCCCTTTGAGCTTCTCCTTTTGGGGGGAGTCGGGAAGAAGGATCTGCCCATTTTCAATGCCCGCTCGCTTGAGCCGCTTCTTGGCTCTTTCCAAAGAGTGGGGGCGGATATCGTGAAGATAGATCTGGCCGCTTCCTTGGAGTTTGTGGGCAAAAGCAAGGGACTTGCCACCAGAGCCGGCGCAGTAGTCGAGCACCTGTTCGCCCGGTTTTGCTTCAACAAGACCTGCAATGAGTTGGCTTGCCTCATCTTGGACTTCGAAGAGACCCTTTTTAAAGTCTTCAAGCGTATAAAAATTTAGTTTGTTCTCAAAGTTGATTCCATACACCGATTCCTTGGTAAGCGATATGGAAAACTGGTCTTTCCATTTGTTAAATAGAGCAAGGCGATTTGTCTTTAGGGGGTTGACCCGAACGGTGGTGGGGGCAGGATTGTTGCTAATGTGGCAAAAGGCAAGCGCTTTTTCATCCCCAAAGTGCGCCTGCAAAAAGCTGAAAAAATCTTTGGGAAAGCTTCCCCTGATGTGCAAGGGGAGCGACTCGTTTTTCATCTTTTTCGGGATGTTAAGCTCTTTCCATACAGAGTAGCGATCTTCCCAAGTGTGAGACCCTTCGCAATAGTGATCTATCAGGGCAAGCCAGCGCACCATGGAATAGATCTTTTCAGCAATCGACTTTCGGTCCTTCGAGCCAATGGCCTTGTTTTCTCTAAAGTAGTGACTTAAATGGAGGTCTAGTGGAGCTGTGAAATCAAAGGATTCAAGAGCTCGATAGAGATGATAATCGCGGAACGTTTTCTTCATGAAACGGTTTTCCTACGCGTAGAAAATTTGCAGAAAAGGATTGAAAAGCATTTTTTTGAATCGTGGGCTCGTCTCATAAATCTGGAATCATTATACTCAAATTTATCAGGGATGTAAAGCAGGAGAGCCCCATGAACCCCTTTCAAAAATTGATCGCCTTTTTAGGTCGTCTTTCATATAGCTTAATTTTTATCATCGCAGGAATAAAAAAAGTAATGAACTGGCAGGCGACTGAGCAGAGCTTTGTAAACGAGCTGCTGGATGTTTTTAGCGCTTCTTATCAGCAAGGCTGGGCGCATAGTTTTTTTGATCAGATCATGCCAATGGCGCCGATGCTTCTCATTGTTGGCACTATAATGGAGTTAGCTGGGGGTCTTCTCGTTCTTTTGGGACTGTGGACTCGCTTTGGAGCACTCCTTCTTTGTTTATTTTTAATTCCAGTCACCTTTCTTTTTCACGACTTTTGGGCATTTGAGGGAGCAGAGCAGCAGATGCAGATGACCATGTTTATGAAAAACTTAAGCATTTTTGGAGGCGCACTTCTTCTTTTGGCTTTTGGTTCTGGACCTAAAAAGGCGGCGAGCTGAAAATAGAGCACCTAAAAGCTCATGCGCGGAGAAATTTTTTTACTTGGTCTGATTAGTTTTCTGATCGTTGCATTTGGCCAGCCTAGCTTTGCTCCATGGCTTGCTCCTGTTGCCGGGTTAGTGGGCTATGCCCTTTTTTGGAGAGCTATTCGGATCTATCCATTCGCTAGTCAACGATTCTGGAGGGCGAGTATCTGGTATGCAAGCGTCTCTTTGATTCAGCTTTCTTGGATGAGCTCGATCGAATACCAGGGAGTTTACATTCTATTCGTTTGGGCAAGTCTCTCTATTTGGCTAGGCCTTCAGTTTGGCTTTCTTTCCATTTTGATCCCGTACAATCGAGCGCTTACGATTCCTCGCATTTTAGCAATCGCTTCTGTTTGGACTCTTCTCGAGTGGTCCCGCTTTCAAATTTTATGTGGCTATAGCTGGAATCCTGTCGGACTTGCTCTTTCTAACACGCTCTCAGTCCAACTAGCTGCTGTTTTTGGAGTCCTAGGACTTTCCTTTTGGGTTATCTTTGTTAATCTACTTGGATTGCGAGCTTTGGTGCTTAAGCGAATTCCACAGTTTGCTATTTGGGGATTCGCTGCTCTTCTTCCCTACCTCTTTGGAATGGCTCATACGAGCTATCACATCGCTCAAGGAGAAAGAGAGGAGCATCAAAAAGAGTTTTCCTGTGTTCTTGTGCAGACAGGCCTTCTCCCTTCGGAGAAGATTCCTCTTCAAGGCAAAGTACAAGCATTTATCTCTCCTTATGACCAGTGGAAGCGGATATTGACCTTTTTGAAAGAGCAAGAAGAAAACAAGCCCGATCTGATTGTCCTGCCTGAGGTGGTGGTCCCTTTTGCAAGTGACAACTGTGTCTATTCCCAGAAAAGAGTCAGTCAGATTTTTAGAGAAGTTTTTGGCTCCGAATGTGACGGGATCTATCCACAAAGAGGGGCTCCCTATGGGAAGCAAGGCAGCTCCTTAGTCTCCAATGCCTTTTGGGTTCAGGCGATTGCCAACCAGTTTGGGAGCGAGGTGATTGCTGGGCTCTGTCATGACGATGCCGAGGGGCGCTCGTACAATTCAGCCTTTCATGTTCGTCCTTATGGGGCCAAACTAGATCGATATGACAAACAGGTTTTAATGCCACTGGTAGAGTATCTTCCCTTTGCCTTTCTGGCTCCTCTTGTAGAAAGCTATGGGATCAACTCATTTTGCACTCACGGAAAAGGGGCAGAGGTGTTCGAAGGGGGAGTCCCACTTTCTGTTTCAATCTGCTACGAAGAAACCTTTCCCCAGATGGTGAGGGAAGGAAGGCTCAAAGGAGCAGAGCTTCTTGTGAATGTAACCAACGATGGATGGTACCCCTTTTCCCGGCTTTCCAAACAACATTTTGAGCTTGCAAGAGTCAGAGCGGTAGAAAATGGAGCTCCTTTGATTCGAGCCTGCAACACAGGGGTTACCGCAGCGATCGACAGTTTAGGTCGTGTAAAGGGGAAGCTCAAAGAACAAAGCGGAAAAAGAGAGATTTTTGCGGGAAGCCTCTTTGCAAAATTCAATCTGTACGATTATCCCACTTTGTACGTATGGTGGGGAAACAAGGGGATTATTTCCTTAAGCCTCCTTTTTTTGGGAGGGTTTTTGGCGCTTAGAAAAGCGTTTTACTGGTGAGTCAAGACAAGGAAAGTAATTCTTAGGACTTGCTAAAATCCCGGCTTTGAGCTAACTTCGTGCATTGAAGATCGGCTCATGCCAAAAAATTGAGGTGTCGTTTGGCTGTTTCTTGTGCAGTCTCTAACCAGCTTAGTGAGCAAAACTCGCTAGATCCTTTGAAGCAAAAGACCCTCGCTAGTGCTGTTTCCATTTCTGGGATTGGTCTTTTTACAGCAGAAAAGGCAACTCTTTCGCTGAATCCTGCAGATACAGGAACGGGAATTTGCTTTCGCCGGACCGACCTTCCTAAGAAGCCAATCGTCCAAGCGATCCTTCAAAATGTGGTGAGCACCCCAAGATGCACCATTCTTGGCGCGGGCGGGGTCACCGTCCACACGGTTGAGCATATCTTAGCAGCGCTCAAAGCAAGTGGGATTGATAATGCGATCCTCGACCTTTCTGGGCCAGAAGTCCCTATCATGGATGGGAGCTGCACCGACTTTATGGAAGCCATCCAAAGTGCTGGGGTCGTTGACCAAGAAGAAAAGCGAGAGATCCATCACCTAGAAACACCTGTTTACTGGTCAAAAGGGGATATTCATCTCATTGCCCTTCCTTCAGATGACTACCGGATGAGCTACACGCTCCATTTTCCCCAGTCGACTATGTTGCATGCGCAGTTTTTCTCATGCCCAATTACCAGAGAAGTTTTTGAAAAAGAAATCGCCCCCTGCCGCACCTTTTGCGTTTATGAAGAGATTCTTCCTTTTATTGAAAATGGACTGATCAAAGGAGGAGGGCTTGATAACGCAGTCATCATCAAAAATGACCGAGTGATCAATCCTGAGGGAGTGCGCTTCTCTGACGAGATGGTGAGACATAAAATTCTCGATTTGACAGGCGATCTTTCACTGATTCCAATCCATTTTGCAGCGCATATCATCGCGATTCGTTCCGGGCATGCGTCAAATGTTGCGTTTGCCCAAGATCTTTACAACCATATGAAGTGGGAGAGGTCCTGATGGGCTCGAAGACGACAAGTCAGCCACCAGTTTTTAATATCCAGCAGATCGCAGAGATCTTGCCACATCGCTATCCTTTTCTTCTTGTAGACCGAATTCTCGAGCTTGATTTAGAAGAAAATCGGATCCTTGGAGTGAAAAATGTCACCTTCAATGAGCAGTTTTTTCAAGGACATTTCCCCGATGCTCCTATCATGCCAGGTGTATTGATCCTAGAAGCCTTAGCTCAGACGGGGGGCATCCTTGTCCATCAAAAAAGCCAAACCTCGAAAATCGCCCTTCTGCTCAGCGTGAACAATGCAAAATTTCGCCGGCCCGTTGTCCCTGGGGACAGGTTGATGCTTGAAGCCGAAGGGATTCATTTTAGTAGTAAGGGAGGGAAAATCCAAGCAAGAGCACTTGTAGAGAATCAACTCGCCGCTCAAGCTGAGATTGGATTTGCCCTTGTAGAGAAAGAGCAACTTTAAACGAAGAAAAGAAACGAAAATGTCAAAAAAGTCACATATCCATCCTGCCGCGATCATCGAATCAGGGGCGAAAATTGGCAAAAATGTCACCGTTGAGCCCTATGCAGTGATCAAAAAAACAGTCACTCTTGAAGACAACGTAGTGATCAAGTCTCACGCGTATATTGATGGCAATACGACGATTGGGGAAGGGACCATCGTCTGGCCTTCTGCAAGTATTGGAACCAAGACCCAAGATCTTAAATTTCGCGGAGAGAAAACCTTTGTTGTCATTGGGAAAAACTGTGAGATCCGTGAATTTGCCACCATCAATTCATCGTGTCAGGAAAACTCAGTGGTTAAGATCGGAGATAACTGCTTGATCATGGCCTACTGTCATGTTGCACATAATTGCGAGATAGGCAATCGGGTGATCATGGCCAACAATGCTAACTTAGCCGGCCATGTGATTGTGGAAGACTTTGCTGTCATTGGAGGGATGACCCCTGTTCATCAGTTCTCGCGTATCGGAGCCTACTCAATGGTAGGGGGCTTTAGTCGCATTACCCATGATGTACCTCCGTATACAATTGGAGCAGGAGTTCCTTATAAACTCGGAGGACTGAACCTCGTTGGTCTCAAACGGCACGGCTTCCCCTTCGAAGTGCGTAAAGGGCTGACACAAGCTTTCCGACTCACTTTCCGCTGTGGTCTTCATCTCGATGAGGCACTTGAAAGAATCGAAGCAGAGGTAGAGATGAGCCCACACGTAAAACATTGGGTTGATTTCTGTAAAAACTCAAGACGTGGCATGATCGGAGGTTCCAATGTGGTTCTCGATCCACAAGACGATTTTGCTGAATATGAAGAGCTCTTAGAAGAAGTTTGAGTCTAAAAATTCTATTTTTTGGCACGCCCCCATTCGCTGCCGAAATCCTTAGCTTTCTCCAGACCACAGGCCATCAAATTATAGGAGTGGTCACCCGGCCTGATCGCTCCCGTGGCCGGTCAAAGAAAATGCTGCCTTCTGCCGTCAAAGCCCTCTGCCAAGAAAAATGGCCAGAGCTTCCCGTTTTTTCTCCGGAGAGAGCTTCGACAAGCGAATTTGTTGAGACTGTGGAAAAACTGGGTGCGGATCTCTTTGTTGTCGTTGCATATGGTGAAATCATTAAGACCAACCTGCTTACGATTCCTCTAAAGGGATGCATCAACATTCACGCAAGTCTACTCCCCAAGTATAGGGGGGCGGCTCCCATTCAGAGAAGCATTATGGATGGAGAGAAAGAGTCAGGGGTCACCATTATGGAGATGGTCTTAAAAATGGATGCGGGAGCGATTTTAGAAGTGGAGAAAGTAGCGATTCCTCACTCGATGAATTTTGGGGAGCTAGAGCAAGCCCTTTGCAATGTCGCCAAGCCCGCGCTTCTTCGAACCATAGAAAAAATTGAGGAGAATACCCTAGTCAAGATTGATCAAGATGAATCAAACGTCACCTTTGCTCCTAAAATCTCCTTGGAAGATCGGCTCATTGACTGGAAAAAAGGAGCAGGGCAGATCCATAACCAGATTCGGGGTCTGTCGCCAAGTCCAGGTGCCTTTTGCTTCGTTGAAATCAAGGGAGAGCGAAAAAGGCTCATGGTGAAAAAAGCAATCGATCTTCCTGAAGTAGAAGGAGAGGCGGGGCAAACGCTTATCTATGAAAAAGGGGAATGGGTCGTTGGCTGTGGAAATGGAGCCCTTTCTTTGCTCTTGGTCCAGCTCGAAGGGAAAAAGCCCATGTCTGTGGAAGATTTTCTTCGGGGGTCTGTAACAGTTCCCCTGTTTGTGGACTAAATATTTTAAGTGTTGAATAAAAAAGGAGTAGGTCTATATGATAATCTCGTTTATTTCGACGCTTAAATAGGACAAAGACAATGGCTCAAGCAGCATCCTTCCACAATCTTGATGGTAGAGCATTTAAAGAATATGCGGATTTTACCCATACATTAGCAGGCTTCGCCGCAGAAAAGCCAGATAAGGCATTTGGAAAAGCAGTCTGTCTTACCATTGAATGGCTTCGGTATTTTGATGGGATTTCAGAAGACAACCCAACAGCCAGCAATCTTCATTTTCAGTCAAAATGTTTCAAGCTGTTCCACTCGGGGCCAATCAAAGTCGTGAAAGGCTTGTTTAGTGGAAAAGAGAAAGATAACTCTCTAAATTACGCTACTACTCGATTATGGCAAGACCCCTCGATGGCAAATGTTGCTCAGGAAATTCGAAGCATCAATAGCCTTGTAGGCCCTGCTTATGACACGTTCGACCTTGGAGCAAAGGCCTTTTTCTCTGTGGATAAAACGGCTCCAGCACTTGTGGCATTTAAGAATGTTAATAGTATGTCCCTCGTTCTTGGAATGGGTTGGAACGTGGTAGATACCTGTGTTAAAATTGGTTCTCAAGAAACAGCTGAAAAGCAAATCAAGCTAGCCAATGAAAAACTATTCGATACGATTGTTAATATTTCATATATAGCAATTGGCGTTCTTGCCCTATTGTCGGCCTACTTCGCTTTTGTGTTTGAGCCTATTATATTTACGGCTCTTTCGACATCCACCTTGATTTTTGGTATGCTTGACTACTTCAACAAGAACCTAGGAAAAGAAATCAAACCTTTAATTTAAGGATAGAGTTATGAGTTCCAGCGCTTGCACAAACCCCCTGCCAAGACAAGATTTTTTTAGCCATATTTCCACATTTTTTACGGAAGAGCCTGGTGAAGTGGCGGATACTGCCAGCTTAGTCTGTGAATTAGTAGAGCATTTTTCTTCGTCAGAAGCGACGAAAGAAAATTTTGCTTCCCACTCCAGTAGGTTTGATGCCATAAAAAAATTTCACGCAATCCCAGGAATTTTTAAGAAAATTTCGTCTCTACGAGATCTCGTCAATCAGCGATTTAAAGCAAATGATTCTACAGCGATAGATAAAAAAATATTTACTGAAGCCTCGCTCGCGATGAAAAATACGGCTGAAGCATCTTTATTCTTTCATAACATTAATGTGATCGACTTGAAAGAGGGCTTCAAGTCAGCAAAAAGAGTTTTTTGGTCAGGGCTTGGGGCATTTGATGTCTTCAATCTTATCGTTACTCATCCAGACACACTTCAAGAAATTGAAAATAAAATTCAGGAGACAAGCGATCCTCAACTAAAAAGCCTGTATAGCCACCAGCGGAATCACACCTATATAGAAGTGACCAAAAGCGTAATTCTCGTTGCGATGGCTGTAATTTCCCTGATTTCACTCACTTTTGCAGCGGCTGTAGAAGGACTCTTGATTTTCTCTACTGGTTTTTTCTTAACACTGGCGAGTGCATGGACCGCGCTTAATCTTTTCAACTTCTTCTACGAAAAAGTTACCCAACTAGAGATTGATCAGCGCAAAGAGGAAATTTTAATTTAATGGAGCCAACGTCTGCTCCTCCAGCCAGCCCTTCTATCCAAGACCCCATCTCTGGTTTGGCCGAGTCTGGTTGGGTTGCAAAAGGATTCTACGGAGCTTTTCTCGCTCTTTCCATAGAAGAGTGTCACTCAGCCATTCGCTACAAATACAGCGTAGACTCACTTCCAGACTCGCCTCATAAAGCAGAGCGGGTATGGCAAGCAAAGAAAAAACTAGTTGCCAGTGGGGGAAGCCTGTTCTCCTCACTTGCCATCGGAGCGAACTGGCTCGAGAATAGGGGGCTGTTTTCAGTAGGAGTCGCTTCACCCATTATGGGAATCGTAGGGTATGGGGGCTGGGTGATCAGTTCACTTTTTCGGCTGCCTGCTGTAATCTCTCAAATTCAAGAAAATTTTCAGCTGTATCGTGGTGCAACTAGTCAGCAAGAAGAAATGCTCCGGTTGGGAAAGACGATAGAGAGAATGACGCTCGCAGCCTACCATGTAGCCGTGATTGGTATGGGAGTATTGGGAATCGCATCGAGCTGTGTGGTATCAGCGGCAATTTCAGCGCTTCTCCAATCAAGCCTAATGATTGTTGGAGTGATCGCTCTGATTGAACTCTTTCTTATCTTGTCTCTCCCTACGCCTCCGAAGAAAGCGGTCAATGGTGCCTAGCCGCCTGCTTCGAAGAGAATGGGCCCTGATTGCCCTTGTTGCGGGGTTTTTTGGGGCAATTACCTTCATTGCAGAGTCTTCACGCGTCTCAAAGCCTAAATTCTCATCGTCTATAGAAGAGCATTTGCCTTCAAAAATAAAGATCGTCTTAACAGGCGGGGTGGTTCAGCCAGGTATTTATGAGTGTGACCCGGGAAGCAGACTTGGAACATTGCTCTCGAAGATAGAGCTTTTGCCTGCGGCAGACCGAAAAAAAATCCCTTATAAAAAAGTTGTCTACCACTCACAGTCGGTAGAAATTCCTGTAAAATGTAAAAGTCTGTGATCTGAGAGAAAATTTCATTGTCGGAAAAATTCGTTTTTTGTTAATCTCTGAGCCTTTGGTGCATTTGTCTGTGGACATTGCGAAAGATGGTACAACGTCCAGTTGAGACGGCTTGAAAATTTCGAAGCCAGCATTCGAATTTTTTTATCGAAGATAGAGGCTTTATAAAGAGGTAAAGTCGAATGATGAGAGGGAAAAAGTCGAAGTGATGGCAATGAAATTCTCAGTGGGTTCAGTTGGAAGTGGTACAAACTCTGCGTTTAGTAGAATTCTCCCCGAAGAGGAAGAAAGGAAGAAAGAATGGCTCTAAATTTGATGGGAAAAAAGAAAGGGATGACCCGGGTTTTCGATGAGAAAGGCGATCTGATCGTCTGTACTGTGATTGAAGCGGAACCGAATGTGGTTGTTCAACTGAAAAATAAAGAAAAGGATGGATATACAGCCGTCCAACTGGGAGCTCAAAAGGTGGCGAGCCCAAAATTAAAAAATGTAAAAAAACCACTGAAAGGTCATTTTGCCAAAGCCAAGGTAGAGCCTCGGCGTCACCTAAAAGAATCTCTTCTTGAAGAGGGAGAGGAATATGCTGTTGGCCAAGAAGTTGGGGTAGAGCACTTCGCTGCCATCCCTTTTGTAGATGTAACAGGAGTTTCGAAAGGGAAAGGATTCCAGGGAGTGATGAAGAGACACGGCTTTGCTGGAGGTCCTGCGGCTCATGGATCGGGATTCCACCGAACTGCTGGATCAACAGGAATGTGTTCGAATCCAGGGCGCACTCTGCCAGGCTTGAAAATGGCTGGCCACATGGGGAGCGAGCAAGTGACCGTCGAAGGGCTCCAAATCGTTAAAGTGGATGAAGAGAGGAAGGTACTTCTTGTTAAGGGAGCAGTTCCCGGTCCTCGCGGAGGGTTGGTGACGATTCGAAAATCTAAGAAGCGTACAGCGAAAAAAAAGGCTTAGGAGTAGCAAAAGGCAAATGCAGCTTAAAAAATACGATTTAACTGGCAAGGAACTAAAAGAAGAGGAGATCGAAGATCAACTTCTTTCCACTACTGCCAACTCGCAAATGATCAAAGACTACCTTGTAGCGATCCGGGCAAATGCTAGGCAATGGTCGGCAAGCACCCAGACGCGAGCTGAGGTGAGCCATAGCAAGAAAAAGCCCTTTGCTCAGAAAGGAACAGGAAATGCGCGGCAAGGATTTTTGGGTTCTCCTCAATTTAAAGGAGGAGGAAGAGTCCATGCTCCTCGGTCAAAATTCGATCAGCATACGCGGATCAACCGAAAAGAGAAGAGACTCGCCATTCGAGCCCTTTTAGGTGAGAAGATCCAAAAGGGAGGAGCACAGCTTCTCGAATATAAGACCTTAGATAAGCCCGAAACGAAAACCTTTGCGAATTTTTTGAAGACTCTGCAGCTAGCAGGGAAAAGGATCCTTTTTGTAGCGGATAGTTCGGAAGAAGCAAAAAGCAAATACGGGACGCTCTCATTGAGCCTACGTAACCTGCCAAAAGTACAATTCACCTACCTCCCGAATTTGAGCGGTGAAGACCTAGCGCTTTGCCACAGCCTTGTCATTCTCGATGGAGCGTTTGCTGATCTTAAATTAATGCTGGGAGGATCCAAGTAATGCAGAAGAAAAGCCCTTACGATATCATTCGATCACGATACCTCACAGAAAAAACTCGAGTCTTGCAAGAACTTAAAGACAACACAAGCAACAAGTCAGTGTCTGCCTGCGCATCTCCCAAATATGCATTTCTTGTTGAGAAGAAAGCAAATAAACGTGAGATTGCTCAAGCGATAGAAGAGATTTACGCCGAAGATAATATCAAAGTAAAATCAGTCAACACGATCACAGCAAAGCCGAAAAAGCGACGCGTTCGAGGAAAAGCAGGGTTCAAGCCTGGATTTAAAAAAGCGATTGTCACCCTGAGTAAAGATGATCGCATTGAAGAAAAAGTGTAATTGGGATAAACCATGACGAAGAAATTTCGCCCTACGACTCCTAGTCAAAGATGGCTCATTATTGAGAGCAATCAAGAGCTGACCAGAGAAGGAAGAAAGGCAGTAAAGCCTCATAAGCCACTGCTCGAAAAGAAAAAACGAACAAATGGTCGAAATCATCATGGCCACATTACTTGCCGTCATCGCGGTGGTGGACATAAGCGGTTCTATAGAGTCATTGATTTCAAGCGAGATAAGGAAAACATCCCTGCTAAAGTAGCATCCATCGAGTATGACCCGAATCGAACTGCACGCATAGCCCTCCTTCATTATATAGATGGAGAAAAGCGATACATCCTGGCTCCCGAAGGACTAAAAATGGGCGATCAAGTAATGACAAGCGATGCGCCAACATACGATGTGGGATGTTGCATGCGCCTTAAAAGCATGCCACTTGGTTCGACGATCCACAATATTGAACTCGTTCCAGGTCGGGGAGGAAAGCTCGTACGCTCTGCAGGCCTATCAGCACAGTTGATGGCCAGAAGTGGTGGGTACGCAACCGTAAAAATGCCATCTGGAGAAGTGCGACTCATTAATGAGAATTGCCGTGCAACTTTTGGAGCATTATCCAATTCGGAAAATATGCTTCGAATGGAGGCAAAAGCCGGTAGGATGCGATGGAAAGGATTCCGCCCAACCGTGCGAGGAACAGCGATGAACCCCGTCGATCACCCTCATGGTGGTGGTGAAGGAAAGCACAACGGTTACCTTCCTCAAACACCTTGGGCGCAATATACGAAAGGATATCGAACACGATCCAAACAAAAAACAGGCAAGTGGATTGTCAAACGGCGGAAGAAGTAAAGTTTAACTGAAGGATACTATGGCAAGATCACTGAGAAAAGGACCCTTTGTCGACCACCATCTAATGGAGAAAGTGGCGAAGCAAAACAAAGAAGGAGTAAAGAAAACCATTAAAACTTGGTCACGTCGTTCGATGATCATACCAGATATGGTGGGACATACTTTTGAAGTACACAATGGAAAAAAATTCTTGGCTGTAGCTGTCTCAGAGAACATGGTGGGACATCGCCTTGGAGAATTTGCTCCTACTCGCACCTTTAAAGGACACCCTGTGAAAAAGGCTGTGGCAGCGAAAAAATAAAGGATAGAAAATGCAACAATCACAAGCAATCACAAAATATGTTCGTATCGCTCCCCGGAAGGCGAGGCTCGCTGCAGGACTGATCCGAGGGCTTAGCGTTGAAGATGCGGTCATCCAGCTACAGTACAGTGGACTCAAAGGAGGACAGCTTTTGCTGAAGACTCTGAAAAGCGCCATTGCGAATGCAGAGACCCAACATGAGCTAGAGAGAAAAGAGCTTCTCGTTCGTGAAGTTCGGGTAGACCCTGGACCAATCATCAAAAGAGCTAAACCTAAAAACCGTGGGGGACGCGTTCCCGTGAATAAACGAACCAGCCATTTCACCGTTGTAGTGGGAACTGAAGGCCAAGAGCAAACGAAGGAGCAGAAATAGATGGGACAGAAGTCATCCCCAATCGGATTACGATTAGCACTCAATAAACGATGGAAGTCAATCTGGTTTGCTAACAAGCAAGAATTTGGAAAGCTATTAGCTGAAGACCGTGTCATCCGTGAATACTTAAGGAAAAAGCCTGCTTGCGTTGGAAGCGCACGATTTGTCATCAAACGCACAAGTGGAAAAATCGAAGTCACTATCTTTACTGCGAGACCTGGTCTTGTAATTGGAAAGAAAGGTGCCGAAATTGATTCTTTAAAGAAAGAACTCAAAAAGCTGACAGGTAAAGAGATTTGGGTAGAAGTCGAAGAAGTGAAGCGCCCAGATCTTGAAGCTCAACTTGTTGCTGAAGGAATTGCAAAACAGATTGAGCGAAGGATCCCTTTCAGAAGAGTCATGAAAAAAGCTCTCCAAGCAACAATGGATGCTGGAGCAGTAGGAATTAAAATTCAAATCTCTGGACGTGTGGGCGGAGCCGAAATTGCGCGTACAGAATGGTATAAAGAAGGTCGGATACCCTTGCATACGCTGCGTATGAATATTGACTATGCGACTGCACGTGCAGAAACTACCTATGGCTCAATTGGAGTCAAGGTGTGGATTAACAAGGGCGAAGACGTCAATAAGTAAAGCGAGGAGTAGATTGCCATGGCGCTAATGCCAAGCAGACCCAAATACCGAAAACAACAAAAAGGCCAACAAAGAGGCAAGAGCAAAGGTGGAAATTTCATCGAGTTTGGCCAATTTGGAATGCAGGCTCTCGGTAGAGGTAGGATTACGAATAAACAGATCGAAGCCTGTCGTGTAGCGATCAACCGCCACTTTCAGAGAAAAGGGAAAGTGTGGATCAAAATTTTCCCTGATAAACCGGTGACTAAAAAACCTGCAGAGACCCGAATGGGTAAAGGTAAGGGAGGGTTAGATCACTGGGTTGCGATTGTAAGGCCCGGCCGCATTCTTTTTGAAGTTGGTGGAGTGACCCGCGAAGAAGCGCAGACTGCCCTAAGATTAGCATCAGCAAAGCTTGCAATCCGTACGCGATTTGTTGATCGGGTTGAACAGGTATAGGAGATAGTCATGGATAGAATGATGGAATTTAAAGACCAATCTGTGGAAGAATTAAAGGCTCTCTACAACGATCTCTCGAAAGAAGTCTACGAGATGAAAAGTGAGATTCGGATCACGAGAAAACTAGATAAACCCCATCTCTTGCGGAAGAAAAAGCGAGACCGGGCTCGAGTCCTTACGCTTCTCCAGCAAAAGGGTGAACAAGTAGCTTACGAAGGATAACTATGGAAAAAAGAAAGCCAGTGAAGCGCAAAACCCGAGAGGGGATTGTCGTGTCGAATAAGATGGATAAGACGGTTACTGTGAGTATCCAACGAAAGCTAAGACACCCGCAGTATCAAAAAGTGATTATCACAAGCAAAAAGTATTACGCTCACCATGAATTGGAGCAAATTCCAGTAGGAGCACGTGTGCGAATTGAAGAGACTAGACCCCTTTCCAAGCTTAAGTGCTGGAGAGTCCTAGAGATTCTAGGTGAATAATCGAAGGAAGTGAGTAGAGAGTTATGATTCAACAAGAGTCTGATTTAAAAGTAGCAGACAATACCGGAGCAAAAAGGGTCCGATGTTTCAAAGTCCTCGGAGGATCAAAGCGCCGATACGCAGGTGTCGGAGACGTGATTATCTGTTCTGTAAAAGAAGCAACTCCTGACGGAACTGTGAAAAAAGGTGAAGTTGTTCGATGTGTTATTGTCCGAACAAAGAGCTCTATCCGGCGTAAAGATGGCTCGATTTTAAAATTTTACGATAATAGCTGCGTCATCATTGACGAGAAGAACAACCCCAAAGGGTCCCGTATTTTTGGCCCCATTGCTCGGGAAATTCGTGAAGGTGGTTTCATTAAGATCACTTCGCTAGCCCCTGAGGTGATTTAGGAGAAGAAATGAGTAATAAGTGGATTCAAAAAGGTGACAAAGTTGTCGTCAATGCAGGCAACGAGAAAGGAAGTACTGGGAAAGTACGTATGCGAAATGAAAAACGCATAGTTGTGGAAGGGCTCAATATTCGAAAAAAACATGTGAAGCCAAAGCAAAAAATGCAACCTGGAATCGTTGAAATCGAAGGGGCAATGCACATTTCAAATGTGAGTCCCTGTAATGAAAAAGGAATGCCAGTAAAGCTTAAAGTTAAAATAGGCAAAAATGGCTCCAAACAAATTGTCTATGTCGATGGCGGCAAAGAAGTTATTTATAAAGAGATTAAGAAAAAGTAGAAATGTCAAGTTTACAGAAAAAGTATAACGAAGAGATCCGAGGCGAGCTGAAAAAGCAGTTTGGTTACAAAAATTCGATGTTGACACCTGAATTAAAAAAAGTGGTAATCAGCATGGGAATTGGTGAAGCCCTTCGCGATAAGAGCGTCCTCCAAGATTGCTTCAAAGAGCTGACTCAACTCGCAGGGCAGAAGCCTATTGTAACGACAGCAAAAAAGTCGATTGCTAACTTCAAAAGTCGTGAAGGAAGTCCAATTGGTCTTAAGGTTACGCTACGTCGCCAAAGGATGTACGATTTTATTCTTCGATTTTGCTCGATCGTATCTCCCAGGATTCGTGACTTTCGTGGATTTCCCTTCAAGTGTGATGGGATGGGCAACTATTCACTAGGTCTTGATGATCAGCAAGTTTTTCCAGAAATTAATTTAGACGAAGTCAAGCGGACGCAAGGTATGAATATAACCTTTGTGACGACAGCTACTTCAGATGAGGAGTGTTACCAATTGCTCAAGCAGCTCGGTCTACCATTTAAGGAGGGTAGAAAATAGATGTCACATGATCCAATAGCAGATTTTCTTACACGCATTCGAAACGCTTTGAGAGCAAAACATCGTTATGTCGATGCTCCCATGAGCAAAATTAAGCTAGGTGTAGCCAAAGTTCTTGAAGAGCAAGGTTTTGTCAAAGACATCGTCGTCAATGAAGAAAAAAAACTGGTTCGTGTTTATTTGAAATACGATTCCTCAAGAACTCCTGTAGTCCATCAGCTAAAGCGTATATCAAGACCAGGATTGCGCCGTTATGTTGGACACAAGGACATCCCTAGAGTGTTAGGAGGAATGGGACTAGCCATTGTTTCAACGAATGAAGGTGTGATTGATGGAGAAACAGCCCGCGAGAAAAAACTCGGCGGGGAAATATTGTGCACAATTTGGTAAGGGAGCTGTAAATGTCGCGTTATGGAAAAACACCCGTCCCATTGCCTAAAGGGGTGGAAATAAAACAAACAGGTCGAAAAGTAGCTGTAAAGGGACCTAAGGGAGAGCTTTCCTTGGATCTCTTGGAAGGAATTACGGTGACAATAGCGGATGATTATGTCTCGGTGTCTGCTGACGAGAAACGGGAAGATCATAAAGCAATGCAGGGTCTACACAGATCCTTGATCAACAACATGGTGATTGGGGTAAGTAAAGGCTTTGAAAAACGGCTTAGCTTAATTGGAGTGGGGTATCGTGCTGCCCTTTCGGGAAACAAACTCGATCTTCAACTCGGCTTTTCCCATCCAACAGCTGTAGAGATTCCTGCTGACATTAAAGTCGACGTGCAAAAAGCAACAACTGTCGTAATTAGTGGAGCAGATAAGCAAGCGGTTGGTCAATTTGCAGCGACCGTTAGAGCTCTTCGCCCACCAGAGCCATATAAAGGCAAAGGTGTTCGTTACGAAAACGAGTATGTGCGTAAGAAAGCAGGAAAAGCAGCGAAAGGGAGCTAATTAAGGTAGAGGATAACCGATGGAAAGCCGTTTAAAAATAAGAAATACACAACGAAAACGTCGCGGTTTGCGAGTGAGAAGATCTCTTCGAGGAAATAGTGAGAAACCACGCATGTCTGTGTTTCGCTCGAATAAGCACCTTCAGGTTCAACTCATCGACGACGAAAATGGAAAAACCCTCCTAGGACTTAGTACGTTAAGTAAGGAGTTGAAGGGGAGTGAATTTGAAAAAAAATCAAAAGCTGCAGCTCGAGAAATTGGAAAGCGGATTGGGCAGCAAGCTAAGAAGCAAAATATCTCACGTGTCGTTTTTGACCGTGGACATTATAAGTATCATGGGCTCATTGCAGAACTTGCAAATGCAGCTAGAGAAGAAGGATTAACGTTTTAGGAAAACGGTATGGCAGAAAAAAAACGCTATCATCAAGCACAAGATTTCGCAACAGAATTTGAAGAGAAAGTCCTCTATATCAATCGCTGTTCTAAAGTAGTCAAGGGGGGAAGAAAATTTAGCTTTTCTGCCTTGATCCTCATCGGAGATGGAGAAGGGCATGTAGGGCTTGGTTTTGCTAAAGCAAATGAAGTGGCTGACGCTATCCGGAAAGGGAGTGAAGCTGCAAGAAAAAACGTTCTTAGCTTCGAAATGGAAGGTTCAACCATCCCTCATGAAGTTGTTGTCGACTGGGATGGAGCAAAAATTATGCTCAAGCCCGCTCCGGAAGGAACTGGTGTTGTTGCAGGGTCGAAAATGCGCTCCGTTCTTGAAATGGGCGGCATTAAGAATGTAGTTGCGAAGAGTTTAGGATCGAATAACCCGCTTAATATTGTGCGTGCGACCTTTAAAGCGCTTGAGGGGCTACGCAACCGCAATAACAGCTTAGAACTTCGAGGGATAGCATGATTACACTTTGCAGTTTAAAAAATACACACCGAAAAAAAGCGAAAGTTCAACGCGTTGGACGTGGCCCTGGGTCTAAGAGGGGAAAAACCTGTTGCCGAGGAACTAAAGGAGATAAGTCTCGATCAGGGTATAAAACCCGGCTTGGGCAAGAGGGAGGACAACTTCCATTATTTCGAAAACTACCTACACGAGGTTTTACGAACTCTCGATTCCAAAAGAAAGGGGTTTCGGTCAATCTTTTACTCATCGAAGCTCTATATGGCGATGGAGAAACCGTAAACGCAGAAACATTGCATCAGAAAGGGCTAGCTCCAAAGCATATCTCTGGAAAAATTAAAATTATGGGAGTCGGAGAGCTTAAAAAGAAAGTGACTATTCAGGCGCATGCCTACACCAAGTCAGCTCGAGAAAAATTAGAGAAGCAGAAGATCCAATTTGAGGAAATTCCGTTTGGACCCGCAACTGCATAGGAATAGGGCATGATCAGTGGTTTGATGCGCATATTATCTGTACCTGAGCTACGAAAAAAAATTAGCTTCACATTGCTTATGCTCATCGTATGTAGAATTGGCGCCTATATTCCCGTCCCTGGAATCAACGGCGATGCTGCCGTAGAGCTCTTTCGGCAAGCTACAGGCGGTGGACAAAACCTCTTCCAGTTAATGGACGTATTCTCTGGAGGTGCATTTGCGCAGATGACGATCATTGCACTCGGAGTTATGCCCTACATTTCTGCATCCATCGTAATGCAGCTCATGATGGCGATCATCCCATCGCTTCAGAGAGAAATAAAAGAAAATCCTGAAGTTGGACGAAGAAAACTAGGTAAGTGGACTCGCGTTCTTACCATTGCTCTTGCAGCTTTTCAAGCAGGTATCTTTGGGAAATATGCACTGAGTATGAATGCCGGAAGTCCCGGAATCATCGTTGATGCCATCTTAGCTCCTCAAGTTGCAGGAGTTCCTTGGCTTTTCTTTCTTATTGTCGTTATGACAATGACAGCAGGAACCATGTTCCTAATGTGGATTGGAGAGCAAATTACAGAACGTGGAGTTGGCAATGGAGTGAGCTTAATCATCACCATTGGAATTCTCTCCTCTCTCCCTACTACTTTAGGGGCCATTGTTCGTAAACTCAACCTTGACTCCCAAGAAGTGGGACAACTTTCTTTCACTTCTCTGCTTGTTTTGATGACTCTCTTTGTCTTCATCATCATTGGAACAATCCTTGTGATCCAAGGCCAAAGAAAAATCCCCCTGCAATATGCAAGACGTGTCGTAGGACGTCATGAAACCCAAGGTGGACGAGCCTATATCCCATTGAAAGTGAATTATGCAGGTGTTATCCCTGTCATCTTTGCCTCCTCTATTTTAATGTTCCCAGCGACAATTGGCCAATTTGCCGGGCCAGAAAGCTGGATGAGTAACTTCGGAAAATGGCTCACTCCAGGATCAGGAATCTACTCAGTTGTATTTGTCTTCTTCATCATCTTTTTTACCTATTTTTGGACATCTACTCAGTTTCATCCAGAGCAAATTGCGTCGGATATGAAAAAGAATGGAGCTTTTATTCCCGGAGTTCGCCAAGGAAGACCGACACAAGATTATTTAGAATCGACTATGAGCCGGATCACATTTGCCGGAGCCATATTTTTAGCTGCAATTGCTGTATTGCCTACCATTATAAGTAAACTTCTTAAAATCGACCCGAATATTAGTTATTTTTTTGGTGGGACTTCTCTATTGATTTTAGTGGGTGTAGTTCTTGATACAAGCAAGCAAATTGAGTCCCACATGCTAATGAAGAGGTATGAAGGATTCATGAAAAAGGGGCGATCACGTAGACGCTAGTGCAAATGGGCTATAAACAAAATTTAAGTTATGCAAGTTCTGTTTCGCTAGGTGGCAACTACCTCTTGAATTTAACCATATCTTCTGATAAATTTTCATACTGTTGAACAAAGGATTATCTACATGCCAAGAGTCATTGGAATTGACATCCCTGATAAAAAAAGACTAATCATCAGCTTAACCTATCTCTATGGAGTTGGACCAAAAGTAGCTGTCGAGATCATTGAAAAGCTGGGCCTTGATCCTAATATGCGAGCAGGTCAATTGACCGAAGCTGATATTGGAAGACTCAACTCAATGCTTCAAAGTGAATATACTGTTGAAGGGGACTTGCGCCGTCAAGTTCAGGGAAACATTAAACGTTTGATTAGCATTCAGTCGTACAGAGGATTGCGCCATCGATCGGGCCTTCCAGCAAGAGGTCAGCGCACTTCAACAAACGCACGCACGCGGAAAGGAAAAAAGAAAACCATCGCTGGCAAGAAAAAACCTGCTTAACTCTGAGGAGAGAAACAATTGGCAAAGCAAGACATGCAAAAAGGATCCCAGAAGAAAGGGGCTGTTCGTACTCGAAAAAAGACGCAGCGTAGTGTCCCAAGTGGAATCGCCCACGTTACAGCAACCTTCAATAACACGATTGTTACGATCACTGACCTTGTCGGGAATGTGATTGCATGGGCATCAGCGGGAAAAGTAAACTTTTCGGGATCACGCAAATCGTCCGCTTTTGCTGCGACAGTTGCTGGTCAAGATGCTGCTAAAACCGCAATGTCCATGGGAATGAAAGAGGTAGAAGTAAATCTAAAAGGACCAGGAGCAGGTAGAGAATCTGCTGTTCGTGGGCTACAAAGTGCAGGGCTTCTTATCACGCTTATTCGTGATAAGACACCGGTACCTCATAATGGTTGTCGGCCAAGAAAAAGACGACGTGTTTAAGTATTGAATAATTAATATAGTTTTTAGGGAGAAAAACAATTATGGCAGTGAGATATGGCAAGTTTGAATTGCCGAGCAAAATTACCCTGGTCGAATCTTCGAAGGATGGCACATTTGCTCGATTTGCAGCAGAACCCTTTGAAAAAGGATTTGGACATACCATGGGGAATGCTCTGCGCCGTATTATGCTTGGCGCTTTGGAAGCTCCTGCAATTGTTTCACTCTGGATCGAGGGAGTGCCTCATGAGTACATGGCTGTTGAAGGGATCATTGAAGACATGACCCACATCGTGCTCAACCTCAAAGGAGCCCTCTTGAGAAAGCACCCGACAGATGAAGAAAAAGGATCTCGTCGACCCAAAGTGATTGGCAATAACCTCGAAGTCACAGCTGAAATGCTTGACCAGAATAACGGGCAGTACCCGATCACACTGCAGGAATTAATTGGTGAGTCTGATTTTGACATCATCAACCCTGACATGGTCGTGTTTCATGTAACGCAGCCGCTTTCAAAACAAGTGATCATTAAAGTTGCGATTGGAAGAGGATATGTTCCATCAGAAGAGCATGATTTTGATAAAATTGTGGATGAAATTGTCGTCGATTCTATATTTTCACCTGTTCGGCTTGTTAACTACTATGTAGAAAACACGCGAGTAGGGCAAGAGACGGATCTGGATAAGTTGATCCTAGAAGTGACAACAGATGGCAGAATTTCTCCTGCAGAGGCGCTCTCTTTTGCAACCCAAATCGGGATGCATCACTTTGAAGTTTTCCAAGAGATCAAAAAAGAAGATCTTACCTTTGATCAAGGGGAAGAAGAGATTGACACAGATAAAGATGCTTTGATGGCTAAACTTGCGCTGAAGATCAATGAGATTGAACTTTCAGTACGATCGACGAATTGCCTCGTAGGAGCTGATATTGGCACGATAGCAGAGCTCGTGATCATGCCCGAATCGGAAATGCTTAAATTCCGTAATTTTGGAAAGAAATCTCTAAATGAGATTCGAGCGAAGCTTGAAGAAATGGGCCTCTATCTCGGCATGGACCTTTCCAGGCATGGAATTACTCGTGAGAACGTTAAAGAAGTTATTGACGAGTATCTCAGCGAGAGAGCGAGCATTGTAGAAGAGAAAATCTAGAATAAAAAGAGAATACGATGAGACACTTGAAAAAGACATTTAAACTTGGGCGCAATTCAGGGCATCGACGTGGGTTGATGGCAAATATGCTCAAGTCTTTGATTGAGCATGAGCGCATTGTGACCACCGAAGCTAAAGCAAAAAGACTTCGCTCTTATGCAGATAAGATGATCACTCTCGCAAAGAAAAATACCCTATCGAGCAGACGTGCTGCTATTGGTAAGTTGATGATCCGATTCAATTCGCTTACGCCAAAGGAGGCGAGAGCAGCCAAAGGTGGCGATACATCTGCTTACAATGCAGACCGGAAAGTGATCAACAAACTGTTTGATGATCTAGGCCCTCGATTTTCAGCAAGAAATGGCGGATATACTCGAGTGATCAAAACAGCTAGCTGCCGTAGAGGCGACAATAGTGCTAAGTGCATTATTGAATACCTTCCTGAGTAGCGGTACATCTTCAACTTTTCATCTCCTCCGGTTTTATTGGGGGAGATTTTTTTATGCCAATTTTTTTCGAATTTCCCCAAAAATAGAGAAAACCCTCATTTACTTTTCACAAAAATGATGATACAATGGTAGTCTGAGTCGGAGCCCGGAAGAGGAGGAAAGCATGGCACTACGGATTGGAATCAATGGATTTGGACGCATCGGACGGCTTGTCTATCGGATCATAGCTGAGACCCATAAAGACATAGAAGTTGTTGCAATCAACGACCTGGTTCCAGCTGATAACCTAGCCTATTTGCTCAAGTATGATTCTGTTCATCGCGCGCCGAGCTGTGAAATTCGCAGTGAAGGGAATGCCCTTATTGTGAACGAGTATAAAACTCAGGTCCTCTCAGAGAGAGACCCAACAAACCTGCCGTGGAAGGACTTAGGAGTAGACTATGTGGTTGAGTCTACTGGTCTATTTACTCAGAAAGAGGCAGCTGCAAAGCACATTGAAGCCGGTGCGAAGAGGGTGGTCCTTTCAGCCCCTGCTAAAGGAGATGTCCCTACCTTCGTGATGGGGGTGAACCATCAGCTTTATGATCCTGCGAAAGACACCATTGTTTCGAATGCATCATGCACAACCAATTGCTTAGCGCCACTTACTAAAGTAGTACTTGATAACTTTGGAATCGAAGAAGGACTTATGACCACTGTGCATGCGATGACAGCCACACAGCCTTCAGTTGACGGACCCTCGAAGAAAGATTTCCGAGCAGGCCGTGCTGCAAGTATTAACATTATACCCGCCTCGACAGGGGCGGCAAAAGCTGTAGCCCTTTGTATCCCAGAAGTGAAGGGAAAACTAACAGGGATGGCTTTTCGTATACCGACGGCGGATGTATCTGTTGTTGATTTAACTGTTCGCGTTGCCAAAGACACTTCTTATGAAGAGATTTGTGCAGCCATAAAAACCGCCGCTGAAGGCGACATGAAAGGGGTCATCCAATATACCGATGAGCCCGTTGCTTCCACCGACTTTATTGGCAGCCATTACTCATGCATTTTTGATGAGGGGGCTGGAATTGCACTCAACAGTCGGTTCTTTAAACTAGTCGCATGGTATGACAACGAGATGGGTTACTCCAGCCGAGTTGTAGACCTATTGAAGTACATGGAGTCTAAAGAGGCATAACCTTAAGGAAACCAATCCGGTGAATTTTACCAGAGAACCTATCATAGAAACCGTAATTACCCCTAAAGAGGGCTATAAGCTCGTGCTACGTAATAGCAAAGGGGGAAGTCAAGAAGAGTATGCTGTCGATGCTGTCGAGGTTGTCTCTTTTGGGCATTCGCTTTTTTTCCGCTCATCTGAAAAGCCCAAGTCCTTTCTTGTCCCCGTCTCTGACTTTGAAGTCGTTGAGGCGAAAGAGACACGAGTCGTATTGAAAAATGCAAGTTTTGATCGATCCATTAAAATAGGTGGAGGTCGCGATAAAGGGACTCAAAAGCCAGCCGCAGTGGAGCAAGAAGCTGCTGAGGTGGAACAAAAGCTTGAGAAGAAGCGTGAGCGTAAGCGCCATAGAAGGCGTCGAGGCGGATCCGATGAAGAGAAGACAGAATCACAGCCCAAGCCGGCCGAGCAAGTGGTCGCAGAAGGGGGTGAGACAGATGATGAAGCCCCAGCTTCATCATCGATGATCGCCAAGCTTATCCCTCCACCACAGAGGCTTATCTCTGATAAGATCTCAAAAGAAAAAGAGCAAGCTGCTGCAGAGCCTGAGGAAGATGTTCTTCCCAAAATAAAAGAAGAAGCATCTGCCGAACCAGAAGCAAAAGAAAAAGCTCCCAAAAAAGCGACTCGACGAAAAAAAGCAACAACTAAGAAGACCTCTAAAGCTAGGAAAGATGCTTCTAAAGATGAAACGTCCGTCGGTGAAGAGCCAAAGCAAGTAGCAAAGGAAGAGGAGCCAAAACAAATAGCGAAAGAGGAAAAACCATCTCATCCTAGCGAAGAAAATCCTCCATCAGAAAGTGATGAAATGAGCCGCTCGGCAGTCGAAGAAGGGGAGCCAGTGACAAGCACCTCCTTTTCAACAATTGAGAAAAAAGGCATCGCTTCCATCTTCGGAAAAATTTGGTAGCAGATAACAGCTTTTCCAAGTAACATATGCACTTACCGCACCCGGTAGGTGCATATTTCTTTTGCTCGGATGGTGGAATGGTAGACACAAGGGACTTAAAATCCCTTGGGAGCAATCCCGTGTGGGTTCGAGTCCCACTCTGAGCAATTTTGGGGGGAAATTACGGCGTTGCCGTCCGTTGCGAGTACCTTCGTACACGCTGCGCTAGGCGCCTTGTACTTCCCTCCCCAAAAGCGAGGAAGGAAGCTAATAGTTTGGCTTCCGTGTAGAACTCGAAGTGAAGCCCCTTGTTCCTCACCAAATCGCCCAGAGGCACTCTGAGCATTTTGAAAGGCAAACTGCGGTGTCACTTTCTCTTGCCAGTACAGCGTACATGCTGGGTTTATTTCTAACTTTTTCAAGAGCCAAGGGGTCCATAGGGTATTCACAGTAGAGTTGGTTCCAGGGCTCATCTTTAAAATGAAGGCGAGCAAAAACTCTAGCGCTGTCGATAGAGATGATTCAATACAGGCTCGCTATCAATCCATGGTTTTAGGGAAAGCTGCTTGTGCAATCCATAATTTATCCCTTCTTGTCTTTCCAAATGCCAAACTTTTTACAGTGAGCTCTGAGGGTGAAGAGTATGATATCATTGCAGAGCAGCGGTTGGATATCATTCCAGATCATAGCGCTCAGGAGAAACGCTTCGAGGAGTGTGGCGCTAGTTTAAATGAAGCCATTCGCCAACTCACTGTTTTGATTGCTAAGACTGGGTATTACGATGTGGAATGGAGAAATAATCCTGTTCTCGAAAATAGCTTAGATGCAGACGGGAATCGTAAGCTTGCTATGATTGAGTTTGAACATCTTGGCGATGCAGAGCAAGGTATTATCGGAGGGCTGAGTACAGGACTGATTCGATGTGTCAATGAAGAGCAGGGAAAAATTGTTGTAGAAGAAGCTAAAAAGCATATGAACTGGACCGATTGGCGCTCTGAGTATGCCAAAAAACAACAAGAAGCTTGGATAGAAGAACTTGCGGATGGTGTGAGGCTAAAGGAATTTTATACAGATCATAACATCCAAAGAGGGGATGAACAGATTCTGATAAGAAGGGAAGAGCTCGACTTTTCAGCATATCCACAGTCGGACGAGCTCCAGCAGCTTGCACTCGATGTGATTCGTACAATCAATGAAAAAACTACAGAAAGCTCTCAGCTAGGGTCTGTAAAAGGGCGACGATATGTCTTGATCAATACGTGGCCTGGATCATTTTATAGGAAAGATCGGACGCGTCCAGATCCCAGTATAGGTGATGACTATGAAAATGATCAAGAATACCACGAAGCCACATACTTGGGGATTGTTGTGAAGAAGCTTATTGAGTTAGGCCATATCTTTAAGATCGATATGAGAACTGAAAGTGGCTATGTCATCCAAGCATAAGAATCAAGCGCGATTACAGCATGTTTAAGAGGAAAGGCTCTGGCTCTTTTGGGGATTGACCATTTTGAAGATCCCCTCTTTCACGTCGTCTTTGCCAAAGTTAATGATCATACCATGGGAGATGTTAGCAAGGCGCAGGTAAGTGCCAAGCTGGACGTGATAGTAGGGGAAGTCCTTCCCAGTCGCTTTTACTTCAATGATCAACTGATCATCGACAAGAATATCGAGATAGAGCGGCTCTCGGACGGTGATGTTTTTGTAGATGACGGGGATGGGGATCTGCCGTTGATTGCGGAGGCCTCTTAGCGAGAGCTCGTGGCTGAGCGCAGACTCATAGATGCTTTCTAAGAGGCCTGGCCCGCCGAGCGACTGATGCACTTCGACAGCAGCGTCGTGTATCTTTTGATAGAGCGTCTCTTCCATAACAAAGAAAAGATTGTAAGGGGGGCTTTGGTAAAATTCAATTTTTTTTCTTCATTTAGTGTATCATTATGACCCAATTGGATGGAATCGATGGATGACACCTCACCTGAAATGGCTCAGAAAGTGATCGAGCTGATGCAGAAAAAAACTCCTTCCGAGCGAGCCATGATGGGGTGCTCTATGTTTGAGCTTTCAAGAAATTTGGTCGTCCGGTTCATTAAGGAGCAAAATCCTGGGATTTCAAATAGCGCGCTGCGGCAGCAACTTTTTCTCAAGTTTTATGGCGAGGACTATGAGGAAGAGGAGAAGGCAAAAATCCTTAAGCACCTCGAAAAATATGATGGTGAGCTTAAGGGGATTTTCTTGACTTAAATCATTCATTGTTATATTTTTATGAAATGATTGATCGTAAAACATGGCTCTCGCTCTTTTTCGCTTTCTTGTTGGCCATTGGCTATGGAATCTTCCAGGCCCGGTTCGCATCCAGTCCCGAGGTATTCTCTCTTTTGACCCCCGTTATTTTCCTTTTCTTCATCTGGGCTGTTGGAATTATCGGCATTGTCTTCGCTAAGAACGAAAAGCTCAAGCTCCCCTTTTTTACAAAGCCCAATAAGACGCTTTATCTGATCCCTCTGATTGGTCTTGGCCTGTCTATTCTCCCTTTTTTAGCCGCCATCCCTTTTGGAGCCCTTGACCAGAAGGGGCTATTTGCCACTGTGCAAAGACCCGGAGGAAAAATTGGGATCCTGGTTGTGACTCTTCTGGTTACCTATCCACTTGCGAGTATTTTGGCAGGAGTTCTTTTTCTCGGAGAAGAGATCTACTGGCGGGGGTATCTATGGGAGAAGCTCAAAGGGGGAGGAGTCCTAAAAGCGATCGGGCTCATTGCCCTATTTTGGATGTTGTGGTCAATCCCTGCCCTTCTTTATGGCTATACTGTTGCTGGGACTACCTTTAGCAAGGTCGCTTACGACCTGGTCTGCAACTTGCTTTTAACCCCAATTCTGGTCTACTTCAGACTGAAGGGAAAATCGATCTTTGCTGCCGCTTTTGCCCGGTCATCGATCATGATGGCATTTGGCCTCTTGTTTGCCTTCTTCCCGAGCCTTGCTACGGACATTATTCACATTTATGGACTGTTTATTTTAGCGGTTCTCCTCCTCTTTTCCCTATGGCTGAAGCTTTTTTCTTCAGCTACTTGGAAAAAACTTCTTTAAAAAAAATACTTAACTTTATAGACAAGGAATTAGAGTTTAACACCCTCTGGAGGGGACTACTATGAAAACTTTGGATGTAATTGTCGCCGTTCTACTGATTATTGGTGGATTGAACTGGGGACTGATTGGTTTCTTTAACTTTAACTTCGTAGGCATGGTTTTTGGACAAATGACTGCGATTTCTCGCCTTATCTACTGTTTAGTAGGTGTGAGCGCCCTCTATCAGATTTTCCAATGGAATTCTGTTCAGAAGCGTAAGAAAAAAAGATAACCGTTATCATTATAAGGAGCCTCTTCGTCTCGAAGGGGCTTTTTTTATCCCGTCAAGAATGTAATTGCTTGCTTTGCTGATTTTTCAGGCACTTCATAGGTAATGAGGTGACCCACTTCTTTGAAAGTGTGGGTAGAGCAGTTCAACGTATTTTTCGAGATTTCTCTAGAAATGAAGGGGGGAATCGCCAGATCATGCTCTCCAATAAGAAGGAGTAGCTCATGAGGGATTTTCGATAAGTCTTTGCGGATATCGAATTCAAGTAGGGCGTCTGCTTGTCCTAGTCTCCCTTCGTGTGTTTGGGGATAGGGATTGGAGCCCATCATATTGAGGTAGGCTTCGATATTTTTGGGAAAGCTTAAGAAATGGTTGCTGAGCAGCCACGATATATTGAGCTCTACAAGCCTACGAAATTCGATTCCATCTTTTAAGAGCTTTAGTTGGGTGCGGACGGTATTTTTTTTCGTTTCTGGGAAATGAGCAAAAGGTGCCGAAAGGACGGCCTTTTGTACCCGATCCGGGTGATCAATGCACAGCTGGAGGATGATGGCAGCTCCCATCGACTCTCCCATGAAGTGGGCGCTTTCAATCCCAATCGATCCCATGAAAGCAGAGATGTCTTGTGCCATCATTTTGATGCTGTAGCCCTCATTGGGAGCTTCTGTTTGGCCTACGCCCCGGTTGTCAAATTGGATGACTTGAAAGTGCTCAGAGAGGATGGGGACGAGTTCGCCCCAAGAGAGGTGGTTTTGGCCAAGGCCGCAGACTAAGAAAAGAGGGGGACCCTCTCCGCAGACTTCAAAGTAGATGCTGATATCGTTCGCTGTTGTAAAAGGCATATCTGCAATATACGAAAAAACGGCTTTGACTGTCTAGAAATTGGATAGATTCGTTATGATAGTGGGGTGAAAGCTATCTGTACTCTCCTATTTTCCTGCTTTTGTTCGGCTGTATGTGCCCTTGAGATGCATTGGCACCACGACGGGGGTGAATTTTTCTTTGAAGCAGAAGGAGAAAAAAAGGGGTTTTTTATTGAGCTGACAACAGAGTGCTTTGAGAAGCTTAGCTCCGATGCCCAGAAAAAATTTTCAATGATGGGTGATGGATATCGGTTTGAGTATGCGATGGAGCAAGCAGGTCCTAGAGAGGAAGTTGTCTACCTTTCAACCCGAAGGATTGTGCAAGAGGGGAATCCTTCAAGAATTGAGTTAGAGGAGCTCAAGCAGTGGGTCACGAAGAAAAAGGTGGTTTTTTATACGGGCGCAGGAATCTCGGCTGCTGCTGGAATCCCCACCATGCATCAGCTTTCTCTCCTCTTTCCCTTCACTCATCAATGGATTGAAAAGAGTGTTCAAAGTCCTGAAGCTGTTCTTCGGAAGGTGGACTATTTCTATAGAGCTTGCCATAAATCTTCTCCTACCAAAGCTCATTGGGCATTAAAGCAGATGATTGCGGGCTCCCCGCAGCGCCTTCTTACGGAAAACCTCGATCAGCTTCACCAGAAGACGGGGCTGAATCCTCTCTGCGTTCAGACAGACCAGATTGCAAAGGAGATCTCGATCGAGGAGCTCAAGTCGATTGATGCGATTGTTTGCATTGGTTTAAGCCACGATGCGAAAGGACTACTTGGGTGGTACAAAGAGCACAACAAGGAAGGGAAAATCATTTCTATTGATCTCAAACAACCGTCCTATCTCAATACAAACGATTATTGGCTTGAAGGCGATATCCAGAAAGTGATTCCAAGTCTTGTGCATTAAAAAACCAATAGATGGTAAATGAGGAATATGGCTGGAAAACGGTTAGATGGCAAGGTTGCTCTCATTACTGGAGCGGCGCAAGGAATTGGCAAAGAGATAGCGCAGGTCTTCGCTAAAGAGGGCGCAAGTGTTATTCTCTCCGATATCAAAGATGATCTTGGCGCAGCAGTTGCTAAGGAAATTGGTGGAAATGCCCTGTATTTGCATCAAGATGTCGGCCAAGAGGGTGACTGGCAAAAGACAATTTCCCACATTATCGATCAATATGGGAAACTAGATATTCTCGTGAATAATGCCGGGATATCGGGATTTGAAGGAGAGCTTGGTCCTCAAGATCCAGAAAACGTTTCCCTTAAGAGCTGGCGCGCTGTCAATGAGGTGAACTCTGAAGGCACTTTCCTCGGCTGCAAGTATGCGATTGGAGCAATGAAAAACTCTAGCGGTTGCTCGATCATTAATATGTCCTCGAGGTCGGGGATTGTGGGGATCCCAGGAGCTGCTCCTTATGCAGCGAGCAAGGCGTCCATTCGTAACCATACAAAAACGGTGGCTCTTTATTGTTGCCAAAAAGGGTACTCAATCCGCTGTAACTCGATCCATCCCGCTGCTATTCGCACTCCTATATGGGAGCCCATGCTTGGGACGGGCCCGGAGCGAGAAGCAAATATGGCGGCAATTTCAGAGGGGATTCCAATGAAGAAAATGGGGGAGCCTGAGGATGTTGCCTACGCAGCATTATTTTTAGCTTCCGACGAATCCAAATACATCACGGGGATCGAACTGACGATCGACGGTGGGATCTTAGCGGGGGCAAGCGCTACGCCCAAAAAAGCTGATTAAGTCCTTAGCGACGAATGTGGCTGTATTTCCATTGATTTAAATAAGGTACAGGGCCGCGGCGGCCGACGACCTGGTTGTTTTTAATAAACCAAACATCTGGCTTTGCCAACTCTCTAAGAATTGACCTCACGACTTTATGGATTAGATAGCTGCTTGCACTATGTTCAAAGGCATTGGATTGATTTCATCCTATGTAGAAAACTCTCGATCCATTGCCTGCGCTCAGTACAGAAGAAATGACTCGGGGAACCGGATCATAATTTAATTGAAGGTTGATGACAAATTCACACATGTTTCCCGGTATGGAACGCATCCCTCCCAAGGTAACGACTCGAATACGACCTCGCAAATTTGGTGGTATCCTACGAAGAGCTCTTTCGCCAACATCAGCGCCTTAGCTGTGCAAAATCATCGCGAAAGGGGTCAGTTTATTTCGTTCCATAAAGTCGAGAATTTTAGATGCAATTTCAGAAGCTTTTTTATTTTTGCTTTTTTGGATATCGGTGTAGTCCAAAAGCCCTCATCCTGCAAGTGCCAATCCTATACGATTAATCGAGAGAAGAACGCCAGATCCAAGTTTTGTACTGACTGTTGCAAACGTATTTTTCTGCGTTGTTCCGTTATGGTCAAAGTTGACGCTTTGAGAAATAATGCTTTGAATTTTCCTCACTATGACGCAACCTTATTCTTTCGAAGTTAAGATTCCGTTTACGTATAGAAAGCTTCCTTGAGTTACATAGGGCTCAACTCTTGCTGACATCATACAGTCGTCCTAAAAATGAGATTGATGAATTTTGCATGAAAATTTTACATAGATGTTTAAACCCGTGTTTGCTACCAAATCTTTGATTTAGCGCGACAGATTTAGACGAGATTTTTCAGATTTTTTTGAGCAGATATCTGAAGATATCTGCGATGAAAAAGATGGAAAAGATCGACTAA
>Ga0180438_10001078_pt1 | contig 49764 bp, 62 predicted proteins | sample SS_ome_12_FD_132455 | JGI IMG/M metagenome (GOLD analysis project Ga0180438, IMG submission 132455) | Hypersaline lake sediment archaeal communities from the Salton Sea, California, USA - SS_3_D_2 metaG | ecosystem: Environmental > Aquatic > Non-marine Saline and Alkaline > Hypersaline >...
GTAACGCGCATCGGGCCTTCTCCTCCCTCCAGCGGCGCTCCGTCAGAATGTGGGATGCCGCGAACCGAGGCTGGAACCGCTTCGAGTCCGGGGCGAAGCGCTTCGTCCGCTTCACGACTCGGATGACGCAGGGGATCGGCGGGGCCGTGAAGTCGGTCATCAACCTGCGGAACGCCTTCCTCCTTCTGGGAGCGGCGGCTGCGATCCTCGGAGCTATCAAGGCGCTCGACCTCCTGATCCAGCGCGGCTCCGAAGTGAAGAGGACGACCGAGGCCTTCGTCTCCCTGACGGGAGGCGTCGCGGGCTTCGGGAAGGAACTCGTCACGCGGACGGGGAAGGCGGTCCGGGGGCTGATCGGCGACCTGGATATCATGAGGTCCGCGAACCGCGCCGTCCTCCTGGGGATCCCGGTCACGGCGGAGAAGTTCGCCGAGCTTTCCGAGGCGGCCGTGATCCTCGGGCGTGCTATCGGGCGCGGGCCGGTCGAGGCCTTGAACGACCTCACCATCGGAATCGGGCGTCAGTCTCGAATGATCCTCGATAACCTCGGCCTGATCGTCTCGCTCGAAGAGGCGAACGAGAAATATGCTCGCTCCGTCGGGAAGACAACCGAAGACCTGACGGCGATGGAGCAAAAGCTCGCCTTCACGACCGAGACGATAGCGAAGGCGACGGAGAAGGCGGCGCAACTCGGCCCGATCCAGGAGGACGTCGCAGATCACGCGACCCGGCTCAAGGGGAAGCTCTCCACGCTGGCGGATACCTGGAGCCACGGCGTTGTCGCCTCGGGCGTCTTCGGGCGCGTCCTGGAACTCCTGACCGGGCGGATGGATGAATATGAAGTCTCCGTCGACGAGGCGGCGCTCGCGACGAACCGCTTCATTCTCGCCTCGCTCCCCGCCGTCGGCAAGTTCATCAAGCTCGTTCTCTGGCTCAAGATCTCCTGGGAGGCCGTCGTCGCGGTGATCTATACGCTCGGGAGCGGGCTTAACACGGTCCTCGGCTTCGCGATTGAGAAGGTGACTCAGTCCTTCGCTCAGTTGTTCGACTATATCGCGCAGATCTACGACCTGATCCCCGGCATGGGCGGGATCGCGGATCGGATCTACGAGATGACCGGGAACCTCCGGAAGTTCGGCGTCGAGTGGGGGATCATCTTCACGAACTCGGCGACGGATAACGCAGAGAAGGCGGCCCAGGCTATCGCGAACCTCGCCGAGGCTTACGACGAACTGGCGGGCGTCGACCCGATGATCGCGGAATGGATCCGAGACCTGGAGCGCTTCCGCGAGGAGATCCTGAAGGGGAGCGGCGCAGCGAACGACCTCTCGAACGAGGTCCAGGAGATCAACGCGGCGGCCCAGAAGGTGAGCATCCGTCGCGACTTCCTCTCCGGGCTCGCCGTCGCTCGGGAGCAAACGAAGCAGATCGTCTTCCTCTTCGCAGAGTTCCAGGAGGAGATCGACAACCTGCGCGGCGAACTCGGGACGGCGATGGACGCCCCGGCTATCGCAGCGCTGACGAAGGACCTCGACGTCGCCGAGGAGAAGATGGCGCTCTTCGCCCGGACGGTCGGGGGCGCTATGGAGGGGCTCGCGAAGAAGCTCCCGGCTGACGAGTTCCAGAACCTCGTCAACGTCGCTCGTCAGGGCGGCGGCTTGAACGAGGTCGAGGATACGGTCCGGGCGGTCGGCTACGAGTCGCAGAAGACGGCGTTCTTCGTCGAGGACCTGACGGCGGCCGTCGAGAAGGGGAATCTCTCGCTCCCGGCGCAGATCGCTCTCTACGGGCAGGCGGAAGCGGTCCTCTCGGAGTACGGGGAGGAACTTCGCGAGAAGCCCGAACTCCTGGAGCGACTGAAGGCGGCGATGGAGGCGCTCGAAGCGGACCCGATAACGGCGGCCTTCTCCGTCCTGGAGACGGAGATGGAAGCCGTCGGGAAGACGGTCTCGTCGCTGACGGACCGGCTCAACGCGGGGAACCTCTCCGTCGCCGAGCGGAACAAGCTCTTCGAGATCGCGTCAACGCTCATGGAGCAATATGGAAACGACCTCCCAGTCGCGCAAGTCGAGGCGCTTCAGTATGCCATCGACCGGCTCCGGCCGGACGCGGCGGTCGAGACCCTGCGAGCTATCCGGGCGGAGAATAAGCTCCTCGTCTCCGAGGCTCGCGAGTTCGCGGCTCAGCTTCAGTATGGGAACCTCTCCCTCGCCGAGCAATCGGATCTTTACGACGCCGTCGTCGGGAACCTGGACCGGCTGAAGCTCATCCTCGGCGAGACCTCGGCGGAGTATCAGAGCCTCCTCGAAGTTCTGGAGCGGACGCAGGGCGCACTCGAAGAGGCGAGCGAGACGAGCTTCCTCGAAGTCATGGGGGAGCGGCTCGGGCTCTTCCGGGACGAACTCGGGAACCTCCGGCAAGACCTGAAGGGCGGCTTCGCCGATCTCTTCGCGGGGGTCGTCGTCGGCTTCTCAGCTATGGCCGCAGACGTGATCGTCGGGGCGCAGACCCTCTCCGAGGGCGTGAAGAATCTCCTCAAGTCGACGGCGCGGGCCGCGATCCAAATGCTGATTCAGATGGGGGTCCAGCGCTTGATCCTCATGATAAAGAACAAGGCGGCGACCGTGACCGAGGCAAGTTCGCAGATGGCGGCGGGCCTCTCCCAGGTCTTCGTCAACTCGTTCGCGAGCGCGGCGGCGATCCCTATCGTCGGCTGGGCGATGGCTCCGGCAGTCGCGGCGGCGAACCTCGCAGCGGCAACGGCTGGCGCGACGGCGGCAGCGGCGACGGGCGCAGGGCTGGGCGCAGCCGCAGGCGGCGCGGCCGAGGGAGCCTTCATCTCGGGGGCGACGACGGTCAACGTCGGCGAGGGGAATCAGCCCGAGCTTATCCTCCCGCTCGCGTCCTCCCGGGCGCGGCGGGCCGTGAAGGACTCCGGCCTCGCGGAGGCGCTCGGGAGCGAGAGGGGCGACTCTGTTACCATCAACCTGGGCGGCCTAACTCTCTCCGCTCCGGTCGTCCTGGACGCAAACGCTAACGAGGTCCCGACTCCGTTCCTTCGGAGCTTGGGGCAGGCGATGGAGACTCTCGCGGAGGACGGTCTCCTTCGCAGTCGTAAGAAGGGAAGGGGCTAATATGCTCATGGCGCGGATACTCTTCAATCTCGCACTTCTGGCGGACCCGAGCTTCGAGGCCGACGCTCCGGGATCTTTCCCGCAGGACTGGGTCTCGCGGACTCCCGGGGGCGCAGCGGCCGAGGTCGTCGACTCGGTCCATTATGACCCAGGAAACGAACCGACGGGGCAGTCCCTCAAGGTCGGGCAGTATTCCGACGGGATCGTTCATCGCAGTCCGTTTCAGGGGAAGCTCTACTCCTGGATCGCTTTCGCGGGCATGGTGCGAGGGAATGCCGGGGCTCACTTCGTAGCGACGATGGTCGACTATAACGTCGACGGGCCTTACGGTGCGGCTCCGCTCTATATCCATTCGCACTATGCAACGATCACGATTGCGGAAACGGACGTCTGGCAGCCGTTCTTCATCCCCGTCTACCTCGGAAGCTATGAGAAGGCGGCGGATCCCGACGCCGAGGTCCTCATGACGACCGAGGAGATCTACGTCGAGCTTGCTGCGATCTCCGGGAACGGAGCGCCTCTCTATTTCGACCATCTCTTCCTCGGCGAACTCGTCGAGTTCGAGGCGATCCAGTTCCTTCGTAACTCCTATATGCTCTCGACCCCGACCGAGATCAACCGGATCGGAACGGACATCGGCCTCTCGAAGTTCAAGGTCGAACCGATCAGTCCGCAGGCGGCCTTCTCGAAGGCGGCCCAGTCGTTCGAGTCGGTCGATGGCGGAGACCTGGGCTCACGGGTCAACCTCCGGACGGGCGTCGTCCACGCGGGCGATCACGTCGAGGAGTACGTCTACGAGGGGCTCGGGAGTCAGCCCTGGTATATCGGGACGCGGAGCTTCGATCACTCCTGGCGGCAGTTCTCCGAGGCGTTCCACTCCGGCGAGCGCTTCGCCTTCTGGCGGGACGCGGACGACTGGACGAATCAGGGCTTCCACTTCGCAACCTGCGTCGGGAAGGACTCCAGGCAGATCCCGCAGGGCGGCGAGGCCTATAAGCTCGATCTTGAGTTCGAATGCCTGGAGACGAGCAACTGAGATGGCCTTCGACGCCGACCCCCGGATCGTCTACGACTCGCCCGACCTGACGGATCCCTCCTTCGAGGCGAACGCCGACGGCTCGATCATCTTCCCCGACTTCCCGAACCGCTTCCTCGGAGGGAGCGACTTGATCGAGTATGACGACGCTCAATTCTTCCAGCGGGGCGCGAACGACGCGGGGGGCCAGTCGGCGTATTTTAAGAAGGTCACGGCCTCGGGAGCCTCGGGCGTCGGGCTCGGAAATCATCACCTGGAGAAGGACGGGAAGATCTGGCTTCCTCCTGCGGATCAGAAGATCGGCTTCCTCGCCGTCGGCCGGGCGTCGCAGGCTGGCGCGATGTTCGGGCTCCGGCTCGTCGTTCGGAACTCTGCCTGGGGGACGCTCTCACTTCAACCGGGATGGCATACCTTCGCGCAGGCGAATACCTGGGAGGTCATGACGAACGTCTTCGACCGGACGGACAACGCCGACTCGTATCAGATCGAGGCGGTCATGGTCCCCTATACCGGCGGAGGCGTTGAATACTGGATCGATCAGATCCAGATCGGGCGCGTCCTCGACTTCGACAACCGAGGGATCCAGCGCTACCGGCCGGAAGACATCGGGCGCTTCGCGAGCGATCACGGCTACGGGTCTTTTCAGAGCGTCGAGATCGCGAAGCCTTACTCGCGAGTCCAGGCTCGCTTCGGGCGCATCGGCGAGGCCGTCGACCTCGACGCGGAGATCCGCGACTTCCACAAATACGCCTTGACCGGCGAGCCGTTCTCCTTCTGGGCGGACCGCTCCGCTTCTTCGAACGCCGAGCATCACTATCGGGATTGCGTTCTGCGCGGACGGGTCCGGTATCAATATCAACCGGGATATCCCGCCTACGTCTACGAGATCGACTTCGACGCCCCGCTGGAGTTCCGGGCGTGAGTCTCTACGAAGAGAAGCGGGATGCCCGCTCGAAGCGGACGGTCTGGCTCCTGGACCTCCTCGGGGAGACCTTCGTCTCGCGGGGAGGCTACGACTCGACCTCGACTCCAGGCCTGCGGATCCGGAATACGCTCCAGGCAGAGATCGATCTCGCGAGCGGGAAGCTCGACCTCGACGAGATCGAGGCGGAGCTTCTCGACCGTGACGGGTCGGTCGGCTCCTGGCTCGCCGAGAACGATGCGACGCTCCGGGGCGCAGCGGCGACCCTCCGTTACGGCTTCGTCGGCGTTCCTGAGACGCAGTTCCGGAGTCTGACGCTCTACGTCGAGGACTGGGGGCAGGGCGCGAAGGGAGCATTCTCGATCCTACTGAGGACGGCGCTCTCCTTCCTGGACCGGCCGCTCTTCGAAGACTTCGGAACGGGGAACGAATACGGGCTCGTCGCGAACCTCGCCCCGGAGGGGATGGAGATCCGGCTGAAGGGCAAGGTCGACGAGGAGCCGCAACTCTGGAGGGATACCGGCTACCTCCTCCTTCAGGACTCGGAGACGCACGAGATCGAGCTTGCGTCATATACCGCGCTCGCACCTTACGGGACCGAGGAGACGAGAGTCACGCTCTCGGGAAGGCGACTCTTCGGAACGGGCGCGACGACGAAGACGTTCGTCGTGAATACGACGCAGGTCTCCCAGGCCTGGGCGTTCCGGGATGATCCGATCTCAGTCTTCCTCAGACTCGCGACGACGACGGACGACGGCTCGAACGGAGTCGACGACGCCGGAGACGGCGACGGCCTCGGGGATAAGGTCCCCGCGTCTTCAATCGACCGCGACGCGCTCGTCGACATCCGAGACTCTCGGCTTCTGGACGAGACGGGTCAACCCCGGGACGCCCTCTATATCGAGACGGGGGAGATCGAGTCTCTCCTGGGATACTTCGAAGAGGAGTTCCTCTGCCTCGGCTTCCGACTCTCCTCGACGGCCGAGGGGAAGCTCACCCTTCGGCGCTTCGGAGGTCTCGGGAAGCAACCCGATGACTCGACGGCCTCGCGGCAGAATCTCGCCCGACTGACGGAGACGCCGCAGGCCTCCGAAGACGTCTCGAACAAGTTCGCACTCGACGATAAGAAGATCGTCCCGTTCAAGCGGCGCTATCCGGACGCCGAGAATAACGCCCGCTGGGAGTACGACTACCATCCCGCGACGGGCGAATACCTCTCGGCGGTCAATTACTCCGACCCGCGCTCGGAGGAGCGCTACGGGAAGGCGAAGCTCCGGTCGATCACGTCCCGAGGACTGCGCGGTCGGGGGGGACGCCCCTTCCAGCTTCCCGATCTCGGCTGGGATCGCTACCTGACGCGACGCGGCCCCGAGTACGTGATCGAACTCGGAAACCCCTCGCAGGCTTTCAATATGCCGGGCTTCGTCGCGCTCCAGGATAAGGAGCCCGGCGACCTCCTGACGTTCGAGCATCCGGCTCGCTTCGATCTGACCTCGGGCTTGATCGGGCTCTCGGAGCGCGTTCATCTCGTCGAGGCCGTCGATCACCGGCCGAGCAAGGGGCAGGTCGGGCTCCGGATGCGTGAACGTCTGCGCGTCGGGCGTCCCGTCCACGTCGGGCGGGACCCGTACTATACGCAGACCCCGCTCCTCAAGGCGAACTTTACTCTCCTCGGGGGCGAGGAGTACGAAGACGCAGAGGGCGAGACCTGGGAGACGGTCCTCAAGAATACTCTCTACGGGGCGACGAACTCGCAGGGGACCGTCTACGGATGGGTCTCGCCGTCAGGCCTGGACTCCCGCAACCGGAACGAGCCGCTCAGCCCGGACGAACGCTACGACTCCTTCATCTTCTACGATAACGACGGCGCGGCGCAGACCTTCCGGGTCAAGGTCGAAGAGGAGAAGCTCTACTGGGTCGAGGTCGGCGTCGGCGATCCCTGGAATCCGCAACTCAATACGATTCGGGTCAACGGCTTCGATCTCCTTCTGGACGAAGAGACGACGGCGCTCTCCTTCCGGACGGAGCGAGCGCTCGTCGGGCCGAAGAAGGTCGGCTCCGACTGGGTCCTCGACTTCGAGATTGGCGGCGGAGACTATAACGTCGGCGTCTCGTATGGGGGCATCTTTACCTGCGTGAACTATATCCAGGTCGACGAGGTCGTCCCCGACGCAGGCTTCGAGCCTCTCTACCGGCTCAACCTCGGGCCGACGGTCGACCCTTACGGCTGGAACGCCGTCGCGGAGAAGGAGGACGACTGGAAGAACGTCGATCACCTGGGGGAATATCCGCTCCCCCGGCTTTCTCTGCGAGACACTCATAAGGCCGGATGGCTCTCGCTCCCGCAGCCCGTCCTCTATATCAACCGGGACTCGGGCTCGTCTCCTTCGGAGCGCTTCGACTCCTTCGTCTACGCCCCGAACCGCTCCGGCGGAGTGAATAAAGACGGGCCGATCTTCCGGCTGACGACTGGGCGGCGCGATTGGTATCTCGTCGAGGTCTGCGTCGGCGACGCAACGGCGGCGAAGATCGCCTCGGTCTCGATCAAGGATCCGGCGCGTCGGGGCTCCGCCTACGATACGCGGATCTTCATCGACAACCGGACGGAGGGGGGAGCGTGGACGACGCGAGCCGTTCCTTACTTCGCCGAGAACGGCTTCATCGATCTCATGGTCGGAGGCCGGAACGCGCAGACCGTCCCCTTCTCGAATGACGGCTATACGCCGGTCGCCTGGGTCCGGGTCTGGGGACATACTCCGAAGCAAGTCTGGGCGCTCAACCTGCGGCAGCATGACGCTACGAAGCATGACGAGACCGACCCCGTTCACCCGGGATATGGGCGATGGTTGCATTACTACGCTTACGACGCGGGGCGCGGCTTCGGGGCGTTGACCTTCCCCTCGACGAACGCCTCGCGCTGCCGGAAGGACGACCGCCTGCGGACGATGGGCTATCGCTGGGATTCGTTTATCGGGCTCGTTCACGACTCAGGGGCCGGAGGCGTCCCGACCGAGACGCTCGACCTTCGCGTTGACGTCCCGAACGGGACCTATCGCGTCGTCTGCGGGATGGCGGATATCTACTTTATCGAGTGGAACGCGCTCTTCGTCGACGGAGGCGAAGGCCTGATCCCGATGTGGAAGCTCCAGAACTATCAAGCGGCGGGTCACTCCGGCTATTCCGATCCGACGGTGATCGAGGACGTCCCGGCGTCGCTCCATACGCCGACGGTCTCGCCGTTCGTTCGCGCCGAGGTCGGCGTGAAGGTGACTCAGGGCTACCTCCGCTTTCAACTCGGCGACGGGTCGACGGATGCCGGAAGCTCGCGGCTCGGCTGGATCGTGATCGAGCAACGCGACTATAACCTCGCCGACGAAGCGCGGCGGCAGTATGGGCACATTAGCCCCGACGCTGGCGTCTTCGCAGACGGCGGCGCAGCCTATGATATGGGGGTCTGAATGAGCATCCCGACAACTCCGGCGGACTTCGTCGACTTCGACGACGACGACTTCGCCGTCGGCGATCTGACGTCGAAGGCGCTCTTCGAGCAAGTCGCGACGGATCTCCGCTGGCTTCGCGATCAATCTCAGGTCCAGTCCTCGCCTTGGAGGTTCGGCTCCGACTTCTTCTCCCACTTCGACCGCTGGCCGGGAGGCCTGGACCGGCTCTCGGGGATAACGACCCTTGAAGGCGACAACGCGGGCGACGTCTCGGCCGCAGACATCGCGGTCGTGAGGAGCGAGCATTATTTGAAATGCCGCGAGAATAACGGCGTCCTCACGCATCGCGTTTGCCAGCTTGATCAGGGGGGCGTCATTTTCGAGGCGCGGGTCTGGATCAAGCCGGACGCTGCCGGTCAGGAGCCCTATGTCGGGCTTCGCAGCCGGGCGCTCGGCTGGGATGACTACATCTATTTCACCCGGGGATCGTCGGCGGATACCTGGAGGGCGCGGGTTGCGAAGTCGACCTCGATCACCGAGGACGAGCCCGCCCTCTCGAAGGGGAACTATACCGGCGGCTGGGATTGGCTCAAGATCGACGCGAACGCGGATCGCGTGATCTTCTCTATCGACGAGGACGGCGGCGAGCCGTTGAACTATGTCGAGGTCGCGACCTTCGACACTCCGGCGAACCTTCCCTCTTCGGTCGTCCTCCAGGGGATCGTCGCGAAGTGGGGCGGCTCGGCCGACCCGAACAATCTTCACGTCGACGCGCTCTCCCTGCGGGCGCAGAATACCGACCTCGTCTCGCTCGGGAGCTTCTGAGATGCCGGGTCGCCGGATCAAGATCCTCTCGACCGGCGGGGCGGAACTGGGCTCCGTCCAGGTTGACGCGGATGACGTGATCACCGTGACGGTTGAAGACGCGGCCCCCGAGCGTCTCTCTCGGCTCATTCATCGGATCGGACGTCGAGGCGTTCTCGTTCCAGTCGACGACGAGGCTCCGCCTCCGGGCTACGAATACGCCCCGCTCACGCCGAAGACGCTCGACCGAGTTCTCGACGAAGTCGACAACTTGCTCCCCGGTCTGGAGTATCAAACGCTCTCGGAGACCGTCGGATGACGACGAAGAACGCAGAGCTTGAGATCGGGCTGGGCGTCGAGCTTGACGTCGAGCCGCTCGTCCTGGAGCGCCTCGGTCGCCTGGAGTTCGACGCGCAGACGTTTGCGCTCAAGCTCGGCGTCTCCGAGGACTCGATGATCTTCGGGCGGCTCTTCCTCGACTCCCTCGGAGAATACCGGACCCGCTGGGCGATCAAGGCTCCGCCTCCCGCCGCTGAAGGCGCGACGGCGGTCGACCTGACGACCGGGACTCTCCGCGTTGCAATCCGCGAGCCTCTGGGCTCCGGCGTTCGAAGGGCTCTCCTCGACCTGGGCCTCGGCTCGGGCCTCTCTCTCTTCACCGATGGCTCCGACGGGATCTTCGCCGTGACCTTCCACCGGAACGATCTTCTCGTCGTCGACGCTGGACGGGCTTATACCTGGGAGTCGACCTTCACGGTCGGCGACCGGGTCCTGCGGCTGGCTCTCGGGGAGTTCCTCGCGATGCCGTCGGAGGCTGACGTCGAGGGCTACGACCGCGAGATCGGCGGAGCCCGAGAGTTCGATCAAATAGGAGGGGTCTCTTATCTCGGAGAGGCTCCGGCAGGCAGCGCGACGAGCGATCCGGTCTGGAGGATCCGGCGCTATCTCGCAGCCTCAAGCGGGGAGACCGTCGTCCAGTTCGCCGACGGGAACCGCGATTTCGACAACGTCTGGGATGACCGGCTGCGGCTGGGCTTCTCGTAGGAGGAACGATGACGGGCGCTTCTGACTTCACCGAAGCCGAGATGCTCGACAACTATCTCGCCGCAACCGCGCCGACAACTCCGTCGACGGTCTACGTCGGGCTCCATACGACATCCGTCGGCGACGACGACTCGGGGACGGAATGCTCGGGGAACGGTTACGCCCGGGTCGCGGCGGCATTTACGCGGACTCTCAACGTCGCCTCGAACTCGGGACTCATCTCCTTCCCGCAGGCGACGGGGACCTGGGGGACCGTGACGCATTTCGGAATCTATGATCAGCTTACGGGCGGGAACCTCCTCTTCTGGGGGACGCTCGATAACTCGAAGCTGATCTCCGTCGACGACGTCCCGAAGTATCAGGCGGGCGAGTTGACGGTCACGATTGACTGAGGAGGGATCGGATGGGAGCTTCAGACTACCTGGAGAACAAAGTCCTCGACGACGTTCTCCCGCCCCAGGTCGCCTATACGCCGACGGGGTCGCTCTGGGTCGAGCTTTACACCGTCGCGCCGACGGACGCGGGAGGGGGGACGCCGGTCTCCGGGGGCGGCTACGTTCGCTTCCAGGTCGACGGCTCGACCTACTCCTTCACGGCGGCGGCTTCAGGCTCGCGGGAGAATAACGAGGACTGGACCTGGAGCGCGGCGACGGCCGACTGGGGGATCGTTGTCGCGGCGGCTCTCTTCGACGCCTCGGTCGCCGGGAATATGATCGCCTGGGGCAGCCTCCCGACGGCGGTCCAGATCGACAACGGGGATACGTTCGAACTGAAGGCGGGGAAGTTCAAAGTCAACCTCGACTAGGCGATGGCGACGAAGAACGCCGAGCTAACGATCCTCCTGGATCTGACGACGGAGCCGCAGGGCTCCGCGCAGGCCCGGGTCGACTCGTCTATCCGCTCCTGGGTCTACGCGAAGGGCTCGCGGATCCGGCAGGCGCAGGTCGATATCGACCTGGAGATGGGGGTCGAGGCTCTGCCCTTCGACGTCGATCTCCAGGGGCAATCCCGAGTCACGGTCGAGGCGGCCGGGAGCCTGGGAGTCGACGTCGCGCTCGCCGGGGCCGCAACCGTCCACGTCGACGCGAGAGGGGCTCTGGAGATCCCCCAGGACCTCACGGGCTCGATTACCGTCAGCGTCTCAGGAGCGGGCGCTCTGGAGGTCGAGCGGCCCCTTTCGGGGGCATCCGAGGTCTCGATCACGGGATCCGGGACCCTGGAGGTCGAGAAGCGCCTCTCGGGGACCTCCCGGGTCTCGACCCGAGCCCGGGGGAACCTGGAGGGCGGCTACGGTCCCGAGCCTCTGGCGGGGATGGGGGAGGAGGTCGGGGACGGGCTCGTCGTCGTCTCGAAGCTGAAGGGGAACCTCCTTCCGCTGGAGGCCTCGCCGGTCGATCCCTCCGGGGCTCCGCCGGATGGTCGGGGGGTCGTCTTCACCGAGGACGGCTCGGTCTGGATCTGGAATGCCTCGGGTCCGGCCTGGGTCGAGGTCTCCGGCGGGGGCGGCGGCGGAGACTACAACATCGACGGAGGGAACGCTTCCTCGGTCTATACCCCGGAGCAAAATCTCGACGGAGGGGGCGCGTAGACGATGGCTGACATAATTCAGATCCGACGGGATACGGCCGCGAACTGGACGAGCGCCGACCCGACCCTCGCGAACGGCGAGATGGGGCGCGAGACGGATACGGGGAAGCTGAAGTTCGGCGACGGGGTCACGGCCTGGACTTCGCTCTCCTACTTCTCCAGCGCGGAGACGAACGACCTGGAAACGGACGGCGCGGCAGGGATCGCCGTCGACGAGATCGTCGTCGGGACCGGAGCGGGGACGGCGGCCTATAAGAAGATCTCGACGCTGACGGAAGAGGCGAGCCCGGCGACCGGCGATTGGGTCCTCGTGGAAGAGAGCGGGGGAGCGCTCCGGAAGGTCGACTTCGGAGGCTTCTCCGACTTTCCGCTGGCGGCAAACGCGAGCATGGGCGGCTACTTCTTCACGGCCGCCGGAGGGCTCATCGCAAACGGAACGACGCCGATCCAGCTTCGCGGCGACGTTAACCGATCCGAGGGAATGCTCCAGATCGGCCGCTCGACCGGCGGCTTCACGGTCGCCGATAATATCGTCGTCCTCTACGACGCTCTGCCGCCTGGAACGGGCTCAGATAATACCGGATGCTTCCGGGCTAATGAGGTCGGCATCCTCGTCGGGAAGGGCGGCGACGGTGCGACGAGCCCGGCGGCCCATGCCTGGGTCCGGGCAACCGGATGGAGCGAGGCGGCCGAGGCCCCGCTCGCGTCTAGCACGAGCGACGATCAGGGCGGAACGATCCTTCGACTCGCGGCGGGGCCGGGGACCGGCGAAGGCACGCTCGCCGCTATTGAGTTCTGGACGGCGGATCCGAATCTTCTACTCGGCAATGCCGAACAACTCCTTCAGAAGGTCGCCGAGATCAGCCCGACAACCGGGGCGCTTCGCTGCGGGGACTTCTCCGTCTCGAATCCGAGCGCGTATTACGACGTCCTGACGGAGGGCTTCGTCAACGCGAAGGGAGACCTCATCGTCGCCGACGGATCGAACTCGGTCGTTCGCCTGCCGGTCGGGACGAACGGTTACGTTCTCTCGGCGGACTCGACGGAGGCGTCCGGCTTGAAGTGGGTCTCCAGCGGCGGCGGCGGCGATAACGTCTCGGTCAACGGGACGGCGGCGACCGACGTCGACCTCGATGACGCAACTCCGGCGGCCCCGGCTGGGGATCTCAACGTCAAGTGGCAGAAGGATACGAGCGCCCCCGATAACGTGAGCGCCTATGTCGACGTCTCGGTCCTGGAGCCGCTCGTCGATCATGACAACTTGAACGGCGGGACGGCGACCATCGCTCACGGGGCGACCGGCGCGGTTGTCGGGACGACGAATACTCAGATCCTCACGAATAAAGACCTCACCGCGACGACGAACAAGGCGCGGCATCCGAAGCCCTGGGGTCTGGAGACGCCGGGCTCTTCGGAGAATGCTCCCTGGTTCCGGACCGACCGGGCGATCACCGTCGCGAGCGTGAAGGGCGTTCTCGTCGGGGGCTCCTCGCCGAGCGTTACTTATCAGGTCATGCACTCGACCGACCGGAGCGGGGCAGGGACCGGGGTCACGAATAGCACGGTCCTAACGAATACGACGACGGGCGCGACGGCGACCTTGAACGACGCGACGATCCCGGCGAACTCCTATGTCTGGGTGAAGACGACGGCGGCCTCGGGGAGTCCGGACTGGATCGAACTCGATATGGTCTTCACCGATGATTGATCGAGCCTGGAAGCCCGTCGGCTTCGCGTCCTTCGAGGACGTGCCGCTTCACTATCGGCCTCTCGCCGAGGCCGACCGAGAGGTCCGCGCCGTCTGGAATGATCGCGAGGGCTTGATCTACTTCTGGAAGCCCTCGACGGATCAGTTCTGGATCCAGATCGGCAAGGTCGACGGGCGATGCCCGACGGAGATCTGCGAGGCGGAATGCTGCCGGACGGGGACGCCTTGGCCGTCGAGCGCGTTCTCCGCTCCGAGCCCCTGCCCGTTCCTCGCTGAGAACGCCTGCGCGATCCAGCAATCTAAGTTCCTTTGCTGCCTGACGGCTCCGGAGCCCTGGAACGGGATGGAGCGCCTCGATAAGTGCGTCCTGCGTTGCGTCGAGGTCATGCCCGATGGCTAAGACGGTCGTCAGCGTCGCGCTCGATAACCCGGCGAGCGATCCGAATATCGACGTCGGGCAGTCTTTTAGCATGGACGGAACCGCGACCCTGACCGGAAATCATAGCGCGAACTATGACGCTCATCATCAATGGGATCAGGGGACCGGAACCTGGGTCGATATTGATACGACCTCGACGAAGGGGCTCTACCATGCCGGGACGAATCCCGAGACGGGGATCACCGGGACGGCGATCTCGACGCTAACGATCTATGGCGGCGCGGGGGGGAGCTATAACGTCAGGATCCGAACGGTCGATCACGAGGATGGCGATAACGAAGATCTAAGCGGAACGCAGGCCGTTACCGTTAACGCTGCCGCCGGAAGGCGCGGCTTTTACTGCGACTGAGGAGGAACGATGCCGACGGCTTTCCAGTCTCCAGTTACTCAGCCGGACCTGACTCACGTCGACCTCTCTCGGGTCAAGTTCGACCTCGATAACGAAGAGGTCTCGGCCTCGGTCGGGGTCGGAACGATGGAGCCGGGCTTCTCCCTGCGGCGCGTTATCGAGTTCCGCTGGACGCAGGCCCAGGTCATCGCGAACCTGACGACGGAAGAGCGGCAAGCTCTCGCGTCGATCCGCTCGAAGATCATCGCTCACGTCGAGGGGCTCCTATGAGCAAGCTCGCCGAACTCTGCCGCGACTTCGCGCCGCTCGTCCAGGCTCCGAAGTCGATCAACTCCGAGGCGCTCCTTCTCGCCATCGCGGATGTCGAGTCGAGCGCCGGGACGCAGAACCTCCCGCGCTTCGAGCCCGCCTACTCTATCGGCGGCTTCTACTGGAAGCGGTCTCGGGACGTGCGGAAGGAGTGGCGGCGCTGGGGCGATTTCGCCGCTTGCTCGTTCTCTTCCTGGCAGATCCTCTTCGTCGTCGCCTGGGAGCTAGGCTTCCGGGGCGACCCCATCGCGCTGCGCGAGGACGTCCTGGCGATCCGCTGGGTCGTCGAGCTTCTCAACCGGCGGATCTTCGGAAGGGGCGCGTCGACCGTTCGCGACGTCGCGGACGGCTGGAACTCGGGATCGTTCAAGGACGCGAACGTCCCGCAGCGTTACGTCGAGAAGCTGGAGGCCGCCTACGCCCAGCGTCTCGCGCAAGTCCGGGGGGGCTGGGAGGGAGGCCGCGAGAGTGGGGGAGGAACTTCGGATGACGGTTGACGCTCTGAAGGCTCAGGTCGCAGACTGCCGGGTCCGGATCGAGTCACTCGACCGGAAGAACGGCGAAGACCATCGCGAGATCTTCTCGGCGATCCGGGCGCAGGCGAAGACCCAGGCGAAGGTAAGCGGAGACGTCTCATATATCAGGGGGCATATCCAGGGCGCGGCGCTCGTCGCGAAGCTCCTCCTCGGCGGCGGGTTCCTCGCTCTAGTTGTCTCCTTCGGCTTCTGGCTCTACCGAAGCCTGACGGGGGCGGGAGGTTGATCATGGAGGATCAGATTCTCGGCTCAGTTGCCGCCTTCGCTTCGATCACGAGTGCGGCGATGATCTTCAGCGAATGGGCTCCGCTCCGGATCCCCGGACTGAAGTCGAAGATCGTCGGCGTGAAGGACTCCCCCTGGAGGAAGCGGGTCTCTTGCTTCGTCTACTCCTACATCGCAGGGCTCGGAGCCTGGGGCTCGGGCTACTTCGAGACGCCCCTCCAGGGCTGGCGCGGCTTCCTCGGCGTTCTCGTCGTCGCCGCCGTCGCGACCGTGACGGCCTTCGCCGTCGTCAAGGCGAAGAAGGTACTCGCAGGATGATCCTCGCGGCGGAGGGAATGGACCTCGGCTTCTGGGGCGTGATCCTCGGGGGGCTCGCTATCCTCGGCGGGATCCTCCTGAAGGGCTTCACGTCTCGCTCTGCCGCGAAGCGGAAGGCGAAGGCCGAGGAGATCAAGCGGCAGACGGACGAAGACGTCATCGCGATCCATGATCAGATCGAGGACGATATCGCCCGGCGTGAGGTCGAGCGCCGGACCCGTCACGAATACGACGAGGCCCGCGACGAGCTTCGAGGGAAGCTCGAACGGGCTCCCAGCCGGGAAGAGATCATCGCAGAGATCCGGCGACGGAAGGGGAAGGAATGAAGATTGCGGGCGGACTCCTGGGTCTCGTTCTGCTAGGGCTGACGCCCCTCAGTCCTGGCGGAGGACTCCGCGCCCAGGAGCCCGCCCCTCTATCTTCGGAGGCGCTGGACGCGACGCTCGCCGACGTCGACGTTCTTCAGGATCTTATCCTCGAAGGGGAGGAAGAAATCAAGCTCCTGAAGGAGGCCCTCGCTCTCGCCGACGCAGAGGTCGAGCGGCTGCGCGGAGAGAACGACGCCTGCGAGGAGCGGCTCGCCGACTCCCGGGCGCACGCGCTCGAACTCGCAGACCGGAACCTGGAGCTTTACCGGGTCTGGAAGGGGGAGCGCCGAGCCCGGCTCTTCGCGAAGTTCAACTGCCAGATCGGGGTCCAGGCGACCGTCGGGCTCGACGGGGACGCGGCCTTCGGGCCGGGCATCGGTTGCGGCTTCGCCATCCTCCCTTGACTTCTTAGCCGAAAGGCGTAACATACGGGCTAGGACCTCCGTCCGTCGCGGAGGCGGGCCGAGCGTCCAGAAGGGAAGGGGCAACGATGCCGCATGATCTGAAGAGGCCTCCAGACCTGGAGGTCTTCTATACGCTGAAGCAAACGCTCAATTCTCTACGGATGAGCGAGCGCGGCCTTCAGCTTCTCGTCGAGCGCGGGATCTTGAAGCGCTATCGCTGGGGGACGCGGAGCTACTTCCGGGCGTCGGTTGTGAGGCGGCTCGCCTTCCGGGGGATCCCGGATAAGCGCTTCAAGTCCGGGCTGAGGCCGGTCTCATGAGGAAGCTCTCCGAGATCGATGCCGTCCTGACGGAGCTTCAGGATACGCTCGCCTTTCCGGTCGAGCAAGTCTCCCGGGCGCACGCTCACGACCTCGCGAAGAGCGGGCGCAATCTGATCTCCTACGCGACCGCGAAGGGCGACCCGCTCACTCTCCACGAGGCGGAGAAGGAGGGCTGGGATAACGTCGTCTTCTACTGGCATAAAGCCATCGAGAAGAGCCCCGCGAGCGTGACTCATAAGGGCTACGATACGACCGGCGTCAAGGCTCAGTTCATCGTCAACGCCTTGAACCGGGTCCTCGGGCTCGACGGCTGGGAGGAGGAGAACACTTTCGAGAAGACCGAGATCGTCTTCGGTCGCTCGAAGAAGGAGGGATGGCACGTTACCTGCCGGACGGTCCTTCGCGTCATGTTCGAGAACGACGTCGAGGGTCGAGAGATCGACGGGAAGCGGCCGTCGGTCTGGAGCGTCTATCGTCAGGCCTGGGGCGAGCATACCTCTATCGAGAAGGGCTCGGCGCTGAAGGGGGCGCAAACGAATGCGTTTAAGAAGGTCGCCTCCCTCGTCGGCTGCGGAGCCATCGCCTATGAGAAGACGCTCGACGAAGACGCGGCTCCTCTCCCGGCGAAGCCGGAGGAGACCGCCCCGGCGCGGACGCCTCAAGGCCGCGTCGCCGGGACGGGTCGGGCCGAGCCCGAGCCTCCGCTGAAGACCGAAGAGAAGGGCGAGGGTCCGATCCCCGAGGGCTTCGAGGATGCGGACGAGACGCTGAAGAAGTTCTGGAGCGAGGTCGCGAAGTTCATCGGGAAGATCCCCGACTGGGAGCGCGGCGTCGTTTGCTATCTCAGGACGACGAACAAGATCGATCTGATCGCGGACTCGAAGCAAACGCCCGCGAGGGACGCGGCGCTTCAAGCCTTCTGGAAGGTCCTCCGGGATCTGGACGACGCGACGCGGAAGGCGACGGTCGAGAACGCGATCAAGCTCGACGAGATGGCGGCCGAGGGTCCGCCCGCAGAAGGAGAGGGGGTCCCGTTCGGCGATGCCTAGCTATTATTCTCACTCGCAACTGACGAAGCTCGCGTCCTGCCCCCGGGCCTACAAGTTCCAGTATGAAGACCGGGTCAAGACAAGGCTCGAACCTCAATTTTTCGTCGTCGGGACCTGCGTCGAGAACGCGATCAACGCCTACCTTCTGGCGCGTGACGACGGGAAGGACATCGGAGTCGAAGGGCTCCTCGGCGTATTTGATCGGACCTGGGAGCTTGAGGTCCTGAAGCGGGCCTCCTCGAAGAAGAAGATCGACTGGAAGGACGCCGACCCTGACGAGATCCGGAAGACGATCCGGGGTCTCGTCGAGACCTTCCCGGCGCGAGGGGCTCCGTACATCAAGCGGGTCTATCTGACGCAGGCGCGGCTCGCGCTCGACGCACCTCTCGGCCTGAGCCGGGACTTCCTCGGCTTCGCCGACTTCATCGCCGACGTCTACCTCCCTCGCGACTGCGAGCGTTGTAAGGGGGACGGTTCGGTCCAGGTTCCGCAGAAGAAGGATCCGAAGAAGACGAAGTCGGCTCCCTGCGATTCCTGCGCGGCCTCGGGGATGAAGCCGACGCAGGTTGCCGTCCTCGCCGTGATCGATCTGAAGACCGCCTCGCAGAAGTGGAGCAAGCTCCAGGCGACGGCCGACTCGCAGGCGACGGAATACGTCTGGACGGTCCAGCGAATGCCGCCGCTCGTCGCCGGGACGAAGACGCTCCCCGCTCCGACTCACGCGGGCTATCTCGTCGGCGTGAAGTCGAAGGCGGCGATCTGGCAGTTCCATCTCCGCGAGCCCTCGCCCTTTGATTTTATGGAGGTCGAGTCGGCGCTCAAGGCTCACGAGACGCTGATCCGATCCGGAGAGCGCCCGAGGAATCCCGGTTACGCGGGGCGGAACTGCGATTGGTGCGACTTCCGATCCCTATGCTGGGAGCCCGGCAAGGCGGGCGAGACGCTCATTCTGAAGAGCTAGGATCCGGGGACTTCAGGGCTCCCCGCCGTGACTCCCCCTCCGGCGGGTCCGCTGAGATCGCCCTGAAGTCCCCTCTTTTTCCCGATCTGGAGGGCATATTGACCTAAGTCTAGGCGGAGGTTATACTTATAACTGAGGGATGGTCCCTCAGAAGGAGGAACCGATGGCGTTCAAGAACCTCGTAAGTAGAAGCCCCATTAAGAAGGAAGCCCAGGACGCGCTCCGCGAGAGCGCCGGACTGCCGCAGGGTCGCGGCCGAGTGACCCGCGTCAAGATCGACCTTGAGACCGACCGGGTCCAGGGTCACGTCATCGTCCCTCGCGGTTTCAGCGCGGAGGGCGGAGTCCTCGTCGCGGCGATCTCGCCCGACGCCGCCGAGCAACATCAGAAGTTCCTCTCGGAGGAGGCGCTCCAGGATCGTTGCTTCGCCGAGGGGAAGAAGGTCGGCTTCGAGTTCCCGAACGAGGAGCCGAAGAATCCCTACGGTCGCGACTGGAAAAACGAGGAGCGCTCCAGGCTGGAGCGGGTCTCCCATCACTACTGGCGGAACGGCTGGGAGGCGGGGCGCGAGCGCTACTTCTCGCGCTTCTGCCAGATCTGCCGCCGCCGGGACGAGTCTATCGTCCACGGCTTCCACGTCTTCGACATCGATCTCGTCTACGGGGATCACGACCTCGCGACGCAGCGTTACCGTTACTTCAAGGCCTGCGCGTCCTGCCGCGCCTTCGTCCAGGAGACCGAGGCCGAGCGGATGAACGTCGACCGGCCTTCCGACGATCCGCCTCCGGGCGCGTCGGTCGGCCCGAAGGATCACCGGAAGGAACGCTTCGCCGTCATGTTCGAGAACTCCGACGGTCCCGAGTCTCTTCACGGCTGCCGCTATTATGGCGGCGGCTCGCTCTACGGGACGACGGACGCGCAGAAGGCGCTCCTCATGAGGAAGAGCGTCGCTCAGAGGCAGGCGAAGAAGCTCGACGGCCGGATCGTCTCCGAGTTCGAGATGGACCGGATCATCGCCGACGAGAAGAAGGCGGCCGAGGCGCAGTTCGAGGCCGAGAACGAGGCCGAGCGGATCATGAGCGAGCGGAGCGGCGGCGGGAATCCCGTCGCCGTGATCTCCTCTCCTCCTGAGCCGACGAGCCCGCCTCCGGCGGTCGAGCCGGTCGAGCCGGGGACGGAGGAAGGCTGCCGCGCCTGCGAGCGCTATCCCGTCCTCTGCGGCTGCGGCTGGGGGAACCTGAGCCTCCCGGCCTGCGAGGTCCCGCAGTTCTGCCCGGTCTGCGGCTTCGACTTCTGGGCGAACCTGGAAGAGCCCGACATCTCCGAGAACTGCGCGAGGTTGATATGAGCGTCCTCGACAACGCGCTCCTGACTCCCGATCAGCGGGCCTTCGTCGAGCATGACGAGGGTCCGCTCGTCGCGCTCTCGGTCGCCGGGAGCGGGAAGACTCACGCGCTCACTTACCGGATCGCTCGGCTCCTGGAGAAGGGGGTCCCTCCGGAGGAGATCGTCGCCGTGACGTTTACGAAGAAGGCGGCGGGCGAGATGGCGGAGCGCGTCGCGAAGCTCGTCGACGATGAGGCGATCTCCTCGAAGCTCAACGTCCGGACCTTTCACTCCTTCTGCTATTCGATCCTGCGGGAGTGCGGGAAGGGACGGAAGGGCGTCGCGGCCGACTGGCAGCAAAAGAAGATCGTTCAAGACGTCCTGAAGGAGCGGGGCATCGACGAGCAACCCGTCCCGATCCTCAACGCGATCTCCTGGCTGAAGAATAACCTCGAAGAGCCGGACCCGAACGGCGAGAGCGTGAAGGGCGTCCCCGCCTGGATCGTCGACGCCGTCTTCCACGAATACGAGAAGGCGAAGGTCCGGCAGAACATCCTCGACTTCGACGATATGCTCGTCCTCGGCCTCCAGGCCGTGAAGAAGAGGGCCGAGCATTATCGGAAGCGCTTCCCGTGGGTCCTCGTCGACGAGTTCCAGGATACGAACGTCGCGCAGTTCGCCCTTCTGAAGGCGCTCTGCCCGACCCGTTGCAGCGCGGGCTCGAAGAACCTCACGAAGGGGCCGAATCTGACGGTTGTCGGCGACGATGATCAGTCGATCTATGGCTGGAGAGCGGCGAAGCCTGAGTTCCTGATCCAGTTCGAGGAGACGTATTCTGACGCGACGGTTGTTCGGATGCAGGAGAACTTCCGCTGCGTCGAGCCGATCCTGAATCACGCGAACGACCTCATTCATCATAACGAGGTCCGCGTCCCGAAGAGACTCGTCGCCGGACTCGACGCCCAGAAGAAGGGGAACGAGCCCTCGATTCTCTTCGGCGCTGACGAAGACGACGAAGCCTCCCGGATCCTGGAGGAGGCAGTCTCTCTTCACGAGGCGGAGAAGGTCGACTGGAAGGACATCGCCGTTCTCTACCGGACGAACGCGCAGAGCCGGGCGCTCGAAGACGAGCTTATCCGGCAGCGCATCCCTTACCAGATCCTCGGCGGGCTCGGCTTCTACGGTCGCGCCGAAGTGAAGGACCTCGTCGCCTATGCTCGGCTCGCCGTCAACGTCGACGATGACGAGGCCTTCTCCCGGGTCTACAACCGGCCGAACCGCTTCCTCGGGAAGGCCGCGCTCAAGGCGATCCAGACTCACGCGACGAAGCGGAAGTCCTCCCTCTTCGCGGCGGCCGACGACCTGAAGGTCTGGCCGAGGCGCTATATGGAGGGCAAGGTCGACGAGTTCCTGGGGATCCTGCGGAGCTTCCAGGGACGCGGCGGCGACCCCGGCGAGACGCTGAAGGCTCTCGCCGAGATGATCGGTTATCGAGCGTATCTCGCCGAGCAAGGCGACGACGACGCCGATGATTCGCGCTGGGAGAACTGCGAGAGTCTCTTCACGGCGGCCTCGGGCTTCGAGGCGCTCGGAGACTTCGTCTTCTTCGCGAAGCAAGCGGGCGAGAAGAAGGCGGCCGAGAACGGTCGCGACGCGCTGACGCTCCTCACTCTTCACCGTTCGAAGGGGCTGGAGTGGCCGGTCGTCTTCGTCGCCGGGGTCTGCGGAGGCCTCCTGCCTCACGCCCGGAACGAAGACGTTGAAGAAGAGCGCCGATTGCTTTATGTTGGTATGACGCGGGCTCGGCGTGACCTCTTCCTCGGCGTCCCCGCGATGGTCAACGGAAAGCCCCGGGACGTTTCCTTCTTCCTCGCGGAGACCGGGATCGCGTCCACGGTGAAGGAGCCGACGAAAGTCGAGACCGAAGGAGGGACCGATGGCAAGTAAAGAGGCAAAGGGCAAGTTGTCGAGGGTCGGGGCAGCCTCCGGGCTGCCCCTTCCTGATTCTGCGGAAGGCCTGGACTCTGAGGTCCGGGATCTCGTCGCGTCGCTGGACCGGAACGCGCTCCGCCTGGGAGACCTCCTGCGTGAGGTCCAGCGGACGGAGGGCTGGGTCCCTCTGGGCTTCCAGACCTTCGACGAATACCTGAAGCATCGCTTCGACCGGCGGCGGCGCTGGGCTCAACTCGTGATCCGGGCGGCGGAGAAGATGGCCGAGCTTCCCCTCCTGCGGGAGAAGGCGAGCGTCCTCGGCCCCTCGAAGACCCGGCTCCTCGCGGACGCGGCGACGCCGGAGACGGAGAAGGCCTGGATCGAGCGCGGGCTCTCCTCGACCTTCCGGGACCTGAAGGCCGCCGTTACCTCCTGCCGGGACAACGGCGGGGCGGCGAAGGGGAAGGTCGACCCCGGCGCGGAGAAGACGACGACGACCTACTTCTCCCTCTTCAGGGGGCAGTCGGAGACGGTCGAGCGAGCCCTGGAGATCGCGGCTCGGTCGACGAACTCGGAGAAGCGGGGTCATAACTTGGAGATGATCGCGGCCGAGTTCCTGACCGTCTACGGGGCAGAGGAGGAAGACGAGAAGGTCGTCTTCCGGGCTCGGCTTCGGGAAGTCATAAATCACCTTGCGACCCAGGACGAAAAGGCGGTTCTCCGCCTCCTGGAGGCCGCTGGCTGGGATGTAGGAGGAATCGAGGGGGCGAAGGTCCCGGACGGCGCTCTCGTCGCCTGGAGGGGCTGAGAATGGGTCGAGGCTTTCCCCGGCGACGGGTCAAGCGGCGACCGGCGGACCCCCGGAAGAGCAAGGCGGAGTCCTGGAGGAAGCGGGCCTCGGAGGTCTTCGAGCGCGACGGCTATCGATGCCGGGCGCTGACCGACCCCCTCCCTCGGCCGACGGGTGATCCGACCTCTGAGGAGCGCTGCCGGCGGCGGGCGACCCTTCAGGCTCATCACCTTCTCAACCGATCTCAGGGCGGCAAGGATCACCCGGACAACCTCTTGACCCTCTGCGCCGATCACCATACGGCCGCGACCCTCCGGAAGGAGGTCTTCTACCGGGATCGCTATGGGCTCCTAGCGCGAGCCTGGAGGCTCTCCTGGGAGGCGGAGCCGACCCCGTGAAGGGTGGGGCGATCCTCCTCTGGCGGTCGGTCCAGACAACCGAGGCGCTCTCCGACCGGGAGCCCTCCTGCGAGCGCTGGGCCTGGACGGACATCCTCCTCTCGGCGTCGGCGAACGGCTTCGAGGGGCTCGGCCCGGGGGAGGTCCGGATGACGGCTCGCTTCCTCGCGAACCGGCACCGCTGGAGCCGAGGGAAGGCGGAGCGCTTCCTCGCGAAGCTCGTTCGAGAGGAGATGCTGATCCCCGTCCGGCGGGCCGTCTCCAGGCACGAGGGGAGCGTCTACCGGATCGCGAACTGGAGCGAGGGGCAGAAGTTCCCGTCGTCTGCGCGGAAGGGCGCAGACGTTTACGCGGGGCCGTGGGAGCGGGACGGTAAACGAGACGGTAAGCGGGACGGTAAGAAGCCCTCCCAGACTGGCGCTCCAGTCGATGCCGGGACGGTAAGCGGGACGGTAAGCGGGACGAAGTCAACTAAGATCAGCAACGCAGATCAACAAACTGATCGCGGCTCGCGGGCTCCCCGCGACTACTCTCGCTCGAAGAGCCCTCACGTCCGGCTCCTCGGCTACTTCCTGGATCTCCACGAGAGCCATAGGTTCGGCGAATACGATCCGGTCTTCGGGCGCGACTACAAGATCCTCCGAGACCTCGTCGGGCTCAACGGCGAGGCCCTGGCTCGCGAATACGTCGAGGCGTTCTTCAACGCCTGCCGCTGGAAGGAAGACCTCCGGCAGCCGATGAAGGAGGACCGGGACGACCCCCGCTTCTGGGCGGGGAGTTGCTCGCTCTCGGTCCCGGGTCTCCTGAAGGCGCTCCCTCACCTGAAGCGGGGCTATACGTTCGAGAATAAGCGGAAGAGAGGCTGAGATGGCGAAGTCGAATAGAGGCGACGACGAAGAGGTCGGCGGATGGTGGCTCCCGAAGGACTGGGAGAACCTCTCGAAGTGCGACGGGCTCGTCCACTTGGAAGACGACCTCGGGGACGTCCACGTCGCGATCTGCGAGCAACGTCACTCCTACGACTCGGCGGACTTCTTCGGGCATCAAATCGAGAAGCGGAAGGTCGGGATCGAGATCCAGACTCGGCGGGCCTCTGACCGTTACGCGGACCGCTTCAAGCCGGAGGACTATGTCCGGAGCCTGATCGCGAGGATCAACTCGAAGGCGGCCCGGGTCGTCTCCGAGCGGCTGACGGGGAAGCGGGGGATCCCGCCCGAGGCGAAGGAGGCCTTCCAGATCCGCGACCGGGTCCGGGCTGAGCTTGAGAAGCTGATCCCTGAGTCGAGCCGACCGAGCCGACCGGCCGGGGCTCTCTACGATCTCGTGACCGGCGGCGGCGACTCCTGGGAGGAGTGGCGGCGGGCGGATCAGGACTGGAGCGCCCGGCGGCGTCAGGCCATCCTAGCGCTCTGGGAGAAGCATACCGGGGGCTCGCGAGTCGAGCGCGTGAGCGGCCCGAGGGAGCTTCCGCTGCCCGAGGTCCCGGAAGGCGATGAGGTCCCCTTCTAGCGAGCCTGAGCGCGTCGAGCCGGTCTCCTTCTTCGTCGAGGGGAAGCCCCAGGCATGGGAGCGGGCGATCCCTCGGCGAGGGGGGAAGGGGCGCTTCACGGCTCCGAAGGACCGGGCCTGGAGGACCCGGGTCGGCTGGGCTGGGAGGCAGGCGATGGGGCCGCGCTCGCCGCTGGAGATCCCCGTCGCGCTGCATCTCGTCTTCGTCCTTCCCCGGCGGCGGGGCTGCCGGGGATATCCCGTCCTCGTGAGCGAGCCCGACCTATCAAACCTCCAGAAGGGCGTCGAGGACGCGCTCAACGGGATCGTTTACCGGGACGACCGGCTTATCGTCTGCGCCTGGGTCGAGAAGCGATATCCGAACTGGGGCGAGGTCGGCGGGAAGGAGGGGGTCTCGATCTACGTCGAGGCTGCGGGGTCTGCGAATTGACTCGCGTCTAGGCGGACGCTATACTTACAAAGGCGGCCGGGCTAGGAGGGCTCGCCCCGGTTCCGGATAGAGCGTGGGGGTCGCGCCCCTGCCGGGCGAACTGAGAAAGCCCGGGGAAAAGCCCGAGCCCGGACCGCCACTCTAGGAAGGAGGCACCGATGGCGAAGAGAGACGCAGGAGAACGCGGACGTTTTATCGGGCAGGCGATGATCAAGATCGCCGAGAAGGGAGCGCCGAAGGTTGTCGAGGAGGCGCTCGAACAAGCGTTGACCTACTTCTCCGACAACGGCGGCCGGGAGGCGTATTCCTGGTATGACGAGGTCGAGGCTGGGCTCGTCGCTCTCGCCGAGATCCAGGAGAAGCTCGAAGAGCAAGAGCGGAAGATCGATCTCGCTCGCACCGTCGCGAGACTGGGCGGCATCCTCCTGGCGAATATCGAGGGGCGGGCGTAACGTTATGTCCCTCGGCGCGTTCGGCGGAAGACGGAAGATGGGGAGAGCCTTCAGGGGTCGTAAAGACCTGAAGGCTCTTCGCCGAAAAGCCCTCGACGCGGGATGGCGCGTCGGGATCAATGGCTCGGGTCACGTCGTGTTTAAGGCCCCGAGCGGTGAAACGATAATAATGCCGTTCTCGCCCAGCGACCGAAGAGCGAAGCTCAACGCGAGAGCAAGGCTCCGGCGGGCTGGGCTCGAAGTATGAAGGAGGAATCGATGGCGAAGAAGAGAGAGAAGCGGCCCTGCGTTTGCTCGGATGTTTGCTGTCGGGCTCATGAGGGCGTCGCGAATTGCAACGCGGAGGCGACGACGCTCCTCTTCCGGGTCGATATGGAAGACGAGACCGGGCTCGAACTCTGCGAGGCCTGCGAAGACGATGCTTTAGAGTCGGGGCTCTTCCGCGACGCCGACCTCGGCGAGCGGGTCGCCGCTGGCTTCTGAGGGAAGGAGGAACCGATGGCAAGTATCAGAACGAGCGTCGAGAGTCGGCGCGGTTGCGGCTACCGTCAACCGGGAGGGCTCTATCTCGTGAGCGACGGCATACCTCAACCCTGCGGGCGACTGCCGATCCCTTGCGTCCGCTGCCCGGCGTGCGACTCTGGCTTGAAGCCGGGCCGGGGCTGGACCTGGATCAACGGGACCGCCTGGGGGACGTCGTCTCCCTGCCGGTTCGAGATCCGGGAGGGAGATGGGCAGCGCTTCCCCTATCACGGGGACTGCGGACCCTGCCCCCTCGGGCAGCCGCAGGTCTACGACATCGGCCGGGCCGGTCTCCTCTGGATCGGCGGGCAGTTCTACCGGACGCCGGAAGACTTCACGAGCGAGGCGATCCAGTTGGGCGTCTCGCGGAGGATCTCCGCCGTCCCTCGGGACTTCAAGCTCGGGAAGACCTGGGTCTTCCTCGGGCATCGCGAGGCCTGCCGGACGCCGATCCCCGACTGCCTGACGTGCGGGGGCCGGGGGCTCGTCGAGATCCTCGACAACGGGATGACGCCCTGCGAATGCGCGAGGCCGACCCCGGGGCTCTTCTCCATCTTCAAGCCGACGGCGCTCGAATACGTCGTCACGGGGAACGAGTCAGAGGAGATCCTCGACGGGAAGGAGAAGCGGGGCATCTCGCTCGTGAAGGTTGTCCGCGAGCAAGAGTCGCTCCCGCTGGATCCGGTGCCAGCGTGAAGACGCGCTACCTCCGGATGAGTCACGCGGAGCGCCTGACGGTGAGAGAGGCCGAGGCGCTCATTCACGCGGCCGGGAATACGCTCGATTGGCCGGACTCGGCGGACGCCGTTTTTAATAACGACCGGGGGCAGATCAGCGCGGCGAACAAGGCCTGCGCGAAGCTCCAGCGGGCGATAAACGAGCAAAAGGGGAAGGAGGCGAGGAGAGGATGAAGACACTCGGGCAGCGGCTCCGGGCAGCGCGTCGGCGGTTGAAGTTGACGCAGTCCGGGGCAGCGAGGATCATCGGCTGCGATCCGGTCACGCTCTCGAAGTGGGAGAACGGACGGGAGCCTCGGCCGGGCCTTTACCGTGAGCGGCTTATGGAGTTCCTGAAGGGAGCCGAGGAGTCCTATCGGTGAAGATCTCCATAGGATATCTCGCGATGGCCGCCGTCCTCATTCTGGGGGCGGCGGCTCTCGTGATCTACGAGCGGCAAGGCTGGGGGCTCGGGCTCGCAGCCGTGGCGCTCGTCCTGGGCGTTGCAGCGCTCGGGGCTCAGCGGCGCGAAGGCGTCCGCGACCTTGAAGGGAAGAGCTTCGGTCTTCTTCTCGCACTCCGCCGCAAGGGACTAGACCGGGAGGGACTAGAGTCATGGCTCGAAAGGCATCGCAACTGACGGCGGTCGCGCTCGTCGCGCTGGCGCTGATCTTTAGCTTCGGCTTCTGGGAGACGTGGACGCGATGGTTTGAGGATCCAAATACCGGGGAGTGGATCGCGGAGCCTTGCAATCACTCCGACCCGGACTTCCACAACTGGGTCGACGGTATCCTGGCGAACCGCGAAGACGGAGCCCGCGACCGAGGAACCGGCGATCATGAGTTGCAGGTGAAGTTCGCCTCTGAAGGCGGTGGAGAGGGCGGCGGAGGAGGCGGCGGCGGCGCGGACTGAGTAAGCCTGAGTCTAGGCGTGTGATATAATAACTCGTGACGGCGGAGATTGGTCCGCCCCCTTCGAGGAGAAAACGATGGCGACGAAGTTATCAAAGTCGGTCGTTCGAGAACTCGACCGGCAAGTCACGAGCGATCAGAAAGGGAAGCCGCTGATCGTTGAGCTTCACCCTGGAGGCTTCATCCGGATGCGAGTCAAGGGGCGGAGGAAGGGCTACGACCTCGACCTCGGCTCGGTCTATCTCCAGGCGGCGAAGGCTCACGTTCCGCTCTCGCCGAAGGCGAGGAAGACGATCAAACGGGGAACGCTCGCGATGCAGCGGGCGTTCGACAAGGTCATAAGCTAGATGACGCGGGGGGCGGGCTCTCATTTGTACGGCTCTCTCGATTGGCGCGACGGAAGGCCCGTCGTGGTAAGCTCCCGTCCCTCGCTTCTTTTTTCCAGGAGGAGCCGATGGCGATAAGGCCGGACCTGAAGAATCTCTCGCGCCCTATGAAGACGGTCCTCTGGGCGATGGCGAACGACTTCGAACTTGCCTCGGGGTCGTGCGGCTACTGGCTCCAGTATGGCGGAGCGGGGAAGGGAGGCCCGGCAGTTCACGGCCGACCGGCGGGAGAGAGTACCGTCAGCGCTCTATATCAGCGGGGGCTTATCGAGTACGGTCCATATCGGTTCCCGACTCGATTTCTTCGCCTGACGCCGCTCGGGAAGAACGTCGCGGCCGGTCTGGGCTGGGAGACCTGGAGGCCCGAGATCGAGAAGACGCTCGGCTCTCACGCGCTCGGAGAATACCGGCGGCTGACGGGGCGGGCGTGACTCCCCGGCTCGCGCCCGACGACCGGGTCTTCTGGCGGGGGATCTGGAGCGGCTACGTCGTCGTGATCCTCGTGATCCTCGTGGCGGTCGTTTACTACGATTGCAGTATGCCGGGCGCGGTCGCGGCCGAGCCCTGCCAGCTTCCCCGCGACTGCGAGGACCCCCTCCTCGTGACTCCACGCTGCGACGACGACCTCCTCCTCTGGAGCCCAGTCCCCGACGCCGACCTCGCGGAGTACGTCGTCCGGGAGTACGCCGACCCGAACGGGGAGCCGACGCTCCTCGGGAGGATCCCCGTCGGGACGGAGCGGCTTCCGGTCGGCTGCCGCGACGAGGCCCGGCGGATGAGGATATGGGCGTCTGACCTCTCGGGGAATGAGTCGGCGGAGGCGGCCGAGTGCGACTATCTCCCGGGCAAGCGCTGGGATTGCGTCGAGGAGACGCGGCCGACCTGCCCGGGGACCTGCCGCCGGGTCTGCGACGTCCGGGATATCGAGGGGAACTGCGTCGAGGCTCACGACGAGCCCCCGGGCTGCGTATGGTGCCGTCCACCGATCAACGGGCTGGAGGCCTGGGGCGAGTGAGCGACTGGGTCTCCGTCTGCGCGGAGTGCGGGAAGCGCTATCCCCTGGATGAGACGGATTGCCGGGCCTGCCTCAACTGCCCGGAATGCTGCGGATGCTATGAGCCCCCTCGGGAGGGGAAGTTGACGAGGAACGAGGGGACGGGCTACTCTCCGGCAAGGCGAGAGCCCGCCCAGCGGAGACGGCGGTCCCTTACTCCTGAAACGCCATCGGGAGGGGCCGCCTCTCCGCGTTTTAATTTTGACGCGCAAACGTCTGCGCGAGGAGGAGACCGATGAAGGTCGAGTTCACGACTCCGGATGGTCTGGAGGTAAAGGCGGACGTCAAGCTGGGTCCCTTCGGGAAGCCGCAGCCGGGCGTCCTCATTCGCCGGGCAGTCGAAGAGGCGGGCCGTCTCTTCCGGGCCGAACTCCGGGAGGCGATGAAGTTCGAGAAGCTCCCGGGGACCGAGGAGAAGAAGGCCGCCTTCGCGAAGACGGATCGCGGCAAGCTCCGGGCGAAGGAGGAGAAGGCTCGGGCGAAGGCGAAGGAGAAGGCCGAGCGAGAAGCGGCCGAGGCCGAAGAGCAAGCCGAGACGGAGACGGCGGACGAGGCAGCGGCGGAAACGCCGACGGTCCCGACGCCGTTCTGAGTTCAACTCAACGCAGGAGGGGCGATGCGTGAGCCTGAGATCGCTTATGACGACGGTCGGGTCTCCCTGATCGTCGGGGACTGCCGGGACTTTCTGGACGAAGGCGATGGTCTTCTCCGGAAGTCCCGGTTCGACTATCTCGTGACCGATCCTCCCTATGGAGTCGGGAAGGGTCGATGGGACAAATACCTCGGCGGACTGAAGGAGGCCTGGAGCCTCTGCGATAGAGCGGCGCTCGTCTTCTGGAACGCGCTCGATCTCTATAACTACCCGCTGAGAGACGACGCGCACTTCCGGCAGGTTCTCGTCTGGGAGAAGCCGAACCTCCCCGTCCTTCATACCTGGGATCCGGCGCGGTTCTCGATGTCCTGGGAGCCGATCTTCTATCACGCCCGGACGGGCTTCAAGCTCGCGCAGCGGAGCGACGACGTCTTTTCGGTGAACTATGTCGCGAACGCCTTAAAGACGAAGGTCCACGTCGCGCAGAAGCCCGAGCTTCTTATGATGCAGCTTCTCCTCTGCCTGGGTCACGCCGAGAGGCAGAGCGTCCTCGACCCGTTCGCCGGGAGCGGGACGACCCTCGTCGCAGCGAAGCGGCTCGGGCTGCGAGCGCTCGGGATCGAGCGCGACCCGAAGACGGCGAAGCTCGCAGCGGAGCGCCTGAGTCAGGGCGTCCTCTGGCTGAGCGACGTCGAAGAGGAAGAGCCGGTCGGCTGGAAGTTGAGGTTCGCGTGAAGGAGGCGGCGCGGAAGGCGCGGAACCGGCGACGGAATGAGAGGCAGAAGCTCGCCAGTCGGAAGACGCCCCAGCCCCGGAAAATGATCCGGGGTCGAGCGTTCCGGAAGGCGATGTTCGGGACCCCGAGGCTCCAGGAGGCGCGGCAGAATCTCCGGGTCCGTCAACTCAGAGGGGAGATCTTCTCGGGGCTGCGGGTCACTCCAGGCCCGCGCCCAGCATAAGGAGGGACGGATGTTCTACGTATGGATCAGCGGGGCCTTTCTCCTGGGGCTCGTCCTCGGCGGCTTCATCGTCCAGAAGGCGAAGGACGCGAAGATCGCTCGCATGAGGACCGAGTTCCGGACGGCGCTCGCGAATGCGCGACCGGAGGAAGCCGGGAGCGTCGTCGAGCGGATCTTCTCGAAGTTCGGCTTCGGCCGGTGATTCAGAAGGAACGAGTTCGGAGGGTGAGGGTCTCGGCTGAGTCCCTCGCCCTCCTCTTCCGCGAAGAGACGCTCGTCAAGTATTTCGTCGCCGAGGGCGTTCCGGCTGACGCAAGGCTCCTCCCGGAGCGGACGGAGATCGACGCCGAGGGCTTTACCTTCGTCTTCGCTTCGGAGGGCTGGGAGCGGCCTCGGGGGAACGAGAAGATCCCATCGGTCGACGTGATTCTCCGCCACTTCGAGACGCACGTCGCGAGGATCGAGAACTTCCAGGCCTGCGCGGGCGGGGCGAATGGTGGCGACTGAAGTCAGGATCGACCTCGGGAAGCTCGCGGTCTCCCTGATCGCGGCGGTTATTCTGGCGGCGGCGGGCTGGGTCTGGAGGTCGCAGAGCCGACTCCAGGCGATAGACGCCTGCCAGGAGGAGACGAAGGCGACCCTCGAAGAGTACGAAGAGCAACTCGACTTCTACGGGGATGTTCTGACGGAGCATGAGCGAAAGGCGGAGGGCTGCCGGGATCAACTCAACGCGACCCGGCACGAACTAGGGCTCCCGCCAGTTGCGCGGAGCGACTGGCCGGACTGAGCCGAAGAAAGGGGCGACTATGCCAGTTCAATATAGGCAGAGCTTCACGTCGAGCGATCCCTTCCCGGTGAACTTCTACTCGGAAGGGGACGTCGCTCGAATGAAGGAGACGGCGGCGAAGGCCTTCGGTCTGGGGCAGACGCTCGCCGACGCAGGGAGCGACCTGCGCGACGCCGTCGAGATGATCCACGAGATCAACCTCCAGGCGCTCGAACTCCAGAAGGAGAAGGCCGACGCCGAGCGGGAGCGGAACGAGATGGAGACCGCTCGCGATAAGGCGCAGGAAGACGTCGAGGCCTGGAAGGTCGCAGTCGAGACGGAGCGCCGGTTAAAGGCCGGGGCTTTCCGGGAGCGGGACTCCTGGAGGCGGAAGGCGGAGAGTCGGCTCAAGCTGGCTCGGCGGCATCGGTCTGAGCGAGACTGTGCGGAGAGCCGGGCGCGGGGTCACTATGCAGAGATCCAGCGGCTCAAGCGGGGGAAGGGATAATGAAGCGGGGCGAGGGCGTCCTGACATACGAGGGACTCATCGCGGCCCGGGGCAACCTGGAGCGGGTTCTGACGACGACTCTTCTCGTCCCGCCTGACGCCGTCGCGCTGTGGGAGGAAGCTATCGAGCGCCGCCGCCACGAGGACCCCCAGACCCGGATCAAGGTCGAGCCTCACGCCTACCTCCCGGCCGACCTCGTCGTCGTCGTGAACGAGCGCTTCAACCCGTGGGAGCTTCCCGAGGTCCAGGTCGTGAGGATCGAGACGTGAGCGACGTCAACCTGGGGCGGAACCGGACGATGGCGAACTTCCGGCGTAAGGGAATGAAGCTCCGGGAGATAGCCGACCTCTTCGGTCTCAGTCGGGAGCGGGTCCGGCAGATTATCAGCCGAGAGGAGACGCGGCGGCTCCTGAAGCTCCCGAAGCGCTGGAGGCCTGGAGCGCGAGGCCCGGCATGGTAAGGGGATGATCGGCGACCTCCAGCTTCACGGGCAGCGGCATAAGGACGACGAGCCCGAGCCCTGGCTCCGGATGGTCGACGAGCCCCCGCAGGAGTTCGCCGTCTTCGAGAAGTTCCTCGACCTCGGGCCGGAGCGCTCAATCCCCCTCCTGCGGAAGATAACGAGGCTCCCGAAGAAGCGGCTCTACGACTGGCGCAAACGATGGGACTGGGAGAGCCGAGTCCTCGCCTGGGATCGGGAGTGTGGGCGCAGACGACGGAAGGCGAACCTCGCCGCCGTCAGTAGGATGGCGGAGCGTCACGCGAAGCTCGGGGCGAAAATGCTGGAGAAAGCGGAGAAGTCCCTCCGGAAGGTGACTCAGAAGGCGCTCGCGGAGTCGCCGTCGACGCTGACGGCGCTCACCCGGGCAGCGGCAGAGATGGAGCGCCGGGCTCGGCTCGGGGCGGTGGAAGCGGATCAGCGCGAGGCGGAGGTCGAGGCCGACGAGAAGCCCGGCCTTCGCGTGGAGATTGGCCTGCGGAAGTCGGGGAAGGCCCGGCTCGCCGTCGAGGTCGAGGAAGGGGCGGGAGATGGCGAAGGCGACGCAGACGGTAACGGTCAAGTTGGGTCCGGAAGCCCGGAGGCTGAAGAAGAGGCTGGAGGAACTGGGGGAGAAAGTGAGGGCTGAGGACGCGAAGCGCTGGCGGCCGGGGCTGAGGCTGGCGCTCTGCGTCGTCTGCGACGACTGCGAGACCGACCTCCTCCAGCTTTCCGGGGGATACGAGACCTTCCCGGTCGACTCGCTTCTGAGCCGACTCGTGACCCTCGCTCGGGAGGCGCACGCGCCGGTATGCCCGAAGCGGATCCCGGTCACGCTGGAGACGAGGCCGGACGTATTCGAGACCGCCTGCTATCGGTGCCGGAAGGAACTGCGGATCCGGGCCGTGACCTGCGACTCCTGCGCCCCGCTCGACGCAGACGACTCGGCGATGCTCAACCGGGCGCGAGGACTTCCCCCTCCTATCGAGAAGGAGACGAGGGTCTGCGACCGTTCGGTCGCCTGCGACCTCCCGCTCGGGCATAAGGTCCCCTGCCTCCCGTGGTGCGGGAATAACGGATGCACCTTGAAGCCGAAGCATGAGGGGATCTGCCTCGACGCGAAGAGTCGGGCGGTGAGCCATATTCACGGCTGCGGGCTGCCGCCTCTCCACGAGGGACCTTGCGAGACGACCGGGGATCCGGATGACGGCTGCCGGGCGTGCGGGCTATAATGCGGGAGGCTGAGTCAGCCTAGAAAGGGGCAAACGATGGCAGAAGAAGCGAAGAACGAGACGGCGGCGAAGGCGGAGGAGGAGCGGCGCTATTCCCTGACTCGGGTCATGGGGGAGACGGTGAGGAGGAAGCATCGGCTCCTCGTGAAGGAGGTCGCCGAGGCCGAGGCGCGAATTATCGAGCGCCTGGAGCGGGATCACTTCGAGGCGGTCGCCTGGACGGTCCTCGTCAGCGTCGAGGCAGTCAAGGGGTCGAAGGACGTCCCGGCTGAAGCCCGGGAGGAGATCGCGGTCGACCCCCTCCCTCACGACCCCGATCACGGGCAGGGATGAAGCTCTCGAACTTCTTCTGGCACGCCTCGGCCGAGTGGGTCGAGGCCTGGAGGCAGCGCGGAGCGTCCATCGTCCTGGGGCGCTCCGACTGCGACCTCTGCCGGGAGTGGACGGAGGCCCGGCTCAAGCATAACGCTCCGCTCCGGGCTCGGGGCTACGGGAGCCGACTCAACCGGGACCGACCCGAGGGCGAGCATTATCGCTACTTCGTCGGCTTCTGCGGGGAGTTCGCGGCCTCGCGCCTTCTCCAGGCTCCGATCCGTTGCATTAACGAGCGGGCCTTCGACCTGGAGACGGCGACCTTCCTCGGGAAGAAGTGGGGGGAGCCCGACGTCCTCGACTATGACGTCAAGGTCTCGGGCTCGAAGAAGGTTATCGAGGCGGGGCTCTTCGCCGTCAGGCCTGAGAACCTGACGAAGAAGGACCGGGCGACGGGGAGGGTCATCGCCCAGAAGCCTCTCGACCGGAAGATCCTCGGGGGCTTCGTGAAAATGAACGGGCTCACGACGAAGGCGACGGAGGTCGAGGTTATCCTCGTGGGCGTCGTCACGGTCGGGCAACTCAAGCGAGATGAGAACCTCACGCGGCGACTTGGATCGGGGGAGACCTACGCGATATCCTGGAAGGAGTCGAAGGCGTTCCGCCCGATGCTGGCGGAGCGCCTGAAGGAGATCGCGAAGTGAAGACCCCGAGGAAGTTCGCGAAGACGCTCGGAGACCTGGACCGCTCCCTGGAGCGTCGGGCGAAGCGCCGGGCGAAGAAGGGCGTCGAGGTCACGCTCCCCGACGGGACGAAGGCGAAGCTCCGCCCCATGACGCGGGAGACCGCCGCTCGTATCCAGAAGGAGATCGTCCCGACGGTCGACGTCCGCATCGATCCCCAGTTCCAGGACTGGATCGATAGCAAGGTCGGCGAGTTGAGGAAGCGGATCGAGGCCGTCGTCAAAGGCGAGGCCCCGGACTGGGGCGAGGTCCCGCTCGTTCCTGAGCCCGGGAAGGCCTGCGACTGCCCCGCCTGCGACGCTCGTTCGGTGCGACCCCCGAGGCTCTACGTCCGGCCGGATCAGGTCGAGGATCAGAGCATCCTCTCGGCGCTCGCCTTCGGGGAGCCCGGGACGTCTGACTTCGAGCGGGCCTGGAGCAAGGCGCAGGAGGAAGACGACGGCGGGACCCGGTATCTCCTGGCGGCGGCGGGCTGCCTGATCCGGCAGACTCGGCGTATGGGGCAGATCATCGAGGTCCTGGCGAACGCCTGGGGCTGCGACCCGGAGGAAGTCGCCGAGGGGCTCGAAGAAGAACTGCCGGACTAGCGATGGGCTCCGGAGCCTGGAGGACGGAGCGCGTCGAGCTTCACCCGCATCAATACGAGTTCTTCGAGGCCGAGGAGTCGAAGGTCGCGCTCGTTACCGGGCTCGGCGGCGGGAAGACCTGGATCGGTTCCCTCTGGGCGCTCCTGAAGGGGCTTCGCAATCCCGGCGTCAAAGGCCTGATCTTCGCGAACTCCTATAAGCAACTGAAGGGCGCGACGCTGGAGAAGCTCTTCGAGCATCTCGAACTCCTGGATCTGGAGTGGCGCTTCAACCGGCAGGATATGATCCTCGTGATCGAGCGCCGCGTCCCCGTCTACCTCCGGAGCATGGAGAACTTTAACGACGTCCGGGGGATCGAGTTCGGATGGGCGTATGGAGACGAGGTCCGGGACCTCAACGTCGACGCTCATAACGTCGTCGTCGGCCGCCTGCGAGATAAGCGATGCGACGCCCTCCAGCTTCGCTATACGACGACCCCCGCCGGGCTGAATTGGATCTATGACGAGTTCATCGAGAAGCCCGAGGAGGCCCGCGCCTATATTCACCGGGGGCTCGACGTCCCCGTCAAGCTCCGGCCTTACCTCCGCTATAAAGTGATCCAGGCCCGCTCGACCGATAACCCCGACCTCCCCGAAGAGTACCTGGAGGCGCTCTCGACGTATGACCCGGAACTGGCGAAGCAAGAGGTCGGCGGGGAGTTCGTCGACGTCGGGCGCGGCCGGGCCTACTACAACTTCGACCGGCGGCGGAACGTCTCCGAGGCTGCGAAGTATGTCCCCGAGCTACCCATCGCCCTGAGCTTCGACTTCAACGCCTCGGCCCCGGCTCCTATGGCGGCGGTCATGGGTCACGAGCGCGGGCGCGAGGGCTGGGTCTTCGACGAGATCGCGATCCCTGGAGGGACGACGCCGGAGGTCTGCGACGTCTTCCTCGCGAAGTACGGGAAGCATAAGGGGGGCGTGAAGATCTACGGGGACGCGATGGGGAATCACCCGTCGACGCAGACGGGCGACTCCGACTATAAGATCGTAAAGGAGAAGCTCGGCTCCATGCCCGGCTTCGCGATCCGGATCACGAAGAAGAGCAACCCGGCGGTTGTCGACCGGCTCAACGCCCAGAATGCCGTCTTCTTCAACGTGAAGAAGGAGGTCCGTTACCTCGTCCATCCGCGTTGCTCCTGGCTCATCGCCGACTTCGTCAGGGTGAAGACGAAGCCCGGGACCCGGAAGATCGACAAGTCCGCCGACCCGAAGAGGACTCACCATAGCGACGCCTCGGGCTACTGGGTCGCTCAGCGCTGGCCGCTCCTCCTCTCGAACCTCGTCGGCTCGACCTCGAACGCTACGACGGCCGAGGCGATGGCGGTCGTCTCCCAGGCGGAGAGGGGCGGGATCCGGGCGAGTCGGGAGCGGCAGGGCTTCGGGACGGGCCGGGGGCGGATAGTTGTCGGGGCGAGCCGACGGCGCTAGACTGCCGGAGCGGGGGCCGAGGCTGAGACGGCGCTCTGACTCGCCGGAAAAAAGCCGGAGGGGGCGTCGAGAAGCGCGGAGTCCTGGACCCGTTCCCCCAGGAGGGACGAGGTCCCCGCATTCTGAAGGGGCGAGGAGGAAGCGATGCTCGACCGTCTTCGGAGGCTCTTCGAGCCTCGCGTCCGGCTCTCCGATCATGAGAAGGAACTCGAACTCGTAGCGACCGAGGCCCGGAAGCGCGGGTATACCGAGGCCCTGGACGATCCCTACTACGTCGACCCCGACGCCCTCCTTCCAGGCGCGAGCAATCATGCTCTCTATCGAGAGGCCTTCAACCGGGAGAGCCATAAAGACTTCACGCCCCCGCACCGGGAGCGACTGCGTCATAACGCCGTCGCCGCTCACGGGACGAAGGGGCATCCGAAGAATAAGGTCGAGATCAATCTCGACTATGTCCTCGGCGAAGGCCTGAAGCCCGTCCCCCAGGAGACCGAGACCGAGAACGACGGCTTCGGCGAATGGCTTGACGAGTTCTGGACTGACTCGGAGAACGCGCTCGAAGCCCGGCATCACGGTATGATGGCGTCCGCTCTCGTCGAGGGGGAGTTCTTCCTCCGGGTCGGGCAGATCGATAAGAACGACGGGAAGGTCCTCTGGGGGACCGTCGAGCCGAAGGATGTCGTCGACGTCCAGCAAGATCGATTCCGGAGGGACGTCGTCGCGCTCATTCGCAACCCCGAGGACCCGAACAACCATCTCCGCTTCGCGATCCTGAATCACCTTCCGCAGGAGGTCGAGGCTTTCACCGACGCAGACGGCGCGGTCCTCCTCAAGCGGCCGAACTCGGAGACCGATGAGAAGGGCGACCCCGTTATGGAGCGTTACGACGGGGCGGTCTTCTCCCTCTCCCTCAACCGGATCTCCGGAGCCCGACGAGGGAAGCCCGACCTCGTCCCCGTCCTCGACTATGACGACCTTCACGACGAGACCGTCTTCCGGGTCGCGGAGCGGGCGCGGGCGCTGACGGCTCTCCTCCTGGACGTCACGGTCACGAATCCGGATACCGACGACGAGATCGACAAAGTCATAAAGAACCTCAAGCTCGACGCTCCGCTGAAGACGCTCCAGACGATGGGGCATTCCGACCGGGTCAACTTGAACTATCTCGCGCCGGACCTGGGGGTCGAGCAAATGTCGATCCTCGAACGGCTCCTCCGCCTCGTGAGCTATGGAGCCCTCGGCCTGCCGGAGGCGTTCTCGGGCGCGGGCGATGATACGAACCGGGCGACGCTCGACGCGCAGAACTCGGTCCCGGCCCGGAGGCTCGGGCGCAGGCAGCGAGAGGTCATCGGCTTCTGGCGGCTCGTCGTCCGCTTCGCCTGCCGGGAGGCGATCCGCGCTGGAGTCCTGAAGGGCGACGAAGAGGGCGAGCCCCTCCCGTTCATTATCGACGCCCCCGAGATCGGCAGCCGGGATCAGGTCCAGGTCACGACCGCCCTCGCCCAGCTTGCGACGGCGCTCGTCGGGATCTCCTCGGAGAACATCATCAAGCTCCCGCTCGCCTCGAAGGTCTTCACTCAAGCCCTCCAGAACGCCGGATTCGACTTCGATCAGGCGGAGGTCGGCGTCGACGAAGAGCGGATCGCCGAGGGGAAGGCGATGGCCTCGAATCAGTTCGGGACCGGCGCAGGGGACGAGGATCACGCGGCGAAGGCGAAGACCGCCTTCCAGGAGGCCGAGGGCTTCCTTCGTGATCTCTCCCGGGCGGCCGTCGGATAGAGCATGGTCACGAAGGCGACGGCGGATATGGTCGGGCGGGCTATCCGCCGCGCCGACCGTGCGGTCAAGAGCGCCGTCTCAGCGCTAGGACTCAAGTCTCCCGGGGACCTCTTCGCCCTCTTCGAGGACTTCGGGCATCGTCTCCAGTCAGAGGTCGCTCTGACGGACTTCCAGATCTCCCACCTTAACGCCCTAAAGCAATCTATCGCCGATCAAGTCTCCCGCCTCAACGCCGCGCTTCAGGGGGACCTCGCCGGGCGTCTGGGGAAGGCGGCGGCTCTGGGTCGTCGCGCAACTCTCGATGCCGTGAAGGGAGAGGTCTCCCGGGAGTTCGGCCTGGAGCAAATTGCCGGGCTGAGCCCGAGCGTCCTCTCGACGGCGGCCGAGTTCTCCGCCGACCTCGTCCAGGACGTGAGCCAGAAGCTCCGGAGCGACATCTCGAAGCTGATCGTCCGGGGCGTAACGACGGGGAAGTCAGGCTCGGAGATCCAGGCGGAACTCCGGAAGCTCCTCGGGCGCAACGGGGCGAATACCTACTCGAACCGCGACGCGGCGATCTTCCAGACCGAGACGATGCGCGTCTACTCTATGGCGGAGCAAGCCTCCGCCGAGCAACTCGTCGAGGACGGCGAGGACGTCGTCAAGATGTGGCATTGGAGCGGGAAGTCGCGAGAGAATCACGCGGCGATAGACGGGCAGCTTCGAGAAGTGAAGGAGTTCTTCACCGTCCCCGACCCGGGCGACTTCAAGCTCGGGACGAACCCGACCGACTCCTGGAGGGGCGAGCAAGCGCTCTATCCCCGAGACCCTCGCCTGACGGCGGCGAACTCGGTCTATTGCGGATGCTCGTCCTATACGATCTCCCGCGAGGTCGCCGAGGGGATCGCAGCGAAGCAAGGCTCGAAGACGTTCGAGTATAGGACGAAGGGGCGGGGACCGCTGGAGACGAAGCCCGAGAAGGTCAAGCTCCCCGAGGAAGAGAAGAAGGTCGAGGAGAAGAAGGTCGAGCCCGCGAAGGTCGCCGAGAAGAAGCTGAAGGAGATCGAGGGCGCGGGCCGGGAGCATTGGCTCACTCATAAGCGGCGAGAGATGCAAGGGGCGCGGAATAAGCTCTACGACGCGAAGAAGGCGGCGAAAGACGCTCCCTACGGGGCTCAGAAGCAAGCGGCCGAAGAGTCGGTCCGGGCAGCCGAGAAGGTTATCAAGCGGCTGGAGCAAACGCTCGATCTCCACGAGGCGCACGCGAGAAGCCTCGGCTACGGGAAGATGAGCGCCGACCCGAAGAAGGCGCTCGCCGCTCTCTCGAACGAGGACCTCGCGAAGATCTTCCAGGGACGGGCGTCCGGGCTCATGATCAGCCCGAAGGGTCGGTATCCGAAGCGGGCCTACGGGAAGCGGACGGTCATCGGCGATGACGGGAAGCCCCGGCATACCTGGGGGTCTCGGAGCCTGAAGAACGCGAAGGAGGTAGCCGAGTTCAACCTGGAGACGGCGCGGGAACTCTGGATCGAGTTGCTGCGACTCAACCCCGACGCCCGGCTCGTCGGGCGCGGCCTGAAGATGCCGCCGCTCCGTATGACGGAGAAGGGCGTCCCCACTCTGGAGGCGAACTTCAAGGGGGCGAAGTTCAAGTTCAATATCCGGAAGGGCTCGTCGGGCGGCTGGTACGAACACGATGGAACTATCGTCGTCCACGGGACGCCCCGGACCCGAGGCCTTCGTCACTCCGGCGGCTGGACGTTCGAGCATGAACTCGGGCACGGCTGGCATAACTCGGCGCTGGAGGGAGAGATCGGTTATCACTCCTCGCGGGGCATCCCGTTCGCGTTTCAAAAGGAGTGGGAGCGGATCGTCGAGAAGGGCGTCGCCTTCGGGAAGAAGCACTCGAAGCTACTCCAGTATGGAGACGAGTTCGCGAAGATCGTCGACGACGAGGTCGTTAAGGAACTCGTCGAGGGTTACTACAAGTTCGGCGCGGACCGGGCGGCGGCGAAGTGGGGGAGGCGGCGGGCTCGGCTCGCGAGGAAGCTCGGGGTCCGGCCGGATACGCTCGCGCCGCTCGGGAAGAAGTATATGCATCATAACGCCTACAACGCCCCGCACGCTCGGGCGATCCAGGCGATGGTCGACGTCCGGCTGACTGACGAGATGGGCAAGTTGCAGCAAGCCTTCGTCCGGAACGAGATCACGCGGGCGCAGCGCGACCGGGCTATGGCGGTCCTGGAGCGGGCGAAGACCTACGCGAAGAGCGAGAGCTTTCATTATCGGCTGACGGATCGGAAGGAGTTCTTCGCCGACGGCTTCGCTCACTATATGAACGACGGCCCGTGCATGAAGAAGCTCTTCCCTGACTTCTACGAGTGGCTCAAGGTCAACGTCTTCGGCGGACGCGAGTTCGAGTCCTTCTACGATCAGATCGCGAAGGGGCTCTGGGCGGAGGGGACGCCGCTCTGGAAGAGGGCGGACGAGATCGCCCGGCTCATGCTTCCGCCGAGTCAGAGGGCGATGCTATGAGATACGACATCCTCCGGGGACGGGAGAAGGTCGGGACCCTGACCCTCGGGAAGGAACGAGAGGACCTCCAGGCGGCGACCGGCGACGACCTCGTCGCGGCCGTGATCGACGCGATCCTTCACGGGGCGCTCACTCCCCGGGACGAGACGCAGACGGAGAAGGGCTTCGGGGAGACCCGGGTCCCCCAGATCTGGGCGACTGAGAAGAACGCTATCCGGGTCCAGGCCTACTTCGAGGAGCATGGTCTGAGGCTCCAGCCGGACGAGGGGAGTTGACGGGGCGGGGGCGACCCCCTAGACTCGCCCCGGAGAACGCAGACGATCAGAGGAGGGGCGCTATGGAACCGGACGAGACTCCCGAGAACGAGGCGCAGGCTTTCGCGCCCATCGCAGAGGCCGAGGCGCAAACGTCTGCGTCGGTCCCCGAGACGTCCTTCGGGCTCCCGGCGTGGACGAAGTGGACCTCCAGGACCGCGATTCTCCCCGACGGGCTGAGCCGGAGGGTCTTCGCCCAGGCTCCCTTGACGGTCGAGGAAGCGAAGACCTGCGAGCAAGCGGTCCGCTTCTTCCTGAAGGCCCGGAAGGTCCAGTTCCAGGAGACGGAGCGCTACGTCGACGAAGAGAGGAAGGGCGGGCCGGTTCGCCGGTTCCGCTCGGTCTTCAGGCCCGCACGAATGGATGACATCGCGAGCCTCGCTTACTGCCTCTCGAAGCGGACGGGGATGCCGCTCAAGCCCGAGGAGATCCATATCCGGATCACTATGGGCGACGGTCGACGCTACCGGATCACGCCCGACGGCGAGAGCCTGGGCGTCTGCCTCTTCTGCAAGGCGACGAATATCCCCCTCGAATACCGGAAGGATGGGGTCTACCATACGGATTGCATGACGCGGGCTCTCATGCGTCATCGACGTCAGCAAGTCGCGGAGCGCGACGTCGTTCTCGCAAAGGCGAAGGCTGGGGCGTAGTAGAGAGGAGCCCACAACCTGAAGATCGCGTTCCTGGAGGCGAAGCCCGGGGGAAAGCTCCGCGTCCGCATCCTCGAAGAGGGACGTTCGAAGAACGGCTGGAACTGGACGGCCGAGGCGTGCGAGAAGCTCGCCGAGAAGTCGGTCGGCGCTCCTCTGCGAGCCTTCCAGTTCGGCGGCGGCAAGGTCCGCTCGTTCTTCGATCACGTTCGGGCATGGTGGAACAAGTTCCCGGACGCCGTCCGCTCGTCTATCCCTGACACATTCCCGCAGAACATCCTCGGCTACGTCGAAGCGGCCGAGTATGACCCGGAGGAGAAGGCGGTCGTCGGGACCGTCGTTCTCACCGAGGCGGCGCGATGGTTCCATGATCTTGTCGCGACCGGCCTCCGGGTCGGGAAGGTCCCCTTCGGCGTCTCGGTCGACGCTGACGGGGACGAATCAACCGAAGTCCCCGACGTCGAGCAAGTCAACGCCATCGACGTCGTCTCGTTCCCTTCCGCTGGGGGAGGGTTCGCCGGAGTCCTGGAGTCCTGGACGTCTTTTTATAGGGGCATGGAGGATCGGATGAAGCTCTACGAGCGACTGATCAAGATCCTCCCGAGTCGGAAGGAGCAACTCGACAAGTTGCTCCCCGAGGGCAAGGCGGAAGGCCTGACTCTCGGCTTGCTCGAATCGGAAGCGCCGGAGATCCTGGAGGAGTTCCTCGAAGCCGTCCAGGATCCGGTCGCCGAAGGTGAAGGGCAGGGAGACGGCGAGGGAGACGGAACCGCCGGGGCCGGTGAAGGCGCGGGGACGGAAGGCGGCGGGACCCTGGAAGGCTGCGGGGGACCGAAGAAGAAGAAGGAGGCCGGGAAGAAGAAGGGGATCCAGGAGGGCGTCCTCGACGATGGTCTGGGCGATCAGGTCCGGGCCGCGCTGAAGGCGCTCGACACCCAGTTCCTCGAATCGGCGCTGAAGGAGTCGGGCCTGCCCGAGGACTTCCAGGTCGACATCCGCGAGCGCTTCGCCGACTGCGAGACGCTCGACCGCGAGGCGCTCGGGAAGGCGATCTCCGGGACGAAGTCGCGGCTCGCGAAGCTCACGCGGGCGCAGGCTGCCCCGACGCCCGTCTACCTGGAGGGCGTCGAGGAAGGCGCGGCCGGGGAGAAGCTCCGGCAGGCGATGGCGGATGCGCTGAACGACGCGCCGAACGCTCCGGGGATCCGCGAGATCTACGTCATGGCGACGGGCGACTCCATGCTCCGAGGTCGGCACCACATCGCCGACGTCGTCGCGGGTCGCGCTCGGGGCGGCGTCCTGGAGAGCGTCAACTGGGACGACGTCCCCGAGATGCAGAAGTATCTCGCGAAGAAGCCGGGGATCATGGAGGCCGTCACTTGGGCGGGCTTCTCGGTCCTCATGGCGGACGTTCTTCATCAGGAGATGGTCAGGGAGTACCGTCATTCCGACCTGACTCAGCATCTCCTGATCTCGAAGCAAACCGAGGTCCCGGACTTCCAGATCCACCGCCGGGCGCGTTACGGCGAATACGCCGACCTCTCCGAGTTGGGCTCGGCCGGAGGCACGGAGGCGCAGACCTACGCGGCCTTCACCGCCTCGCCGTCCGACGAGGAGGTCACGTTCCAGCTTCGCAAGTTCGGCGACCTGGAGACGCTGACCTGGGAGGCGACGGTCAACGACAACCTTGGAGCCCTGCGGGGGAGCCCGGCGCGGATCGGCCGGGCGGCGCGAAGGACGGAATACAAGGCCGGGATGTTGTATATGCTCAACGGGACGAACATCTACACTACCGGCCTTCTCGGGACCGCTGGGCAGGGCAACCTCCAGTCCACGCTCTCCGAGGCCGAGTTCTGGGCGGCGCGGCAGGGAATGGCGGTCATGACGGATATCGACGATGTCCATCCGATCAGCCTCCGGCCGCGCTACCTCTACCACGGCCCCGCCCTGACGGAACTCGCCGAGATCCTGACGATGTCGGCGACGCGCCCCGGACCCTATCAGCCCGCGACGGGCTTCGACGGGACGGGCTCGCAGGCGTCCTCGACTTCGCAGAACGTCCCGGGCGTCGGGCCGACCGAGGTCAACCCGATCCAGCGGCGGAGCATTGTCCCCATCGAGGTTCCCTACTGGGGCGACGGGACGAACGACGATCACGCCTGCCTCGTCTGCGACCCCGCCGACTGCCAGCCGCAGGAGATCATCTACCTGCGCGGGCACCGCGAGCCGGAGTTGTGGGTCCAGGATCTCCCGAACGTCGGGAGCTTCTTTACCGACGACATCATCACCATGAAGATCCGGCATCTCTTCGACGTGGACGTCCTCGACTACCGGGCTTATCAGGTCCTCACCTGATCGGCTGAGAAGGGGGAAGAACTCAACCGAGGCGGAGACCGGGCCGACCGGCCTCCGCCTCTTTTTTCAGGAGGTCGAGATGGGCAGTCCAGGAAAGCCCGAACGCTTCACGGCGAACGGAGCGCTTTCGCAAACGCGACGGGTCGCCATCGACTCGATCACGCTCTGCGCGGGAAGCGACGCGGCGACGGTCACGGTGAAGGAGGGCGGCTCGGGCGGGACGGTTATCTGGGAGGGGCGCGTCGCGACGGCGAACGACTCGATCCCGTTTCCATTCCCGCAGGGGATGGCGGTCACGGCCGCTTATATCACCCTGACGGGGACGAGCCCGAACGCTACCGTCGTCTATAGGTAAGGGCGATGGCGCTTCCAGGAACCGACGCGGAAGTTCGCGAGCGCGTGAAGACGGCGCTCAACATCTCGGGGCTGCCGGATAAGCTCACGCTCGCCGACGGCCTTATCGACGAGATCGTCGAGGACGCCGTCCAGCGTTACTCCGCCGACGAGCCGCAGAGGAAGGTCCATCCGATCACGGGCGACGCCTCGACGCAGCGCTGGGTCCTCCCTACGGAGATCTCAGACTGGAGCGAGGGCTTCTCGTCTATCGAGGACATTCGCGTTCATCACGAGACGGAGACCGACGTCAAGGGACGGCATCTCCGGCCGGAGGAGTTCGCGACCTACCGGGAAGACGTCTCGGGAACGACGAAGGACATCCTTCTCCTCGCCTGGGCTCCGGATACGGTCACGCGGATCTCGATCCATTATTCGACCCTTCACGTTCTCGATAACGCCTCGACGACGATCCAGGAGTCGCACCGGCTCGCGCTCGTCAACCTTGCCTCGTCCATCGCCTCTCGCTGGATCGCGCAGCGGGCGAGCGATCAGAGGGACACGGCGATCAGCGCTGACGCCGTTGACTATGGAGCCCTCTCGGAGAAGTTCAACGCTCGGGCCGACGAATGGGAGGGGGCATATAAGGCCGTCGTCCTGGGGGAGGACCGGAACATTATCGCGGCGACCGCCGTCCGCCTGGAGCCGACGCCGGAGGACCGCGCTCGTTACTCGACCCATCTCGGCTTCAGGATCCCGGAGCGTCCACGTTGACCGTTGCGATTGAGATCGACCTGGGTCAAGCGCTCGGGCAAATGTCGCAGGCTGCCTCCCGGCATACCTACGACAAGATCAACGCCCGCGTCCGGCGCTTCGGGGATAGTGCGCTCCAGGAGATCAACGTCCGGGTCCAGCAATTCACGCCGATCTCCTCGGGGAAGACCCACAACTCGATCAAGCGGACGCCCTTCATCCCGAGCTTCGAGGGGAAGGGGCCGGTCAAGTGGACGGGGAAGGTCGTCTCCCAGGAGCCGCAGGCGGCAGTCCTGGAGCGCGGCCGACGTCCAGGGCAGCCGATCTCCCAGGAGGGGCGGAGGCAGATTTACGAATGGGTCCTCCGGCAGGTCCGCCACGGGAAGATGTCTATCTCGGGAGTGCGGACGCCGAAGGTCAAGGCGGGAGCGCGGAAGGTCCGGGGGCGGCAGGCTCGGGAGAGGATCCGCTTCCGGAAGAGCGAGCGGGAGATCATGGAGGATATCGCCTTCCGGATCGCCCAGAAGATCACGAAGCATGGATGGCCGACGGGCTCCGGCCGGGGGCGGCGGGAGCCATATCGGATGTTCTTCAAGGGAGCCCGGGCCGCGAAGCAAGAGGTCTCGAAGAAGGCGGCGCTCATGACGAAGGCGGTCGCGGAGATCGTCGCAGAGGCGATGAAGGAGGGGCGGAAGAAATGAGCGACGAAGCGAAGAAGGCGGAGGCCGAGGCGATCCGGGCGCTCGTGATAAACCGAGCGGAGCGCTGCGGCGGAGATACGAAGGCGGCGACGGAGACGCTCGTCCAGGCTGGAGCGCTGAAGAGGGACGGCGAGGGACGGCTGAGCCTGCCGGAGCCCTGGAAGCCGATCCCGAGGAAGGGCTGAGATGCCGCGCACCGTTGCGAGGATCAACTTCTCGACCGTGGGCGGCGAGGAATACTCGGGCTACGATAAGATCCATCCCGGGCATACGACGAATCAGCCGGTCGGCGTCCTGGAGGACCTCCTCGCCCGCTGGGTCTTCCCGCCTGACGACGGTCACGACCGGGACTCGGTCAACTCGGAGGACGAACGCTACGACTCGAACGCCGAGCATGACAACGGCGTCGGCTCGACGGCGGCCCGCTTCACGATCTCAGGGCTCGCCGAGCAACGCTATCAGGCCCGCCTCGTCATGGGAGACCCGACCGCCTCCAGCGTGAACAAGGCGAAGATCGGCAGCGCGACCGGCTCGCTCGTCGTCTTCGACAACGTCGTCAAGGGAATCAATCAGTTCTGCGACGCCTGGACGGACTGGGAAGTCACGTCGAACGGCTATCTCACCGTCGAGATCGGCGGCGGGCAATATGTGGGGTCGAACTCGTTCCTCGCCTTTATGGAGGTTCGCGACCCACTCCAGGCCTCGACCGAGGCGCTCGTCGAGGCGATCCAGGATCAACTCGAAGAGGTTCCCTACATCGGGCCGGTCTATACCTCGGTGAAGGGCTTCTCGGATCAGGGAGCCATCCGGGGCGCGGGGAAGATCACGCTCGCCGACGGGACGGAGCGCCTTCGCGTTGTCTGGATCGAGCATACGCTGGAGCGGCGCGGCCTGACGAATGCGACCTATGAGGTCGTCCACGCGATCCGGATCGGAGTGCATCAAGCGCTCTCGACCGAGGTCAACGCGGGCGACCCCTCCTCGGAGCGCGAGATGCGCGTCCTCGCGGACGCGGCGGTCGTCAAGCTCCAGGATATGAGGGCGAACGGACCCCTCGGAACGGCGGTCGGGGCGGGCTGGCTTGGGCTGACGGATGCGACGCCGATCCGGTTCGAGAACTTCGGCGTCGTGAAGTTCGGCGGCGACTCCTGGAGCCGGGCAGAGATCGCCTTCCAGGTCAGCGAAGAGATTGATTTCGAGTAGACGCGGAGAAAGGAACTCAGGGGCGGAGGAGAGTTAGATGCCGAATACCTCGGAATGGGTCGTCGCCTGGAAGCTGAAGGACGGCACCGGAGCGGCCGATCCTTGGGTCGACGCGGCCGTCGCGCTCGGCGTCGGCGACGGCTTCCTCGCCCGGACGCTGACGATGCCGGAAGGTCTCCCCGAGGGGATCGAGGACTTCAACATCGGGCAGATCGCGCCGGGCGCGGAATACTGGAACAACTTCAACATCGAGGGGCAGATCGGGGAGCTGGCCTGCCGCTATGAGGGGATCGAGAAGTGGCTCGCGCAGGTCGCCGGGGACGATACCGCAGCCCTGATCGAGGACACGGCGTATTCCCATACGTCGGTCTGCCAGGATACGAACGTCGATCACGGCGGGACCCTCGGGATCCGGAAGGGCGTCGGGAACGACTACCTCTTCCCGGGCGTGCGCGTGACGGGCTTCGAGTTGAAGACCGTCAACGGGCTGATCGTCGTGACCCCGAACATCATCGCGAACTCGATCACTCGGGCCTCGGCGACGACGCTCGACTCCGTCACGACCCCGCAGACGAAGCTCGCGGCGCTCTTCAACTCGCTGACCATCGCGATCAATGACTTCGCCGACGCGGACTTCGCCGGGAGTGATGAGGTCTACGTCTCCGACTTCACTCTGAGCTATGACCGGCGGCAGGTCGCCGATGCGGTCAACCGGCTGAGCGGGATCCGCGACGAGCCCGAGTCGAGCGGCTCGGCGGCGGAGGGGACCCTGCGGCTCGTCTTCCCGAACGAGGCGGCCGTGAACGACGTCTTCCATACCGACAACATCGTCGTCGGCCCGACCGAGAAGCACGTCTACAAGGCGCGGTTGACGCTCCTCGGGATCGAGATCGCGGGGACGACGACGCCGACCTACTACCAGATCGAGTTCGACCTTCCGAGCCTCGTCGTCCGGAACTATGAGCGGCCGGGCTCCGGGCCTCTGGCGAAGACGCCGGTCACGGTGGAACTCGGGATGACGAAGCCGGAGTCGGCCCCGACCGGGATGTCGTGGGTCACGGACGGGCAACTCTGGCAGTCGGTCGTCCAGAACGAGAACGCAACGGCGCAGGACTCGCAGTAACGCGGAGAGCCTACCTAGAGAAAGGGGCAGAGCATGGAGAAGCGGTCAATCTCGCTCGTCAGTCCCGACGAGCGTCTGAGGTTCGAGGTCGAAGGAACGGATACGGTGATCTTCTACCGGCGGCTCGACGCGAAGACGTCGAACTCGATTCGGAAGCGCTTCACGACGACGAAGTACGTCAAGCGGCAGCCGCAGGAGAAGGTCGACGAGCTAGGGCTCCAGCGGGCGACGGTGAATCATATCGTCCTCGACTGGGAGAACGTGCGGCTCGCAGGCGAGGCGGCTCCCTGCACCGATGAGCCGATCACGGTCGGCGGGGTCGAGTTCCCTCACGGGACGAAGATCGCGCTCCCGGGCGACATCCTTCTGGAGCTTCTCGAACGCAGCGGGGAAGCGGGGCAGGAGGCGGCGGAGAAGTCGGATTTTTTCGACGAGAAGCCCGCCGCTGGGTCGAGCGAGAGCTAGAACTCCGAGAGGATAAGTCGCGGAAATGCGATGAATGCATCGACGAGCAAGAGCGCGAAGAGTTTGATCTTGACTGCGGAGGTTGCAACCTCTGGAAGCGCTTTTTCGCGCCGGAGGTCTTCGAGCCTCCCCCGGTGGAAGTCCTCCGGGCCTGGAGGCTCTTCTGCCGCCTTCGCGCTCCGCTCGTCCAGTCCGTCCCGAGGCTTCAGGATCTCGTCTTTTCGGATGAAGGGGTCGAGCCGGGGTCGGCGGATGCGGCGAGCTTTCTATCGCTCGCGGAGGTCTTCGAGCGCGTGATCCAGTCCTGGGAGGAAGAGCGAGACCGGCCGACGGGGAAGGAGGAATAGATGGCGGAAGAGCAAGTCGGGATCGTCCTGACGGTCAAAGATCAGGCGACCTCGAAGATCCAGGCCTTCGCTCGTAACGCGCATCGGGCCTTCTCCTCCCTCCAGCGGCGCTCCGTCAGAATGTGGGATGCCGCGAACCGAGGCTGGAACCGCTTCGAGTCCGGGGCGAAGCGCTTCGTCCGCTTCACGACTCGGA
>Ga0180438_10001079_pt1 | contig 49729 bp, 41 predicted proteins | sample SS_ome_12_FD_132455 | JGI IMG/M metagenome (GOLD analysis project Ga0180438, IMG submission 132455) | Hypersaline lake sediment archaeal communities from the Salton Sea, California, USA - SS_3_D_2 metaG | ecosystem: Environmental > Aquatic > Non-marine Saline and Alkaline > Hypersaline >...
AGGCGATGCCTTTTGGCCTGTTGGGCTATCCGGTGCTCCAGGCTGCAGACATCCTGCTGCCACGGGCTGATCTGGTGCCAGTCGGCAGGGAAAACGAGGCCCATGTAGAGATCACACGAGAGATCGCCCGGCGCTTCAACCGGCTCTACGGCGAGGTATTCCCGGTGCCAGAGGTGATGCTGGGGGAAGTGCCCACCCTGGTGGGCACATACGGCCAGGCCAAGATGAGCAAGAGTCGAGACAATGCCGTCTACCTGTCCGACGACGAGGAGACGGTGGCCCGCAAAGTTTTTGGCATGTACACCGATCCACAACGGGTACGGGCCGACATCCCTGGTCGAGTGGAAGACAACCCGGTATTCGTCTACCACGATGCTTTCAACCCCAATGGGGACGAGGTGAACGACCTGAAGGATCGGTACCGCCAGGGAAAAGTGGGCGATGTGGAGGTCAAGCGCAAGCTGGCGCGTGCCATCAACAATTTCTTGGAACCGATGCGCGAGCGCCGGGCTCAATACGAGTCCCGGCCGGGACTGGTTGACGACATCCTTATCCACGGCACGCGCCGTGCGCGAGGGGTGGCCCAGGAGACGATGGAGATGGTCTACGACGCCATGGGACTCTACGGACCCCAGTTGCTCAAGGCATACTCGCTGCCTCTCGTCAGCACAGATGTCCCATCGCTGCCCTTTTGCTAGCGCCAGTATTCGGTGCCAAACTCGCTCTGCCTCCCGCTTGGGGACGGGCCCGGGAGCGATTTCGCGCCGAGAGGCATGCTGAGATCTTGGACTTGACCATGGATACGAACAATCGGATTCGAGGGAACAACTTTTTCTACCGCGGCGATTATCGACAGGCGATCGAGGCTTTCACCCTTGTGCTTCAGTCTGAGCCTGGCGACGCCGGAATCTATGTCAATCGGGGCGCGGCCCACGCCGCCGTGGGAGATCATGCGTTGGCGATCGCCGACTATGAGCGTGCCATCGAGCTCGATCCGGACAATGCGGCTGCCTACAACAACCGTGGTTTGGTTCATGCCACACTGGGGGATCATCGGGCGGCTCTGCGCGACTATGAGCTAGCGATCAAGCTGGATCCACACGATGCCGTGGTCTACAACAACCGCGGTGCGGCCTTCGAAGCCCTGGGAGACATCGAGAGTGCCTCGCAGGACTATGATCGAGCGATCGAATTGGATCCCCAGTATGCCCAAGCCTACTATGTCCGGGGTTCGATGCATGCCTCGCAGGGGAATCAGGAGCTGGCTATCGCTGACTATAACGTGGTCATCAGCCTTATCCCCAGATTCGCTGCTGCTTACTACAGCCGGGGCGTGGCCTGGGGGCTTCTGGGCAACTATCGGCAGGCTCAGGAGGACTTGGAGGCCTATCTGGCCCTCGCACCGCGGGCCTCCAACAGGGAGCAGGTAGAGTCGATAGTCCTGCAACTGAGATCGAGATAGCCTCTGGACTCCAAAACTGTCCTGTAAGCGCAAATAGGTAGGTGTAACGTGTATCTTGTCAAAGTACATATCCGCAGTGATGAGTTTCCCACATATCAGAACTATCCTTTCAACGTTTCGGCTATTCGGGAAACGCGAGAATTGGCATTTCGCAAGCCTGTCGTTTTCTTTGTGGGTGAGAACGGGACGGGCAAATCCACGCTACTGGAGGCTATCACCAGACAGTGTGGCATCCATATCTGGGACAGACCCCGGCGCCACCTGGCTCACCAGAATCCCTTTGAGACCATGTTGTCGAAATACGTCAGTATCGCCTGGAACAATGGCAGGGTGCCAGGGTCTTTGTTCAGAGCCGAGACGTTCCACGAGTTCGCCGATTTTCTGGACGATGTTGCGCTTTGTGATCCCGGCCGGCTGCAATACCATGGCGGGAAAATCCTGAACATGCAGTCCCATGGACAGGGGATCCTTGCCTATTTTTCCGGTCGTTTCCAGGTCAAAGGGCTCTATCTGCTGGACGAGCCCGAGAGCGCATTGTCTCCTGCTAGCCAGCTCAAGTTCTTGGACATGCTACGGCGCTTGGGTGCAGAAGGCCAGGCCCAGTTCATCATCGCCACCCACTCTCCCATCTTGCTGGCCTGTCCTGATGCACAGATCTTTAGTTTTGATTCACCCCGTGTCCAGGAGGTGCAGTACGAAGAAACCGACCATTATGCCATCTACAAGCAATTCTTTATGGACCGAGCAGCTTTGGTGGACGGAGGAGCAAGGGGGTAGCTACCATACCTGTTCTGTCAGCGCATTGTGCCTTTGCTGGTGCAGCCAATACTATTCTTGAAGGAGGACGATCATGACTCAGTACAAGTATGTTCTGCAAGAAAAGGATATGCCAACCCATTGGTACAACGTGGTTGCCGATATGAAGCAACCACCGCCGCCCTATCGCCATCCAGGGACGTTGGATCTGTTGGGGCCAGATGATCTGGCGCCTGTTTTCCCGCTAGCCCTGATAGAGCAGGAGGTGAGCCAGGAACGGTGGATCGAGATCCCGGACGAAGTACAGGATGTGCTCAAGATGTGGCGTCCTGTCCCACTCTATCGCGCGGCCCGCTGGGAGAAGGCACTTGATACTCCTGCCAAGATCTACTACAAGTGGGAAGGGGTCAGCCCGCCTGGGAGTCACAAACCCAATACCGCCGTGGCCCAGAGCTACTATGCCAAGCAGGAGGGACTCAAGGGTTTCGCGACAGAGACCGGAGCAGGGCAGTGGGGAAGCGCTTTGAGCTTTGCTGCTCAACTGTTTGGCCTGGAGTGCAAGGTCTTCATGGTGACTATCAGCTACCATCAGAAACCCTATCGGCGGATTGCCATGGAAACCTGGGGGGGGAGGGTGGTACCCAGTCCCAGCACAGAGACCAAGGCGGGCCGTGATATCCTCGCTGCGGACCCCGAGACGACGGGCAGCCTGGGCATCGCCATCAGCGAGGCCATCGAGTACGCGGTGACTCATGAGGGATACAAATACTCGCTGGGCAGTGTCGTGAACTTTGTGCTTCTGCACCAGACGGTCATCGGTTTGGAGGCCCTTAAGCAGATGGAGATGGCAGGGGACTATCCGGATATCCTCATCGGCTGCGCTGGCGGGGGTAGTAATGCGGCTGGTCTGATCTATCCCTTCCTCGCGGACAAGTTACGGGGCGCAAAGCCGGATCTACGGACCATCTTTGTCGAATCCACCGCCTGCCCCAGCATGACGCGGGGTATCTATGCTTTCGACTGGGGGGACACTGCCAGAACCGGCCCGGTAGCCAAAATGCACACCGTGGGCCACGGATTCATCCCTGCGCCGGTACATGCCGGAGGGCTTCGTTATCATGGCATGGCCCCCAGCATCTGTGCCCTCCTCGATCAGGGGGAGGTGGAAGCCCGTGCCTATCATCAAAACGCCTGCTTTGACGCGGCTGTGAGTTTCGCGCGGGCGGAGGGTCTGATCGTGGCCCCCGAGACGGCCCATGCCGTCCGGGCAGCCTATGATGAGGCGCTGGCTTGCAGGGAATCAGGTGAGTCCAAGGTGATCCTCTTTAACAACAGCGGTCATGGTCATTTTGATCTAGCTGCCTACGATGGCTACTTCAGAAAGGATTTGCCAGACTTTGAACTCGAAGATGGGAAGATCCAAGAGGCCCTTGCTGATCTGCCCAAAATCCCCGCCTAAAGCCTTCAAGATGGTCAGGTAAGCAAAGAGACGAGGAACGGTCGTCCTGTTCCTCGTCTCTTGATGCGTTGTGTCCGGTGGCTGCTCACTCGCCGTCCGCCTCAGCGATAGGCACCGTGAAGCGGAAAGTGCTGCCTTTCCCCACTTTGCTTTCGACTATGAGTTGCCCGCCATGGAGCTCCACGAGGCCACGACTGATAGATACCCCCAGGCCGGTGCCCTGCTGCGCTCGCACCATTGCCTGGTCGGCCCGGAAGAACTTGCCCTGTAGGTTGGCCAGGTCCTCCGGGGACATGCCAATGCCGGTGTCACTGACGCTCACCAACAGATAGTCGGGCGGGATGTCGGCCGTCTCCCTTCCGCCCGCGGTGATACGGATGGTGCCGCCCTCAGGTGTGTACATACAGGCATTCCTGACCAGGTTGGTGAGGATCTGGATCAGGCGATCGCGGTCGCCCAACGCTGAGGGCAGGTCAGCAGGAATCTCGACTTCGAGCTGGTGGTTCCGGGTCTCGCTCTCGGTGCGGGTGTTGGCAATCGTCTCATCCACCACATCTTGCAGGCTGACGGGTGCGCGGTCCAGCTTGATCCGCCCTGCTTCCAGGCGTGAAATCTCCAATAGGTCGTTGACGAGCTTGTCCATGCGATCCACGTTGGCCAAGATGACCCCGACGAACTGTGCCTGGGTGTCATTCATCTCCCCACCGATGCCCATCATCAGCATTCTGGTGTAGCCTCGCATGGCGGTCATTGGTTGCTTGAGCTCGTGGGCTACAAAATCGATGAACTCCAGCTTTTCACGGTCAGCCTCTTTGGTTTGTTGATGTAGACTTGTGTTCTCGATGGCGATGGCTACGTGAACGGCCAATCGCTGGAGGAAGGTCAGGTCTTTATCGTTGAAGCGGGCCGGTACCTGGCTCTCCATGGCGATCACCCCGATCACCTGCTCCTTGTGACGGATGGGGACGGAGAGGTGCGAGTGGGTACCTGGCAGGACAGCATAGTGGTCGGGGTCTCTCGAAACGTCTGGCACCAGGGCTGGCTCGCCGGAGCGCAACACCCGGCCAACGATCCCTTTGCCTGCTGGCCAGGGTGCTTCGTGGTCGCGATCAAAGGCAGGCGGGTAGCCGTGGCTGGCAAGTAGCAACAGCCCGTGCAGCCTCTCGTCGTACAGGGCGATGCTGCCGGCTGTTGCACTCGTCTCTTCCAGCGCCCATTCTAGCGCCATATCCAGGACACCGTTGTGGGCCGGCGCAGCGGTCTCTGCTTGGTTTGTGGGTTGAATCATGGATAGCTCAAGGCCTTGTCTGCGTCGAGTTTGCGGGGTCGCCCCCATGCCTTGCGATTCTGCTGGGGCGAGTGTATCACAGACGGGGGGCAGTGTCAAGACCCTTGGGGTGTAAACCCTCAGTCGGCGGTTCAGCCTTTGGCCTCTGCGAGGGCCACAACCTCGCCGCTGGTGAGTGCCACGAGTTCTGTGTAGGCGATAGGAAACACGGCCTGTGCGTTTCCTGCGGCGGCCCAAACTGTTTCAAAGCGACCGAGGGTCTCGTCGATGAGCGTTCGCATGGGTATCTCGTGGCCCACCGGCGGGACGCCACCTACCTCAAAGCCTGTATGTGCCAATACTTCGGCGGGTTGGGCGATGCGCAGCCGTTTCTTGCCAAGCCCCAGCAGGGCGCGCAGGCGCTTGACGTCAGCGCGCTGGTCCCCGGAGACGAGCACCAACATCGGTGCTCCGTCAGCCAAGAAAACCAGGGATTTGACGATGCTGGCTTGAGGAGCGCCGACAGCCTGAGCAGCCGCCTCGGCTGTGCTGGTGTCGGCTGGTAGCTCGCGGACTCGATCGGGGTCCAGGCCAGCCTGCTCTAGTGCACCTCTGACTCGCTCAACTGGATTCATCGTCTACAACCCAACAACTCGAATGGTCGAACGGACAATTTCTCCCATTTACCCCCCGACCATTCGCCCAATTGCTCAGTCGGATTCTTGCATTGGTTCCACGCGAACCATACCTGCCCCTAGCAATACGCGCAGTTCCTGTTCCAACTCCACACAGTGCCGGGTGGTGTCGTTGGGAAAGTCGAGTTGCACCCGTCCCTCGCTGCCATTTTCTACATAGATGCTGAACAGATCCTCGCCGGGATAGCGTTGCAGCAGTTCGTAGACCTTGCCCAGGCGCTGGATGACTTCCTCCATGTCGCCACTACGTGGTACCGTTACATGGATGTGGACCGACCTTGTGGCAGACTGTGGAGTGAAAGGCTTTGCTTCTTCCACCGGCCGGGCCAGCGTGATCTCGTTTGTTGCCGAGTCCACCAGGATGCTGGGATCTTGACCCCGGAAGCTGACCTTGCCACGCACCACCAAGATGCGCTCCGGTATCCACAGTTCCTTGGTCTGTTCCCAGATGCGGGGAAAGATTACCAACTCGATGGTGCCTTGTAGGTCTTCGAGTTGTGCGAAGGCCATGGCTTCGCCCTTCTTGGTGATATGCGGCCGTATGTAGCTGACTAGGCCAGCAACGGTCACGCCCTGCCCGGCCATGGACTCGTCAATCTGGCCGGTGAGCACCGTGATCGTCTCTTCCAGGTTCGCCCATACGCGCGACAACGGATGATCAGAGATGTAGGCACCGACGAGTTCCTTTTCCCAGCCCAGGACCTCTCTGCGCGACACCTCAGCGACCTGCGGCAGATCAGAGGCCAGGCGAGCGGTGGAGGCAAAGGCTGGCAAGTCGAACATGGTGTACTGCTCCGCTGCACCATGAAACTGCTGGCTGATGCTCATCATCCGATCCATCACATCCAGGAGCTGTGCTCGTGTGCCGAAGGGGCTCAGCGCTCCGGCTTTGATGAGACATTCCAGGGCCCGGCGGTTCACATGGCGCAGGTCCACACGCTGGCAAAAGTCGTCCAGATCTGTAAAGAGGCCTCCTGTTTCCCGCGCGCCAAGGATCGCCTCTACAGGTCCCTCGCCCACGTTCTTGATGGCGTTCAATCCGTAGCGGATAGCAGGCCCTTTGCCATCTTGTGATTCGTCTTCGATCGCAAAGTCCATCCCGCTGTGATTCACGTTGGGGGGAAGAATGTCGATGCCCATACGCCGCGCCTCGGCGATGAGTAGTCCAACCTTGTCGGTGTTGCCTTGTTCCACAGCCAGCAGTGCCGTCATATACTCGACTGGATAGTGGGCTTTGAGGTATGCCGTCTGCATCGTGATGATGGCATAGTCCGCGGCGTGGGCTTTGTTGAATCCGTAGCGGGCAAAGTATTCGATGTCGTCAAAGATGGCCTCGGCCGTCTCCTGCGGGATGTCGTTCGCCGTGCAGCCATCAATGAATTTGGTACGGTGGGCCAGAAGGGCCTCTCTGATCTTTTTCCCAACTGCCTTGCGGATCGTATCCGCCTCGCCGGCCTCGTAGCTGGCCAACTGGGAGGCGATTTGGATGATCTGCTCTTGGAAGACGATGATGCCGTACGTCTCCTCCAAGATCGGCTCGAGCAGCTGGTGGCGGTATATAACCCTTTCTGCGCCGTGCATGCGCCGGATATAGGTAGGAATGTGCTCCATCGGGCCAGGGCGATACAGGGCCAGGACGGCGATGATATGCTCAAAGCGCGAGGGCTTCATCTCAGCCAGCACACGGCGGAAGCCGGCTCCTTCCACTTGAAAGATGCCCAGTACATTGCCGCTTGCCAGTAGCTGGAAAGCTTTGGGATCGTCCAGCGGAATGGTTTGCTGGGTAAAGCTCACGCCATGACGCTTCTCGATCAGGTCTGCGGCCATGCGCAAGACGGTAAGGGTGCTGAGCCCCAAAAAGTCCACCTTGAGTAGCCCGGTATCCTCCAGAACATCCATGGTGTACTGGGTAACCGGCAACCCTTCATCGGCCCCCCGGGTGGGGCGGTGTAGCGGTGTGTACTCCACCAGCGGCTTGTCGGTCACCACGACACCGGCTGCATGGGTGCTGGCGTGGCGAGAGACTCCTTCCACCTCTCGAGCCGTGTCGATCATCTTGCGAACATAGTCGACACCTTCATACAACTGCCGCAACTCGGGTACCCTGGCCAAAGCATCGCCGAGTTTCACGCCAGGACCGCCGGGCACCAACCGGGCTACCTTGTCCACTTCGCTGAGTGGGATATCCAAAGCGCGGCCCACGTCGCGAATGGCAGCTTTGGCCCCCAGCGTTCCGAAGGTGATGATCTGGGCCACTTTGTCCAGGCCGTATTTCTCCACGGTGTAGCGGATCATCTCCTCACGGCGGTCATCAGGGTAGTCGAGGTCGATGTCTGGCATGGTGACGCGGCCAGGGTTGAGGAAGCGTTCAAAGATCAGGTCGTTGGTCAGGGGATCGATGTTGGTGATGCCCAGCCCGTAGGCTACGATGCTGCCTGCTGCCGAACCGCGCACGTTCCACCAGATGTCCCGCTGCTTTGAGAACTCGCAGAGGTCCCAGACGATCAAGAAATAAACGTCAAAGCCCATCTCGTGGATGATACCCAGTTCATGGTTCATCCGTTGCTGGATGCGCGCCGAGTGGAACTCGTCGCCGTAGAGACGGCGCAGACCATTTGTAGTCAGGTGACGCAAGTAGGTTTCGGCCGTGAATCCGGCTGGGATCTCCAGTTGAGGTAGATGAAACCCGGTCGGGTCGAGGTCCACGTTACAGCGCTCGGCGATGGTGAGCGTGTTGCGCAATGCCTCTGGCAGGTCGGGGAACAAAGCAGCCATTTCCTCCGGGCTCTTCAGGTAGTAGCTGTCGTTGTTCATGCGCATGCGGTTGGGATCGGTCATCGTCTTGCCCGTCTGGATGCTCAGCAGCACCTCGTGGGCGTAGGCCTGATCGCGCCGAACGTAGTGAGCATCGTTGGTGGCGACCAGTGGGATTCCTGTCTCCCGGCTCATCTCCACAAGCGCCCGGTTCACCGGTTCCATCTCGGGGATATCGTGATCCTGAAGTTCCAAGAAGAAACTGTCAGGGCCGAATAAGTCACGATACCACTCGGCGGCCTTGCGAGCACGCTGGCGGCGATTGTTCATCAGCAGGCGCGGCACTTCTCCCGACCCACAGGAGGAAAGGGCGATCAATCCCTCGGCGTGCGCGGCCAGGAATTTCTTGTCCACGCGCGGCTTGTAATAAAAGCCCTGGAGCTGAGCAGCCGTGGCGAGTTCCATCAAGTTGTGATAGCCTGTCTGATTTTCGGCTAGGAGAATGAGGTGGGTGGGTTTTGCGTCCTGCTTGACGTCCTTCTGTGTCATTTCCCGGGGAGAGATATAGATCTCGCAGCCGACGATGGGTTTGATGCCGGCTCTCTTGGCCGCCTGGTAGAAGTGCAGGATACCGAACATGACACCGTGATCGGTCAGCGCGAGGGCGGGCATGCCCATCTCGACCGCAGCTTGTGCCAGGTCCTTGACTTTGCCCAACCCGTCGAGCAACGAATAATCGCTATGCACGTGTAGGTGAACGAAATCGACCATCAGCCCCTGCCCTGTATGCTTGGCCTGATTATACCACAATCTGTTCGAGAGGTGAAAGGCGGGCAGGATCGGAGAGGGTGTTTTAACCTCTTTTTCAAGTCGTTTCAGGGGCTCTCAGTTTTGCGGGAAACATCTTTTTGAGATATTATTCGCGACACGTCGCAGGCCGCGGAACCAGTTGGATACACGGAGCGTTTAACACTGGATACTCGGCACTGCCAGGAGGTCTACCGTGGCAATTACACCCAACTTTATTCTCAAGAGGCTGTATGTCAAAGGCAGTCTGCGCAATACGCCCCTGGGCCTCGAATTCTCTCTGCGGAATAGTATCGGCAGTGGCACAGTGACCCGTTTCCGTAGTCTGGAGATTGATGGCGTCGACCAGCCGACCGACAGACTTGTCGTGCTCATGCCGGATGGCAGCTTACGCCGGGTAGCCACCCATCTGCTCGATTCTCCTTTGTCACTCACAGTGGGTGTGACTCTAACCCTTCGGTTGGAGGGCGTGAGCCTTGAAGAGGGGAAGCACCGGCTTTGTTTGCGCCTTGAGACCAAAGAACTGGGCGATCTCGAGATCGACGTGACTGACTGGGTCGGTCAGGGTATGAATGCAGCCGCACGTATTCGCCATTCGGAGTCCAGGGCCCCAGATCTTGAAGCCCCTCCCATCAGGATTGCCATTTTGGGTGCAGGTAGTACGGTCTTTGCCCGGCAGTTGATGGCTGACCTGCTGTGCACGCCAGGGCTGGCGCAAGGTGCCTTTGCTCTGGTAGACGTCGACGCAGAGCGGCTGGATCTGGCCCACCGCATTGGAGAGAAGCTCGTTGAGCGATCGGGGCGAGACTGGACGGTGGAGGCAACCACGGATCGACTGCGGGTGCTCTCCGGCTGCGACTATGCCATCAACACCATCGAGGTGGCCGGGCTGCACAACGTCCGCCCCGACTATGAAATACCGCTTAGATGCGGTGTGGACCAGTGCATTGGCGACACTATCGGACCGGGGGGTGTCTTCAAGATGCTGCGTACGGGTCCCACCTGGCTTGAGATCCTGCGCGACTTGGAGCGCCTTTGCCCCGACGTCGTCGTCATGAATTACACCAATCCAATGTCTGCGCTGACACTGTTGGCACTGCGGGCTACCAGGTTGCCGGTCGTTGGATTGTGCCATTCGGTGCAGGGTACTTCGCGCCAGTTAGCCAACTATCTCGGCGTGCCCTACGAGGAGATGCGCTTCCGCTGCGCTGGAATCAACCACATGGCCTGGTTCGTCGAGTTGACCCACGGGGGCGAGGACCTGTATCCCCGGCTACGCCAGGTTGCCCGAGATCCCGAGATCTATGACTGCGACCCGGTGCGCTTTGAAGCGATGCTGTACTTTGATGCCTTTGTTACCGAGTCCAGCGGTCATTTTTCCGAGTATGTGCCCTACTTTCGCAAGCGCCCCGACTTGCTGACTCGTTTCACTCGGGCAGGCTACCGGGGGGAGAGTGGCTACTATGCGAATAACTGGCCCCGGTGGCGCACTGAGGCCGACGAGACGATCAGAGCCCAGTTGGCCGGCCGGAGCGAGATCACGCTGAACCGCAGCACCGAGTATGCTTCCTACGTCATCGAAGCCATAGAGACAGGCCGCCCGGCAGTGATCCACGGCAATGTGCTCAATGAAGGCCTGATCGACAATCTGCCAACCGGTGGCTGTGTCGAGGTACCCGTGCTGGTTGAGGGCACAGGCCTACATCCTGTTCGCTTTGGTCCGCTGCCGCCCCAACTGGCAGCCCTGAATTCGTCTCACATGTACGTCCACGAGTTGATGGTCCAGTCGGTGCTGGAGCGCGACAGAGGAGCAGCTCTCCAGGCATTGATGCTCGATCCACTCACAGCGGCGGTCTGTTCCCCGGATGAGATCCGGGCCATGTTCGAGGAAATGTGGGAGGCCGAAAAGGCAGATCTGGCTACCTTTGAGGGATAAGCAGCTATCCGAAAAAGCTCTCGCCCGCACCCTCGAGGGTGGATGGCGTCCCCGACGGCGGAGCCTGTCTCTCCAGAACGGGGTTTTGAGCGAATTTTCGAGCAGACTCTAGATCGGTGCGCCTTTCATATCATGCTGTCCTTGCCGGTGCTGATAGAGGGCCTTGTTGATGGCGTTTCTCAACTCTTGGTCGTCAAACGGCTTGATCAGATAGCCATAGGGCTGGGAATGGAGGACCCGCTTGAGCGTCTCGTCGTCAGAATAGGAGGTCAGGTAGACGACCGGGACGTCGAGCTGGCTCTGGATCCTTTGCGTGGCAGATACACCATCCATGGGACCCATCAGCTTGATATCCATCAGCACCAGATCGGGCTGCAGAGCCGCCGTCTGTTCGACTGCTTCCCAGCCAGACGAGACGATGCCGACTACCTCGTAGCCCGAGTCCTTGAGGAATTCCTCCAGGGCCTTGGCTGTGATACCCTCATCCTCAACCACGAGGATTCTGATCCAGCGGCTGCTGCCCATACCTTGCTTACCCTCGGAACTGCCTGCTTCAAAAGTCCATCCTGGCTGGCACGTGGCTTGCAGTGCACAGCTCCAAATGAGGCGCTACCAGTATACCACGGCTCCTGCGTTTGGGCAAAGCTGAAGGCTTGAGCACAGATCCGGGATGGTTTTGACGGTGGGAAAGCAGCGCCCGGCCTGGTTCTATCCGGGCCGGGCGCGCGCCGGGCAAGCGGGATTCGTACCGCCTACTGGACGATGGGCAGGTACAGGTCAAAAACGTAGTCGTCGTACGGCGTACGCGGATGGACCAACAAGTTCTCCAGCCACTGGTGGTGTCCCTTCTGGTACGGGCTGTCCTCACGCCAGTGCACCAACTGTCCCCACACATCCCCGATGTTGCTCACCCCCTTGAGGCGGGTGACGCCATAGAGCCCGCCTTCGAATTCTTTGATCTCGATGTCCCCTTCCCCCTCTACGTCAGGGCCCATCGGGATCCAGACGTCGTAGCCATAGTTCGGGCTGCCTGGTGAGGGGTTCGGGTTGTTGAATCCGAACCAACGGATGTCGTCGAATGTCATCCCTCTGGCCTCCATGAAGGCGAGCATCTTTTCCGTGGCCAATTCCTCTGGACTCTTGCCGTAGCCGTGGGCACAAGCCACGCGCATCGGCTCCAACTCTACAATCCGTACCTCCAACTCGCTCATTTCATACCCTCCTCAGAGTTTTTATGGCAGTCATCTGCCAAGTTCACGATGTCGTTTATCTCGATCTAGCTGCCGCTAGCGACCTCCCCTTCCAGGGAGAGAGCGTGTGGCGACTCAGCCTGCTGCAATCGCTGGCCTACCGCCACCAGTAACCCGCCTGCCTGACATAAAATACGGCTTGTGTGACGGTATGGCCAACCCCGGTACTTGGCCCTGTCCTGCCGCAGCAGGCGATTGGCTTCAGCCTGGCGGGCCTCTTGGGCGCGGATGGTCATAACGTATTTCATGGCCAGATATTCTGCAGGAAACATCATCTTTTTCTCCTCCCGACTTTTCAGCGGATATGACTCGGCCCTTCCCGGACCTGATCTTATTCTACCAGGCATTAACTGACATCTTCTGTCAGGATTTTGTGTTATAATGGAAAAGATCCTGGAAAGAGGGGGACAGATCATGCGCGCTGACCGGCTCCTTTCGATCCTCATGCTTTTGCAGGCTCGGGGACGCATGACAGCACAGAAACTGGCCGAAGAACTGGAGGTCTCGGTGCGGACCATCTACCGGGATATGGATGCGCTCAGCACCGCCGGGGTTCCTGTCTATTGTGAGCGGGGACCGGGAGGAGGGTGTGAACTCCTGGACGATTATCGTACCACTCTGACCGGGTTGACCCAAGACGAGGTCCGCGCCCTGTTTATGCTATCCATTCCCGCACCCCTGGCAGACCTGGGGGTGAGCCAGGATCTGAGGGCGGCCCTCCACAAGCTGGCGGCGGCCCTGCCTGCCTACCATCGCGGAGACGAGGAGCGGGTGCGCCAGCGGATTTACCTGGATTCGGTAGGGTGGTTCCAGGCCACCGAACCGGTGCCGCACCTACAGACGATCCAGAGGGCGATATGGGAGGATCGCAAGCTGCACCTGACCTATCGGCTGCCTTTTGATACCCGCGCAGAGTGGCTGGTGGAGCCGTACGGGCTGGTGGCCAAAGCTGGTGCCTGGTACCTGGTGTGCGTCCGGAATGGTCAGATGCGCACCCACCGTGTCTCTCTCGTCTTTGATGCGCGCCTGTGCGATGAATCGTTCGAGCGCCAAGCTGATTTCGACCTGGCCGCCTATTGGCAGGCGTGGTCCACCCAATATGAAAAGAACCAGCCGCACTACGCGGCGACGGTCCGGGTGACCCGGCAGTTGGTCCCCTTTCTGCCCCTGCATTTCGGCGAGGCCGTCCGCGAGGCCATTGCCCAGGCCGGACCGCCCGACAACGAGGGTTGGATCACCCTGGTGCTGCCGTTCGAGACACTCGAGGCTGCTCGCACACAGATCCTCAGCTACGGCCGGGCAATCGAGGTCCTGGGGCCCCAGCCCCTGCGCAACAGTGTCCTGGATTACGCCACCCAAATCGTCGCGCTGTATGCGGAACGAGCGGGAGAGGAGATGTGAATGGCGGCACAGGGGGCACCCACGCGGCGGATCTCAGATTGATCTGTGCTCCCTGCTGGAATGCCTGCCTACCGGGTGACCTGTGCCATGTGGCTGGAAGAACTACTGTTCTTGGGGAAAGAGCACGATCTCGAAGAGTTTTGGCCACCACTTGCCGGTGACAAACAGGCGGTCGTTTTCTGCGTCGTAGGCGATGCCGTTGAGCGCGTCCACACCAAGCTCCCGGTCCTCGGGCTCCAGCAATCCGGACAGATCGATCCAGGCGGTCACCTGGCCGGTCTGGGGCTCGATTCGAGCGATGAGATCCGTCGTCCACACGTTGGCCAGGACCTGCCCATCGACGTACTCTAGCTCGTTGAGCCGTCCCACCGGACCATGCTCGTAGTGGACCTGAACTTGGCCGATTTCCTTAAAGGTGTCGGGGTCCAGGAAGTGCAATGTGGGTGTGCCATCGCTCATGATCAGCCGCTCGCCATCGTGGGTAAGGCCCCATCCCTCAGTGGGATAGTTGAAGGTGTCCAGCAGGGAAAAATCATCCTTGTCGTACACGAACCCGATGTTGGATTGCCATGTCAGTTGGACAATCTTGTCCCCGTATACGGTAATGCCCTCGCCGAAATACTGCTCCGGTAGGTCGTACCGTTGCTGGACCAATCCGGTCTCCAGCTCCACCTTGCGCAGGGTTGATGCTCCTCGCAGCCCGGTTCCCTCGTACAGCAGACCATCCTGAAAGACCAGACCCTGGGTAAAGGCACCGCGATCATGGGGAAAGACATTTATGATCTCGTAGGTATATACCGGAGTCGAGGTCTGTGTGCTTGGGGGAAATTGCACGGTAACCGTCGGTGTCGCCAAGGTTGCGGTCGGGTTGGCAGAAGGCGTAGGTGTGGGAGAGGGCATGACAGGAGTGTTGGTGGCGGTAGGCGTCGCAGAGGGTGTTGCAGGAATGCTGGTGGTGGTAGCCGTGAAAGTGGGTCTGACACGGGTGCTGGTAGTGCTAGGTGCAGGGGACAGTGGGACAGGGGTGGACGTGGCCGACAGCGGACTGCGGCTTGGGAGAGGAGCTGCAGCCATCTGGCTGGGGGTTGGGATGGCGCTTGTTCCGGAGGGAGGTGCACAGGAGAACAGGGGGATGGTTCCCAAGGTGACGAGGAGGAGCAGCAGGAGTGGTGTGGGAAGACGTCTATCGCTCATGTAGTCTATCCTGCCCCCGTTCTCGCTGTGGCCTGTGATGTCGTTGGTTATTTTGCCAGGCAGATGGCGGCGGTTCCACTGGAAGTGGGCTGGTCCACTACTACTGCACCCCTAACAACTCGACTTCAAAGATCAGCGTGGCGTTCGGCGGAATCGTGCCACCGGAACCTTGTTCCCCATAACCCAGCTCGGGGGGGATCACCAACTGTCGTTTGCCGCCGACCTTCATCGTCGCCACGCCTTCATCCCAGCCAGGGATCACCTGGCCCATGCCCAGGACAAAGACGAACGGTTGTCCCCGATCGAGCGAACTGTCGAACTTGGTGCCGTCCACTAGCCAGCCGGTATAGTGCACGGCAACCTGCTGCCCTTGCTCGGGCGATGCACCTTCTCCGACCTCGAAATCATAGTACTTCAGACCGCTGTCGGTCGTTTCATAGTCAACCTCGTCCACCTCGGTGGGTGCAGCGGGTGAGCCAGGCAGGACGTCGACCAACTCGACTTCAAGAACCAGTGTGGCATCGGGCGGAATAACCCCACCGGCTCCTTGCGCCCCATAGCCCAGTTCGGGAGGGATCACCAACTGTCGCTTGCCGCCCACCTTCATCGTCGCCACGCCTTCGTCCCAGCCGGGGATCACCTGGCTTGCGCCTACGGCAAATTGGACGGGCTGTGCACGGTCAAGGGAGCTGTCGAACTTGGTGCCATCCAGCAGCCAGCCGGTGTAGTGCACGGAGACGCGCTGCCCTTCCTCAGGGGCAGGGCCATCTCCGACTTCAAGGTCGTAGTACTGCAGACCGCTGTCGGTGGTTTCATAATCCGCATCGCCCACGTCGGAGGGTGCATCCGGCGAGCCAGGCTGGATTCCAACCAGCTCAACCTCAAAGATCAGGGTGGCATTGGGCGGGATCACGCCTCCAGCTCCCTGCTCTCCATATGCCAGCTCTGGTGGGATGACAAGCTTGGCTTTACCACCCATCTGCATCAGGCCGATGCCTTCATCCCATCCAGGAATCACCATGCCCTTTCCCAGGGCAAACCCGATCGGCTCCCCTCGATCGTATGAGTTGTCGAATTCTGTGCCGTCTTCCAGGCTGCCCCGATAGTGGACCAAGACCACTTCGCCGGCCTGTGGCGTGGGGCCATCTCCTTTTTCGATCTCGATGTACTCGAGCCCGGTAGCTGTGGTCATGGTGTTTTCTTCAGCGGTTTGCTCTTCCGCAGTTGGAGAAGCACTGGCCGTCGGCTCCGGCGCGACGGTCGGTACATCCGTCGCTGTCTCCGCACTGCAGGCTGCCAGGACTGCTGCGACAACTAGGATCGCCGCGAGTCCGATCAGAAGGCTCCGGTTTTGTCTCACGCAAAGCTCCTTTGAACAACTTTTTTGCCCTCGGGCATGGCCCTCCTGTGCTCGTTCTGCGCCCAAGGGTGCCGCCCAGTATACCGTGAAAAGCAAGAGTCGTCAATCAGCGGAGCACGGTTGCCCCATTGCCTCGCGCACCCAGGGAATCCGATCATGGACACAGATCCACGACCGGCAACCCAACCTACGCTGTTCCTGCAAACGCAGACGGCAGACCCAGCGTAGTGCCTACATGAAGTGACGGGCACGGGGCACAGTGAGTGCCGGGGAGGGTTTCCTTGGGAGGATTGCGGATCGGCTACTGCTCAGACAGCCGTTCGTGCATGGAGTAGATGTTCGACTCCCAGCGGGCTGCTCCAGCCTGTACCCAATCGTCGAATGGTTCGGGCAGGGTCTCACCCAGCGCATCTTCGACCGACCCAGACTGCTCTATCACGCGGGCCACCAGGTTCATGATGGCGGCAAGGTACTGTCTTTGCAGGCCAAGGTCGATCCGGCTACCAAGCGGCCCATGGCCTGGTACAAAGACCTCGACGTCCGAATCCTCCATCGCCTGGAGCCAGGCCTGCCAGGCAGCGGGGTCGCAGAACGCTATAAAGGGTTGGCTCTGGAAGAAGCCCAGGTCCCCCATGAATATGATATGTTCCTCTGGCAAGACGAGGTACGAGTCACAGGCCGTATGGCCGGGAGCAATGGTGTGCACCTCAACCTCACCATAGAAGGTGTCGAACAACTCTGACTTGTCGACCTCCCTGCCCGACACGACTCCGCAGTAGTCGGTCACAGCCAGGAGGTCGGTGGAGGGGATGTTGACGCTGAAGGTCCCGTTCGCTGAAATACCCTGGGTTGTGTAGTGGTCCCGGTGCAGGGAGACGTACACCAGGGGAGGATCGATACCCATAATCCCACAGTCACCGAGAGTAGCATAATTGGGCTTCCCCCCGACATTCGCCCCGGCAAGGACGATGGGGACGGGGTACACGAGTGGCACTTGGCCCAGCCTTACCTTCATAGAGACCTCCCAAGATAGTAACGCCAGTTGACCGGTTCCGCGTTCACCTGGCTGTATGGATTCCTCACCCTCCCCTGTCGTCATAGCTGCAGCGAAGGACAGAGAGCCAGCATGTTGTCAGTCCCGCGTTTCGGCGGTGGCAGAGGCGATGACTACCGGCTGGTTGGGGATTTGGTCATAGTACTCGATGAAGCGGTTAGGCTCTGGTGCATCGTAGGCGCGCAGGTTTTCGGCCCAGCGGAAGCCGATCGCCTGGTACAGCAGTTCTACAGTCACTGCGAAGGGCCCCTGGGCATCGCCCACATCGACTATGTACTGGAGGTGATCGCCTGCCCCTACAAAATCGGGATCCTCCAGGGCCGCGCCCTGCACCGCGATGTCCTGGGGCGCAGAGGTCTTGTCAAGGCCGCTGGGCAATAGCCGGTTGTCCTTGAGGTATCTGGCGCCCCGTAGCAGTGTGGTGGTCACCTGATCCTCGGTATCGCCCATGATGGTCTCATAGACTTGTACCTGGTCCGGGCTTGCGATCGACAGATAGTGGGGCTCGTACGCTCGGGGATCGGCATCGTTGTCGTTGCCGACGATAGAACCGTCGGGATTGACAGCCCCTGACTCGAACAGGATCTGGCCATTGGCATCCTGTACGACAAAATGGAGCCAGACGCGCCGGGAGGGGAATCCGGTCGGGAGTTTGTGGCCTACCATGCTTGCCACGGCGACGTCGGCGGTCAGGGTCGAATCGTCTACGCTGAGCTCCTTCAGGCTGATGGAGGCCGCGCGCTTCTGGAGCTGCTCTGCAGCCTGCGCCTGCTTGTCTCGAAACTCGGCGCTCGAGGCGGTCGTGGCGATCTCTTGCCCAAAAGCCTCCAGCACCTGGAGCATGTAGGTATTCCCGCCGACAAAGATGTGCTGGGAGAAAGGTTCGCGTGGAGGGCCGCCGGTAGTGGACAGGCGGACCGCATTCTTGGCTGGGGGCATATGGCAATCCTGGCAGGTGATTGCAGTGCCGAAAGAGCTGGCCTGCCATTCCAGGAAGGGCATCTGTTCAGGGAATTCACCGGCGATCTCGCCCGCTGTGTCCACGTACGGGGTGTAGAGTGTATGGCAGGTGGCGCACAGCTCCGGCTGGCTGGTGTGAGGACCTCGGACTGGGACGTAACCGGAGCTGGACTGCATGAGCTGTGCCCATCTTCTGCCCACTTGATAAGGGCCGAACGATTCCCGCTCTCCCATAGGCAATCCGGTATCGATGACAAATCCACCGCTATAGCTGTCCTCCTCGCCCAGGTTGTCTGCGCGAATCTGGTGGCAGACATTGCACGAAACACCGTCCATGGCCAAGTTGTGCAGGCCCTGTTCAGCAGATAGAAAGCCGTCGTCCAGCAGCCTGCTCTCTTCCCCCTGGGCTGCTGCAGTTATATGGGCCATGGCTGTGTGACAAGTGGCGCATTTGTCCTCGATGATGGCACGGTACTCAGGGTTGCTCAACACCTCGCCCCGCACCGATGCCTGCCAGTAGGGATCGCGGGCCGAGTTGGCCATCATCGAAGCTCGCCAGAAGGTGTCGATCGAGATATCATTTCCGGCTCCGTCCACCATCTGGGTGTGGCAGGCCGCACAAACACCCGATCCGGTGAACAGTTCGCCCCGATCAGTGGGTAGTGGCAATCCTGCGTGATCTACCGGCTCGGCGGCCTCGGCCGGCGTCGGTGGGGCCGAGGTCGGCTCGACCGCTGGTTCGGGCGTGTTTGTGGGTTGCTCAGCAGGCGTGGGGGAAGGGGCGGTGGTTGCCTGTACAGGGGTTGACTCGGGGCTGGTCTGGGAGCCGCAACTTGCGGCCAACAGCACTATCAGAACTAGCAGGGGCCATGGATTTCTCATGTCTGCCTCGTCGCATCACATGGTGGACTGGCGTTCTGTGCCAGATCCGACTGGCTGCCAGCGCCAGCCCCCACTCCATAATAGGGGCTGGCGGGCAAAGACAAGATGTTGCGTATATGCGCTCCCTGCAATGGAACGCCCAGGGAGCTGGGGGATCTAGTAGGTAATAGCTCTGGGCAGCGCTTTGGCCTGCTCGATCCAGTCGCTTACCTGGCTCAAGGCGGGTAGCCTGCGCACCAGGGCCTTCTCCGCGTTGACTTCTTGCATCTTGGCGTGGAGGTTCTCTGCGTTGCGCTGGGCCAACTCAGGCACAGTGTCGACCCCGGCTGCTTCCAGCAGATCTGAGTACTCCTCGCTGATTCCCTTGATGCGGAAAAGGTCCACACGGTTGACCCACTTGAGGATCAAGGCGTGTCCAATGCCGGTTTTCTCCTCCAAAGTCTGGCGACCTTTGGGGGTGGCGCCCGCTTCCAGCAATGCTTCCGTTGTCTGGATCCCGATCTCTTTGAGCTTTGCCGCGTAGACTTCTCCTATGCCTTCGACGACAGTCAGTTTCGTCATTTTGCTTTCTCCTTTTGTCTCGATTTGGTATTACCCAGCCACAATGACGGTGGGACTGTCGTCAATTATACCGCACAATCGCAGGAACGACAATCCCTGTAATCAGTTATGGTGCTATAGCTCCAGGTAGCGGTCGATCCGCTGCTCGACGATGGCCAGGCTGTTCTCCCAGAAAGCGCGCTGGCGGATATCGATGCCAAAGCGGGCAGCCAGGTCCGATGCCGTGCCCTCGCCCGTGCTGCGCAGTAGTTCGTCGTACTCGGGTAGGAAGGCATTTCCGCGGTCCTGGTAGACGGCGTACAGGCCCAGACCAAAGAGCAGGCCGAAGGTGTAGGGGAAATTGTAGAAGGACAGGGTAGGTCGGTAGTAGTGAGGCTTCCAGGCCCACATGTAGGGATGCAGGTAGCGCTGGTCTAGCCCGTTGGCATAGGTTGCCTGCTGGGCGCGGGTCATGATGTCGCAGAAATCATCGGGCGATAGCTCTGCCACGGCGCGCCGCTCGAACACTTCTTTCTCAAAGAGGTAGCGCGAGTAGATGTCCACCACCACCTGCGCGGCGTCGCTGAGAAATCCCTCCAGGATAGCCAGTTCCTCGGCTGGTCCCGTTGTCTGGGCCAGGAGCGCGTCGGCAATGATGGTCTGGTTAAAGATCGAAGCGGTCTCGGCCAAGGTCATGGGGGTTTGCCGCTGCAACATCTCCTTGCCCACTTGGCACTCGTTGTGGTAGGCGTGCCCCACTTCGTGGGCCAGCGTGGACACCTGGTCGAGGGAGCCGTCAAAGTTGCAGAGGATGCGGGACTCTTCTACGCCTGGCACGCTCATGCAAAACGCCCCGCCCCGCTTGCCGTCGCGGGGCTCGGCATCAATCCAGTTGTGATCAAAAGCCCGTCGCGTAAAGGTCACCAGCCTGTCTGAAAAGGTGGCGAACTGCTCCAGGATAAAGCCCTGCGCCTCGCCGTAGGTGTAGCGCTTCTCTGACCTGCCGACCGGGGCAAAGATGTCCCACCAGGGCAGGGCCTCTTTGCCCAAGAGTCTGGCCTTGCCTTGGAAGTAGCGCCGGAAGGCTGGGAACGAGTCGTGCATTGCGCCCAGCATCGCCTCCAGCGTTGTGCGATCGATGCGCGCTTGGTCTATAGGATCGTGCAGTGCATCGACGCGGCCCCGGCGCTTGTCAAGTGTGCCCTGCGTCCCTTTCACTCCGTTTAAGCAGGCAGCCAAAGGCTCGCGCACCCTTTCCCAGGCGGCGAGCTCGGCCTCATAGGCTTGGTGGCGTACCTCCCCGTCCGGATCAGTGCGCAGGTTCTGGAGCACGGTGATGGGCAATTCCTCGATCTGGCCCTCCCGCTCGAATGGCACTTTGACCTGCGAGGTGATGACCCCTTGGAGCTTGCCCCAGGCGCGGATGCCGCTCAGCGAGAGATCAGCCGCCAGCCCCTCTTCTGCCTCGCTCATCAAGTATTGGCTTTGCTCGGCGGTTTCGTTCAGGTAAAAGGTGTGCTCTCTGGCAGGACCTTCCTGTGTCACTGCAGCCTTGAACAGTTCGCGCTCGGCTGCAACCGTCCCGATCCAACTGCGGAACAACACGTCGTGACGCTCCAGCCGCACCAGATCTGGCTCCAACTGGGACATCCTTTTGCGAGCCAGGGTATTGTACGAGTCGGTTGAGACAAATGAGCTGACATAGGCTCGTAGTGTGGCGCCCAGGCGTATCAGCGCGTTCATACGGCCCAGATATCCGCCAATGATCTCCGCCAATTCTGCTGGAACGCTGGGCACCGATCCGCCTCTGGCGATCTCATGCCGGGCCAGGTATTCGTCAAGTTCATCCAGTTGAGTCTCGAATTGGTTGACGTTTGCCCTGAATTGCTCGGATTCCAGGCTAGGATAGACGTTGGATAGATCCCAGTGGGGAAGGGCTTCTGCAGTCATCGGTTGGTCCTTTCTTTCATGCGAACTGGTTTTCGGCGCAGAATTCGCTCAACCCCCCATCTTCAGGGATGGGAGAAATCTCTTATCGGAAACGGACTGGAGGTGCGGTTGCCATTATACTACAGGCCATGGCATAGTCAAAGTGAAGGGATCGTATTACCTGAGAGAGATTTCCAGACGTACCCGATCGGGTTCCAGCACTCGCTGAACCGGGCAAAGAGCACGTCCTGGCTGGGCAACTGGGTGCATGTATTTTTGCTCTTGTCGGTTCGCTCTCCTCGTGGTATACTGGAGCATGAGATGGAACGAATTTCGTATTTTGTGCCAGGCGAATTGAGCTGGGAGGAGCACCTGATTCCCCGCTTGCGTTGGCCCATTCCTGCTGGCGTAGCACGAACCTACGTCGAGGCTTACACCGATCCTGGCGAGGTGGTGTTGGTGCCCTTCTCCCAGGGACCGTCGGCTATCCGGGAGATATTGGCCGCCGGGCGCCGGGTGGTGGCTGCAAACTTTGATCCAGCTTTGATGCTGATGGTGCAGACCTTGTTGGCACCCCCACCAATCCGCGAACTGGATGCAGCCGTGGCCCGTCTGGGTGACAGCTCCAAGCAAGGCATGCCTCTTCGCCACTACCTAGCAGAGCTGTACACCTCCACCTGCCCTGCCTGCCAGCGTTCGGCGGTGGTCGACTATTTCATCTGGGATAGGGAGCAAGGCGCACCAGTGGCCAAGCGTCTCCGCTGTCCGGCGTGTGCCTGGGACGGGCGCACAGTCGTCGACGAGGAGGACCGCCAGCGCTTGGATGAGGTGCCAAGCCAGGGTATGCACTACCACTATGTGCTCGATCGCATAGCCCCTCAGCCAGGGGCAGAGGCATTGCGACCCCGCCTGGAATTCCTGTTGGAATTGTATACTCCGCGCAACTTGTACGCCCTGGCCGAGCTCACTCTCAAGATCGAGAGCCTGTTTCCCGAAGGTCCGGTGCGGCGCGCGCTCAAGGTCCTGCTTCTTGATTGCCTGGAGCGCTGTTCCTCATTGTCGTCGTTGCCGGGTAGCAAGCGGCGCCAGCGCGGACTGGCACGTCCTGGACGTTTTCTGGAGCGGAATGTTTGGCGGGCCTTTGAGGAGGCCGTAGGGCGCCTGCAAGCCAGTGCCGTAAAGCCAGTAGATGGCTTGGTCGATCGCCTCGACGCGTTTCGTGGAGTTGGCGAGCAAGCTGGTTTTGTCGGTCAGGGGCTGGTCCGGGACCTGATCCGTTCTCTATCTCCGCGCAGCATCCGGCTGATCTTGTCCAGCCCTCCGCCCCTTGACTCGGCTGTCTGGTCCCTTTCTTACCTGTGGGGTGCTTGGCTGCTGGGGGTGGAAGCTGTTGCTCCGCTGCGACCCCTGCTGCGCCAGCGAACACCCGATCCGGCGTGGTATGCCCGAGTGATGGCCGGCTCCCTGGGCAGCCTGACCGATCTCCTGCAGGACGACGGCCGCCTGGTCCTGATCCTTACTGACCAGCGGCCTGTCCTGGTTCAGGCACTGGCATTGGCTGCTGGCAGCGCTCGGATGGGGGTGGCTTCCCTCGTGCAGAGTGGCGCCGACTATCGCCTGGAGTTGATGCCCTCGCTGGCCCAACCGGTCCTCCACTCCGAGGAGCCCTTGGACCTGGCGATCCGCAGATCCGCCCTTGCGACCGCCGTCGAGACCATCCAGGAGCGGGGTGAGCCGGTTCAGTGGCGGACCCTGCACACTGCGATGCTCCAGCGGCTGGCAACCCAGGGCCTACTGATTCGAGTGCTGGAGGAGAAAGAGGAAAGTGCGTCTCCACTGGATCGGGTCGCCGAACAGCTCGAAGCTGCGCTGGATGATCAAGCCTTGGTCCGCCTCGTAGATCGTGAGCAAGGACGCCAATTATGGTGGTTGGCTCGCCCTGAGGGCATGTCTATTCCCCTTTGCGATCGGGTGGAGGACGTAGCCTACCAGGTATTGCAGGACACGTTGGCCTTGACGGAGGCTGACTTTGCCGCCGGCGTGTACGCCCGCTTTCCAGGGAACCTTGCCCCCGAAGCAGAATTGGTGGCGACTTGCCTGCGCGCCTATGGTCAGGAATCCACTGCTGACTATTGGCAACTCCGTGCGGAGGATCTGCCCCAAGCTCGCCAGGCGGAGCGGCAGGCTGTGATCGGACATCTCTTGTCGTTGGGCCAAAAGCTAGGCTACCATGCCACACCGGGAGACCCCTTTGATGTTGCCTGGTTCAGGGGTGGGCAGATGAGGGCCGCCTTTGTCGTGCACTGGCGGGCAGCAGTGGACGAAGCTCTGGCCCTGAGTGACCGCGCTGGACAGGCGCAGCCTTATCTTGTGATCCCCGGCGGGCGGGCGGCGCTGGTCAGCTACAAGCTGGCCCACAATCCGCTGTTGCAGCAAGTCGTGGATGCGTCCGGTTGGCGGTTCATCAAGTACCGCCACGTACGGCAATTGCTTTCCCAGTCCGAGGTGGACGAATACGCTCTGAGGACCATCATTGGCTTGGATCCCATCGTGGAGCGCGAGAGTGCGCAGATTCCCCTATTCTGATCGTGCCGGGGGACTCGCGTGCTACTGGCCTGTTAGGGGACAGTTCTCACGGACTCTTGGCGTCGTGTATGTCAGGATGCAAAGACAATACTGAGGGAGGGAGATGACATGGAGTTGAAAGGTAAGCGAGTGGCTGTCTTGGCCGAGAATTTGTACCAGGAGCTGGAGCTGTGGTATCCTCTGCTGCGGTTGCAGGAGGCCGGTGCCGAGACCTTTGTGGTCGGCACTGGTAGCGCCGCTACCTACACCAGCAAGATGGGCTATCCAGTTCAAGTGGATGTGCCAGCCGATCAGGTCAGTCCCGATGACATCGATGCAGTGGTGATCCCGGGTGGATATGCCCCAGACTTGATGCGCCGCTATCCAGCTATGGTCGATCTGGTTCGTGGTGCGTTCTCGCAAGGCAAGGTGGTTGCGGCCATCTGCCATGCGGGCTGGATGCTGGCCTCAGCCGACGTGCTAAAAGGCAAGCAGGCCACCAGCTTCTTCGCCATCAAGGATGACCTCGTCAATGCTGGAGCGATCTATGTAGATGCTGAGGTAGTTCGCGATGGCAACCTGATCACCTCTCGTATGCCGTCCGATCTGCCTGCCTTCTGCCGGTCCATCATCGAGGCCCTCAGCGAGTAGACCTGAGGGAGATGTTCTCTGATTGGGGATTGTCTGCAAAAGTTGATATTGATGTCACTACAGCCATGGTAGGCAGAGGTTTCCTAGTCGAGCCTATCCCGGCGTCCACAAAGAGGCCATAATGTCCGATTCCCAGTTCTACAGCCGGCGTGGCGACGATGGTTACACAGGCCTGCTCGGCCCGGAGCGTGTACCCAAGTATGACTTGCGTCCTAAGGCCTATGGCACGGTGGATGAGGCCCAGGCAGTGCTGGGCCTGGTACGGGTCAGCGACTGCGCACCCCGCACTGGCGAGATCCTGCTGGACATCCAGCGGGATCTCTATCCCCTCATGGCCGAGTTGGCCGCGTCGGGCGATCCTGACAGCCCTTTTGTCGGGCGCATCACCGGAGCGTATGTGGATCGACTGGAGTCGTGGGTCGCCGAGTTTGAGGCGCGGATCGACATGCCCCGTGAATTCGTGATCCCAGGCGATAGCCACCCCGGTGCGGCATTGCATGTGGCGCGCACCGTGACCCGCAGGGCGGAGCGCATGGCCGTCCGGCTGTCCGCCGAAGGACAGTTGGACAATGAGCAGGTGGTGCGTTATCTGAACCGTCTATCGTCGCTGCTCTACGTCCTGGCCTTGTTTGAGGATCACAGGGTGACTGGCAGTAAAGCGACGCTGGCCAAGGAAGAGGCGGTGCCTGAAACCACAGGCGCCGCTCGCAGGAAGGAACGGTAATGTCCGAAAAGAGGATCTTGCTGGGTGCCCACCAATCCATTGCTGGCGGAGTGGAGAAGGCGCTGGCGCGCGGCGAGGAGGTAGGCTGCGACACGATCCAGATTTTCGTCAAGAGTCCCAATCGCTGGGCCTCCAAGCCGCTGGACGAAAAGAACATAGTTGCTTTCAAAGAGGCTGTGGCTGTGACCGGCATCTGGCCGGTCTTTGCCCATTCCGTCTACCTTATCAATCTGGCCACACCCGACGATGTCCTCTGGAACAAGTCGCTGGATGCACTGACCGATGATCTAGAGCGCTGCGAGCAATTGGGCCTGCCGGGATTGGTGATTCATCCTGGGTCCCACATGGGTTCTGGTGAGAAGGCAGGCATCATTCGCATCGCTGCCGCTCTGCAGGAGGTCCACACGCGCCTGCCGGGCTACCAGGTCCAAGTCTGGTTGGAGACTACTGCAGGACAGGGTGCTCACCTGGGCTATACCTTCGACCAGTTGCGCGCCATGATCCAGGGAGTGCAGGAGCCAGAACGATTGGGGGTGTGCTTTGATACGGCTCACGCCTTTGCCGCTGGATACGAACTGCGGACCCGGGAGGGCTTTGAGGCTACCTGGGTCGAGTTCGATGCAGTGCTGGGCCTGGAGCGACTGCAGGCCATCCACCTGAACGATTCCATGAAGGATCTGGGCAGTCGCATAGATCGCCACGAGCATATTGGCCAGGGGCTTCTGGGCCTGGAGCCGTTTCGCTTCCTGCTAAATGATCCCTGTTTCCGGGGCATCCCTATGACGCTGGAAACCGAAAAAGGACCTGACCTCGCCGAGGACAAGGAGAATCTGGCGGTGTTGCGGAGCCTGATCGCATAGGTCAAGGCTGCCACATCCTATCGCACAAGCGACCGCAGTCCCCGGTCGCTCATTCTTGTCTGGAGCATCTGTCCTTTGTGCCGGAAAACACGCCCGCGCTAGAGGTGCTGAATCGGTTTAAGGAGACCCATGCCGAGATCGTATTTGTGCTGGATGAGTACGGTGGTCTCCAGGGCCTGGTGACAACTGCCGACATCCTGCTGGCTATCGTTGGCGAAATCTCGGGTCTCGGGGAGGCAGAGGAGGAGCGAAGTCTCCAGCGAGCGGACGGTTCCTGGCTGATGGATGGTTTGCTCCCTCTGGACGAACTTCAGGAGCTTTTTGGCCTAGGGGACCTACCCGCTGCGGGAACCGAGACGCTGGGCGGGCTGGTTATGGCGCTGCTGGGACGGGTCCCGTCGGCTGGCGACCACTGCGAGTGGGGAGGATTGCGCTTTGAAGTGATGGACATGGACAGGCATCGCGTGGACAAGGTCCTGGTGGTGCCACTGGATACGTCGACATCAAACGGCAGGGATGAATCATGACGTCATCTATCTGAGAACTCGCTGTCAACGGGAGCGCCGTCCGCCCTCGAGGGACGATGCACGTTCGGAAACGAGGGCTAGAGCTTTTTCGGATAGAATCTGGACTTGGAGTATAGGAGTAGACATGGATAAACTTGAAACGATCGTAGAGGAGATCCGGGCCGAGTTCGAGGTCAAGAGCGGCGTGCGTGACGCCGCGTTGCAGCGCTCCCGCACCCTCATTCGCCACTGTGCAAATGCTATCCGCGCTGCGCATCGCGGCGATTTCGGTGACTGTCAGGCCTTGTTGGCAACAGCAGGCGAGGCCGCGCGCGAGATGACTGCCGATCTGGAGTCCTATCCCGATCTGTACCATGCCGGATATACCCAGGATGCCCTCAAAGAGTATGTGGAAGCCCAGGTGGTCTACGCCTTCATTCGGGATGGTGATCTGCCGACTCCGACAGACCTGGGCGTTGAGTCGCCGGCCTATCTCAAGGGCTTGGCCGAGGCGGCCAGCGAGATGCGCCGTCACAGCCTTGATCTGATGCGCCAGAACCGCCTGGAGCGTGCTGAGGAGGTCCTGGGCATCATGGACGACGTTTACAGCCAGTTGACTACCGTCGACTTTCCCGATGCCATCACCGGTGGCTTGCGGCGCACTACCGACATGCTGCGGGGTGTGGTCCAGCGCACGCGTGGTGACCTGACCACCGCCTTTCGGCAGGAGATGATGCGCCAAGCCCTCCGAGACTTTGAGGAGCGGATGGGTGTAGAGGAGGGAGACGAGTAGGGAAGTGGTGAACAGGGAGTTGGGACGCAGGAGGGCTGGGTCGCACCTCGCACGCCAGTCCGAATCCCTAGTTCCCTGATACCCGAATCCCCAATTCACCCATGCACCGAACTGACAGTTCCCAAGATCCTATCATCCGCGCCAGCGAGGTTGCACAATACGCTTTCTGCGCACGAGCCTGGTGGCTGAGTCGGGTCAAGGGCTACCGCTCGAGCAACCTGGCTGCCATGCGCCGGGGTACAGCCCGTCACCGCATCCACGGCCGCGCAGTAGAAGGATACCATGTCCTGCGGCGAGTGGCTGTTGGGCTGCTCGTTCTGGCGGTCGTAGCGCTGCTGGCCTGGCTGCTCCTGAACCTGGGGGGGTGAGGCGATGGGCTGGCTGCTACTAACAGCCCTGGTCCTGGGTGGCCTGGGGATCTGGTTGCTCCTTCGTTCCAGGACCGTCCGGCGGAGAACGGGATTGCCCGAGGGGCGCGTCACCTATGTGGACACTGGCGCGTGGGATCGTTGTGAGCGCCCACTCTTCTCGAACCAGCACTCGCTAACCGGCCGGCCCGACTATCTGGTGCAGCACCGTGGAGGCGTGATCCCGGTGGAGGTCAAATCAGGTGTAGCACCTGCCCAACCCTACCCGGCCCATGTCCTGCAACTGGCAGCCTATTGCCTGCTGGTAGAGGAGCAGGAGAAGCGGGCGCCGCCATTTGGCATCCTCAAGTACAATGACCGGGCCTTTGAGGTGGATTATACCCCCGCCCTCCGCGCTGAGCTGCTGGAAACCCTCGACGCCATCCGGCATGACCTGCGCGCGCGTGACGTCGACCGAAACCACGAGGAATCGGTGCGCTGCCGGAGCTGTGGCTATCGCCATACCTGTGACCAGCGATTGGCCTGAGGTGTCTAGCTGTTACCAGTTTCTGGTGTGAGACTGCTCACATCCCCGAGGACACGGCTCGAGCCAATTCCAACCCGAGTTCAGGCTATCCTTCCCCGCGGACTTGGACCCCCCGGAAACGTGCTGGTGCTGCGCCGTGGGCTACGTGCGCGATCTGCACCGGTTCGCCCTTGGCACAGCTTGGCAACCCCCACAGATGCCAATGGTCGGCGTCGCACACTGCGTCGCAACTGTTCCAGAAGCGTGGTGTCATGTCGGTATAGCTGGCATCGCGAAGCAGGCGGCCCAGCTTGCCGCTCTTGATCTCGTAGGCGACCTCGGTGCCAAAGTGAAAGTTCAGCCGTTTGTCGTCCAGGCTCCAGCTCTTGGGCGTGTCGAGGAACAGACCGTCATCGGTGGCGGCGATCAGATCCTCCAGCCTCCAATCCCCAGGTTCCAGGCTTATGTTCGTCATGCGGATCAGGGGGATACGGCCCCAGCTATCGGCGCGCATCGTGCCGTTGCTGAACGGCAGAGGTGGCACGGGCGTGGTGTGGTGGTAGTAATTCGCCAGCCACCAGGCTGTCTCCCGCGAGGTGAGATAGTTGACGAACCGTCCGCGCTCGACGATGGGAAAGCGCTCGGCCGGGGTGCCTTCGTCATCCCAACCAAAGGTGCCCAGCCCTCGCGTTAGGGTGGCGTCGGCGGTGATGTTCACCACAGGCGATCCATATTGCAGGATGCCCAGCTCCTCCACCGTCATAAAGCTGGTGCCGGCAAAGGAAGCCTCGGTCCCCAACACCCGGTCCAATTCGATGGGATGGCCACAGCTCTCGTGAACCTGGAGGGCCAGCATGCTGCTACCCAGGATCACCGTCCGTGTGCCTGAGGGACAGACCGGCGCGGTGATGAGGGCTTTTGCCTCCTCGGCACAGCGCTCAGCCTCAGCAGGAAGATCCAGCTCGGCGATGAACTCGTAGCCGGCCTGGGCGTGGTTGCCGTAACTCCGCCGCTGAAAGACCCCGTCGTCGCCCACGGCCGTGGCTGCTACCCCTCCACCAGTCTCGACAATGGTCTGTTCCAGACGGCTGCCCTCGCTGGAGACGAACCACTTGTGCTCGCGATAGAGGTTGAGATGGGCCTGGGCCACGCGCACGGCAGCGTGGGCCTGCATGGCCTCACAGCAGGAGGCCAGGAGGGCCAGGCGTGTCTCCTGGGATACAACAAAAGGGTCTTCCCCGAGGGAAGTGGCGTAGCTGCCCTCTTCGGCCGGGCGAGGGACAAGGAGAAGGGGCTTGTCCTGAACCTGGGCGCTGGCCTGGGCGATGGCCAATGCGCGCCCAACTACGTCCACCACGGCCTCGGGCGCGAACTCGCTGCTGGCGGCGAATCCCCAAGCGCCACCGGCCAGCACGCGCACGCCAAATCCGCTGTCCATGGCTGCGGCCACCTGGTCGGGCTGACCGTTCTTCAGGGAGAGGTTCTCGGTCCTGTGTTCGACCACGCGCACGTCAGCGTAAGTTGCGCCGCGCTGCATGGCGAGATCCAGAGCGTTCAAGGCGAATTCTTGCATACCTGCAGTCCCTCCAATTTGTCAGGTCTCTCATTCTATCAGAGTTTGCACACTTGCGCAATCGCCGCACCCTTACCGTTCACCATGCAGCCGGAGGACACCTGGAGGCTGGACAGGTGACACCCAACCGCTTGTACGGGGAAGGAACACGTGCGCAAGCTCGGGGGGGGGCGGAACGCTTGCCCCTGGTGATCGATGCAGACCACTAGTATCGCCTGGAGGGAGGTGCGTGGGCCGCCTGCGGTTCGGTCGCCCAAACTGGACGCCACTGCCAAAGTGTGCTAATATCGGATTTGTCTCTGTGCCAGACAGCGAATTCTCCTGTCAAGTCCGGGGCCGAATCTTGGCCTTGTCCGGGTGGAGGCGCATCGCGGCCCTCGATCGGAGCCGAATGCCCCGAACACCTGGACAGGGCGCTCATCTACAGGTCGTGATGTCCAAAGATCCTTCAGAAAGACTGCAAAAGATCCTTGCCCACGCCGGTGTGGCCTCGCGCCGCAAGTCGGAGGAGTTGATCCTGCAAGGCCGGGTCACCGTCAACGGAAAAGTCGTCACCGAATTGGGCACCAAAGCAGATCCTTCCCAAGACGAGATCCGCGTGGACGGCCGGCGCATCGATATCGGGGTCAGGCGGGTCTATATCATGCTCAACAAGCCCCGGGGGATCCTCTCGACCGTCAAAGATCCTCGAGGACGCAAGGCCCTGGGGGATCTGGTCGTACTGCCCACGCGCGTATATCCCGTCGGTCGCCTGGATGCCGGCAGCGAAGGGCTCATCTTGCTCACCGACGATGGGGAGTTGGCTAACCTCCTTACCCATCCCCGTTACAAGCATGAGAAAGAGTATCGTGTCCTTGTCAATGGGCGCCCCTCGGACGATACCCTCGACGCCTGGCGCCGCGGCGTGATCCTTGATGAGAAACCAACCGCCCCGGCACAGGTGGATGTTCTCAGCAGGCGGAAAGATGTGACCTTGCTGCGCATCGTCATGCGTGAGGGACGCAAGCAGCAGATCCGGCGCGTGGCGGCATTGCTGGGGCATCCGGTGCGCGAGCTGCAACGAGTGCGCCTGGGGCCGCTGCAGTTGGGTTCGTTGCGGGAGGGAGAATGGCGCTACTTGACGGCCAGAGAGATTGGCCACCTTGAGTCGATCAAGCGCCAGGCCTCGGGCGGGAGCAAGCAGAAGAAACGGCGCTCTGGCCGCCCAAGCTGACAGAGGACACGGCATCTCCGACGCATCGAAACGATACGACATGCCAATAAGGAGACAACCGTTGAGCAGACCATCCACCATCGCTATTGACGGCCCAGCGGCCTCGGGCAAAAGTACCATTGGAGCGCTGGTGGCCCAGAGACTAGGCTACGTCTATCTGGACACGGGGGTGATGTACCGGGCAGTGACCTGGGTCGCGCTGGAACAGGGCATTGCCATCGAGGATGAGGCCAGTGTGACTGCGCTGGCTGAGCGCCTGCAGATCGATGTTGTCCGGCCCACGGTGGACGATGGTCGTCAGTACACTGTGCTGGCTGATGGACAGGACGTCACTTGGGAGATCCGCCGGCCGGAAGTGGATCGGGGCGTGTCGCCGGTTTCAGCCTACCGGGGGGTGCGCGCGGCTCTCACTATGCAGCAGCGTCGTATCGGCCAGAAGGGGCGGATCGTGATGGTGGGAAGGGACATCGGCACGGTGGTGCTGCCACAAGCCGACCTAAAGATCTACCTGGACGCCACGGTGGACGAGCGCGCGGCGCGGCGCTACCACGAGATTCTGGGGCGGAATGAGCCTACTGAATACGATCAAGTCCTCGCCTCGCTGCTTCGCCGCGACGAGATCGACAGCGGCCGCGAGCTGGCACCCCTTCAGGCAGCAGCAGATGCGGTGGTGATCGATACCACGCCCTTGACTGTGGAACAGGTACTGGAGCGAGTATTGGATCTGGTCAACGGTTGGCAAGTGGAATGCTAGGATGCGATCTGTTGTAGCTGCGTATACTGGGGCCATGGAGCGCCTGGGCAGGATCCCAGGCGTTATTTGCGTGGTAGAGAGCACGTGAAAAAGGGACCAGGAGGCGTCATCGAAGCGGTGGCACCAGGGAGCCTGGGTGAGAGGGTTGACCTCAAGCCGGGCGATCGTCTGGAGTCCATCAACGGCTATCCCTTGCGCGACATTATCGATGTGCAGTTTTATGGCGCCGAGGAGACACTGGGGTTGTTGGTGGAGCGGGATGGCGAGCAGTGGCTGATCGAAGTCGAGCGCGACTATGACGAAGAGTTGGGGCTCACCTTTGCGAATCCGACCTTTGACGTGGACATCCGTCGCTGCGCCAATAATTGCGACTTCTGCTTTGTCAAGCAGAATGCGCGAGGTATGCGCCGCTCCCTCTATATCAAGGACGACGATTACCGCTACTCCTTCCTCTTTGGCAACTTTGTGACGCTGACCAACCTCAACGCTGAGGATTGGGCACGGCTGGAGGAGCAGCGGCTGAGTCCCCTGTACGTCTCGGTACATGCCACCGACCCAGAGCTACGCCGGCGTTTCCTGGGGCGCCGGAACGCGCCCGACGTAGTAGACCAGTTGCGTCGTCTGGCTGAATTGGGGATCGAGGTCCACACCCAGGTGGTGCTGGTGCCGGGCCTGAATGACGGCGCGCATTTCTCGCAGACCATCGCTGACCTCACAGCGCTGTATCAAGCACCGGTCGCGTCGATCGGCATTGTGCCCATCGGCCTGACCAAATATCATAATGGGCAATGTCGGACCTACACGGGGGAGGAAGCCAGGGTGGTGCTCGACCAAATCGAACCCTGGCGCAAGGAAAACCAGAGCAGGCTGGGTTACACCCTTGTCTATCCCTCGGACGAGTGGTACCTGGTGGCCGGGCGGCAGGTGCCTCGCGCCCGAGAGTACGACGGGTTCCCCCAGATTGAGAACGGCATTGGCATGGTGCGGCAGCTTCTCGATGAGTGGAAGGAGCTCAAGGCCATGGTACGGCACACCCGTAAGTCCGCTACTTTGGTCTGTGGAACCCTGATCGCTCCGGTCCTGGCCCGCGCTGTGGAAGAGTTCAACGCACTCGCTGGTGCGCAGCTTTGCCTCGTGCCGGTCGCCAACCAGTTTTTTGGCCCGGTCACCACCGTCTCCGGACTTCTGACCGGCCAGGACGTGTTGGCGGCCTTGAGGGATCAAGCGCTTGGCGAGGTTGTGCTCCTGCCCCGCACCATGTTCACCATCCATTATGGAGCCGGCTCGACTCCTCCGGGCACCACCCTCGATGATGTGCACATCTCTGACATTGCAGCACGTCTGGGTGTGCCAGTGGAGATAGCCGGTACCCTGACTGAAGCGCTGGCCTTGCTCAGCTGAGGCGGCATCCGGAGGGGATCACAACAGGTTCTTTCAGTTGCCGTTGCCAAGATCACTGTTCTCTGCTACCGTGATGTGTCAAAGGGCCCGCAGAACCAAGTCGAGCCCCCGGATTGCCGGGGGCTCGAGTATTACGTTGGCGAAGAATAGCTACCTGGTTGCCTTCAACCACCTTACGCTGTTGGACCGGCACTGGGGACAGACACGCTCCATATTGGCACTAAAGAAGCCTGTCCACTGGTGACCACAGCGCATGCATGCATAGCCGGCGTCCTGGTTCTCGTCAGTGGGCTTGGGGTTACGCGGATTGGGCACCCGTGCTCCAGCCAGTGCCTCGCGCGTGTGGGCCACCTCTTCGGTCGTCACCGTCTGGCGCTTTTCCTCCACCGCTTTCATGATCGCCTGCCAGCGGCCGCCCTCGGCGGCCGAGCACCACTCGAGCTGCAGCCGCTCGGGGCGCAGGCCGCTCTTTTCCAGGGCATCCCATAGACCATCCAGGCGACGCGTGGTGCTGCGGTTGGCGTCGATGTAGTGGCAGTCGACATAATGGCACCCGGAAACCAGGACCACTGGCGCACCCTTGCGGAAGGCGTACCACACGAAATCAGCGCTCACCCGGCCGGAGCACATGGTGCGGATAATGCGGGCGTTAGGCGGGTAGGCCATGCGGCCTACGCCAGCGGTGTCGGCCCCGGCGTAGGAGCACCAATTGCAGGCGAAAGTGACGATTTTGCCCGCTGGATCATCCTCCAGGATGGCGTCGAGCTGGGCGTAAATGGCCTGGTCGGAAAAGTGGCGCATCTCAATGGCCTCGAATTTGCACTCGGCGGCGCAGGTGCCACATCCGGCACAGGCCGCGCTGGTGACGTGGGCCACGTGCTTTTTCTCCCACTGGATGGCACCGAAGGGACAGACGTCTGCGCACTGGCCGCACATCTTGCACAGATCCTCGTCCACCACGGCCGTGATGGCTTCCACCGCGAACCTGCTCTTGTTGAGCAGGATGGAGGCCCGCGAGGAAGCGGCGCTGGCCTGAGTCACACTCTCCCGTACATCCTTGGGACTCTCGGCCGCGCCGGCGATATAGACGCCCTTGGTCGGCGTGTCCACCGGGCGCAGTTTGGCATGGGCTTCCTTCAAAAAGCCGCTGGGTGACTTGGAGAGGCTGACCATTTGCCGGATCGTCTCGGTATTGGTGGCCGGTGTGGCCCCCACGGCCAGCACCAGCATGTCGAACTCGTGCTGTTCCAGGCGGTTGGCGGTGGTATTTTCCACAGTCACCCGAAGAGCGCCGTTGTCGGGCCCCTGGCGCACCTCTCCCGGCAAGCCCCGGATGTAGCGCACCCCGCTGGCCTTGCTGCGCATCAGCAATTCTTCGAATCCCTTGCCAAAGGCCCGCATGTCCATGTAGAAAACGGTGATGTCGGTGTCTGGGTAGTTGTCCTTCAGGTACTGGGCTTCCTTGACGGTGTTCATGCAGCATACGTTAGAGCAGTAGGGGTTGCCCCGTTGCGGATCCAGGGTCCGCGAGCCCACGCATTGGATAAAGCCGATACGTTTGGGACGTTGTAGGTCGCTGGGCCGCCCCCAGTGTCCACCCAAGGGACCGCCCGTGGAGACCAGGCGTTCGAACTCCATACTGGTGATCACATCAGGGAAGCGGGTGTAGCCATACTCGTCGAGCGCAGTAGGGTCGTACACCTGCATCCCTGTGGCGACAATGACCGCTCCAATTTTGATGTCCAGGATCTTGTCCTGCATGTCAAAGTCTATGCACCGCTTTTCGCAGGCCTCGATGCACTTGCCGCAGGCGATGGGGTTCTGGCCCAGGCACTCGTCAGCCTTGATGATGTAGGCCGAAGGTACGGCCTGGGGGAATGGGATGAAGGCCGCCTTGCGACTGCCCAGACCCATCTGGAACTCGTCCGGTACGACGACTGGACACACGCTTGCACAGTCGCCACAGGATGTGCACTCGTTCTCGTCTATGTAGCGGGCCTTTTTGCGGATCCGTGCCCTAAAGTTGCCCACGTACCCCGAAACGTCCTCGATCTCTGAGTAGGCCAGCAATTCGATGTTGGGATGTCGACCGACATCCATCATTTTCGGGCCGAGAATTCATATGCTGCACTCGATATCGGGGTAGACTTTGTCCAGTTGGGCCATGATGCCGCCGATGGAGGGTTGTTTTTCCACCAGGTAGACCTTTTGGCCTGCATCGGCTAGGTCCAAAGCGGCTTGCATGCCCGCTATCCCACCACCGATAACAAGGGCAGCAGGCGTGACGGGAATTTGCTCCTCTTCCTGTGGATAGAGCCAGCGGGCGCGTGCCACTGCCACCTTGACAATGTCTTTCGCCTTTCTGGTGGCCGCTTCCCGGTCGCCGGGTGTCACCCACGAGCAGTGCTCGCGGATATTGGCCATCTCCAGCAAGTAGGGATTCAGGCCAGCGCCCTCGATGCACTGGCGAAAGATGGGTTCGTAGGAAGTGGGCGAGCACGAGGCAACCACTACCCGGTTCAAGTTGTGCTCATAGATGGCCCGCTGGATCTCCTGCTGGCCCGGATCGGCGCAGGTATACTTGTTCCCAATTGCTACGGCTACATTGGGTAACGTCTCGGCGTATTCGCGCACAGCTTCGGTGTCCACGGGGCCGGCGATGTTCGAGCCACAATCACACACGAACACGCCAATGCGCAAATTCTCTGCAGGCAACCTGTTCCTCCTGTTCTATAGCCTTCAGCTATCAGCGATTGGCCCTCGGCCTTCTGCCCTCAGGAGCCAGCCGCTCGGTGTAAAGAGAATGCGTGCGAAGCACATAGCTGTTCACCGCACACACTCCGCTGCCCATTGTCCACTATTCACTCTGCTCTCGCTGCCACGTCTCGTAGCGATGGCCTCGTGTATAGTCCTTTTCTTTGCGTGCCTGGCGTTCGCGGCCGGCCTCCTGCACTGCCTCTCGTACGCACTGCCGGAACTCTTCCGAGTCGAACTGCTCCTTGCGGAAAAAGTCAAAGGCGTGAAACTGGCGAAAGGCCCTTCGCTGAGTCTCCATCGTCCCGTGCCCGCTGATCATAATCACCCGCGTGGGGGCCCGTGTCTCGCGAATCTCGCTCAGCAGGCGCAGGCCATCCTCGTTCGTCTCGTCGGTCTCCACCAGGCGGATATCCAGGATTGCCAGGTCGAGGTCCTTGGTCCTGTCCAGATATTCACGCGCTTCCAGCAGCGTGGATGCTGCTTTCACCTTGTGGCCCTCGCGCTGCAGAATGCCCCGGAGCAATTCTCGCCAGTCGGCAAAATCTTCGACGATCAAGATCTTTCCCCTCATCCGTTTCCTCCAACAGCCCAAATCTAAGCTTCGAACAGCTCCACACCGGGATAGGCCGGCAGTCGCACGGTAAAGGTCGCGCCGGATCCCGGCTTGCTCTCGCAGGTGATATTGCCCCCCTGGCGTTCGATGAACGTGCGGACCCACCACAGCCCAAACCCTAGACCATCTGCCCTCTGTTTAAACATATCCCACAAATGAGCCATTTGCTCGGTGGTAATCCCGCGGCCGGTGTCGATGATCTCGACGACCACCCAGGCGCCTGTCTCCTCCGATTCCGCCTGGGTGCGCACTTCGAGCCATCTTCGCGGCTGACCCTCCATGGCCTTGCCCGCGTTGGTGATCAGCTCCAAAAAGATATCGACCAGAAGCGAGTTGCTCTTGACGTCTGGAAGATCCTCACCATAGTCCCGGATCACATGGATGGCAGGCGGCAGGTTGGCCGCCTGCAAGGCCTCGTTCAGGAGCCGGTTGACGTCAAACCGCGCCGGAGGCCCTAACTCCTGGAAGGGCCGGAACAGGTTGTCAGCCAGCCTCAGGATAAAGCGCCCATTGCGCTCGATGCGGTCCAGGTTCGCTTCGATCCACTTGCGGTCTGCTGGCGGGATCTCCAGCCCTTCCAGCGTCGTCCGGATCTCGCTGGCGCTGGCCGGCACGATGCCGATCAGGTTGTTGATACGATGGGCCAGGGCGGTGGCGGCCTGGCCCATGACCGTCCATTTTTCGGCGGCAACCCGCCGCTCTTGCTCGGTCTGTAACGCCCGGTTCATGAGTCGAAGCTTTTCCCGCTGTGTCGCATTCTGGATGGCGGTGACCGCTTCCTGGGCCAGGGCCTGCAGTAGCTCGACATCCTCCTGGTCAAAAGCAGAGCGTTGCGTACTCTCCAACAAGAGCACGCCCAGAAACTCGCTCTGCTCCGGTTCCTCTGCGACGCGGCTCAGCAGCGGCACGGCCACACCCGACTGCATCTCCTCGAAAAGTATGACGTTCTGAGGGTCCTGGTGGGCGTCGGGGCACAAATAAGGTCTCTGGTGCTCTGCCACCCAGCCGGTGATCCCATGCCCGATGGGGAAGGTGTATGCCTTGACCTCTGGTGTCCAGCCTTCTCCCAGGTGGGCCTTGAGCACCAGCTCCCTGGTCTCGGGGTTGAGCAATCGCAGCGAACCGTGCTCTGCACCGACCAGGTGGGTTGCCTTTTCAAGGATGAGGTTCAGCACCCGGTCCAATTGTAGGCTGGAGGTGAGCGCTACTTCGATCACGTGCAGCGCACGGAACTTGGACGTCATGCGCGCCAGGCGCTCAGCCTGGTTGAGCACGGCGGCACTCAGGTCAGCGAGTGGCTGGAGCAGTGTCGCATCCTGCTCGTCGAACATCCTTCCGGGTGCCTCATCAGCCACTACCAGAACCCCTCGCACCAGATCTCGCCAGATCGAAGGTACAGCCAACACGCCGTGCAATTCTGGATAGCTCTCAATCACAGCCTGCCGGGACGCACATACCTGGCAGAGCAGATCGTCGTCCCAGGGCATGACATGCAGGTTATGGTTTGCCGCCAGTACGAACTGCCTGTCTTTCGCCTCGCATAGATAGAACGCGCTACCGCTGGCGCGCAGCAGTCGCGTTGCCTGCTGCACCGTGCTCTCCAAAAAGTCAGTATCGACAAGCTCTGGCGTGCTCAGGTTATCTCCCATGGGGTACACCAAGAAGGCGCAAGCTCTATCCCTGTTATCCCTTGCCGATGGCTCTGTAGGCAAATCCTGCAGCCTGCACAGTCTCGGCGTTAAATACGTTCCGTCCGTCCACCAGCACTGGGGTTCGCATCATTCCCTTGAGCCAGGCCAGGTCCAGATCATAATAGGGCCGGTGGCGGGTGACGATCACCACCGCGTCGGCGCCCGCAACGGCCATCTGTAGGTCGCGCGTGATCTCGTAGCCATCCAATACCCGCACGTAGGGGTCATGGGCCACAACCGTAGCGCCCTGCTCCTGGAGGGCCTCGATCACCGGAATGGCCGGCGTGTTGCGGGTATCATCCGAGTCTTCCAGATAGGCCACACCCAATACAGCAAGCTTGGCACCCTCCAACTCCACGCCATGTTCGGTGAGCGCCTTGACCGTCATCTCTGCCAGGTGAAGGGGCATCTCGTCGTTGATCGTCCTGGCTAGGGCGATGATCCTGGTCGGTACCGGATGAGCACCGTAGGTATCCACGCCGAATCTGAGTAGCCAGGAGTCCTTGGGCAGGCAGTGGCCACCCACACCGGCCCCGGCCAGGTGCATGTGCCGGTCATGCCGGGCATTCATGAGATCCCGGATCTCAAAGACGTCCACACCCATGGCCTCACACACGTGCGCCATCTCGTTGGCAAAAGCGATATTCACGTCACGGTAGGCGTTCTCCATGGTCTTGGCCAGCTCGGCGGTCAGCACACTGGTGGGTGTGATCTCTTGCCGGACAATGGTCTTGTAGAGGGCAACCGCTCGCTGGGTGCTCTCCTTGTCGATGCCGCCCACCACCCGGGGAAAGTCGGTGATATATTCAAGCAACTTGCCTGGCATAACTCGTTCGTAGGAGAAAGCCAGGTAGAAATCCTCGCCAGCCTTGAGTGCAGAGCCCTCCTCCAGGATCGGCTTGACCACGTGCTCGGTGGTGCCAGGGGCCACCGTGGACTCGATGATCACCAGCGTTCCGGGCTGTAGGTAGTTGGCTGCCTGGGCACTCACTGTCCTCAGGCTCAAGTACTCGGGAATGCGCTCTGTGTTGGTGGGCGTCTGCACGTCGATGAGGATCACGTCTGCATCCTTGCAGACCGAAAAGTCATCGGTCACATGCAAGGTCTTTTTCTCCAGTACAACCCGGGCGATCAACTCGTCCATCCCCGGTTCATCGCCCTCAAAAGGGTTCTTTCCGCTGTTGATCCATTCGATCTTCCAGCCCGATCGCTTTGAGCGTCGCTGGATGCCCACCACCGTGTGTCCTGGCACGTCGGCCAGAAGCGCCGCTGCTGGAATACCGACGTATCCCATGCCGATAACAGCAATGGTCCGTTCCATGTCCCCTCACACCTGATCCGCCCGCAGCCTTGATTCCACTGGCCTGTATGTCCCCGGCCTTTGATGACTGCTCTTTGCCAGGGCTTGCGGCCTGCGGGAAGGTACCCTATCGTGATAGTTGCCGGAGAAGTTTGCGCGACTTGACCCGATTCAAGCGGAAGCCCAGCTCGTCGGGTGTAAACCCCAGCGCCAACCCCAGTAATTGCGGGTAGTAGAGCACCGGCAGACGGTAGGTCACGTCGTACTGCCGTTCAATGCTCCGTTGATTGATCTCGTACATGATGTCGCAGAAGGGACAGATGAGCACCATTCCGTCCGCATCGACGATATGAATGTGATCCAGTTTGCTTTTGGCGATGGCCAGGGCCGTCTCCTGGTCAATGGCCAAGATGCCGCCGCCGCAGCATTCACCCTCCTCTTGGTAATGCACCAGCCGTGCCCCCGTGACCTCGATCAGATCTCCCAGGGTGTGCGGATTCTCCGGATCGTCAAACCCCTCGTAGATGTGCGCCGGTTTGAGAAAGTGGCAGCCATAGTGGGCCGCAAACCCAAAGGAAGAGAGGTCGGTCCCCTGGCCTTGGCTCAGGGCCAGGGCCACCGCTTCACGCAACCGCTCCAGACCGATATCCTCGTAGAGAATGCGGGCGTAGTGGCGTACACGAATCGTGCCCTCGTATCGCCGCCCGGTCGTTTCGACCAACTGTTCGTTGATCTTGGCTCGCAACTCGGCATCTTCCTGCAGGTGTTTGTTCGCCTCGACCAGGGTGCTGGTGCAGGCACTGCAAAGCGCGCAGATGTCCAGGCCCTGCTCTTCAGCCAGGGCGAGGTTGTTGGCCGTCATCAACAACGCTGCCTGCTGGCTCAGGGGTTTGGCAGGGTAGCCGCAGCAGGTAAAGCCGGCCACGTCCACGAACTGGATTCCCAGGCGTTCGGCTGTCCGCCGGGCTGAAAGCTCATAGTTCATGGCCCGAACCGGCACCGTACAGCCCAAATAGAGCGCAAACTTCATGGCTCTGGCTCCTCCAGAACGCCACTCCGCACCAGGATGCGGTGCACATCGCCAGCCCGCTCCTGGATGGGAGGCAAGTTCTGTTCTGCGCGACGTTCGTTCTCGAATTCGGTGATCTCGTACAGGCGGCCGTGATCGCGCAGCAGTTCTGCCTGCAACTGGAATGCTGGGGGCACGTAGCCCTCGCGCACGGCGATGTTTCTGATGGCGTTCATCAGATCGGGGATATGCACGTCCTGGGGGCAGCGCTCGTAGCAAGTATAGCACGTTGAGCAGAGCCACACGAACTCGCTGGCGAGGACCTCCTGTCGCATGCCCAGCAGCGCCATGCGGATAATGCGCCGGGGATTGTACCGCTCGGTCGTTCCGGCGACTGGACAACCTGCCACGCAAGTGCCGCACGAAAAGCAGCGCATGAACCGCTCTCCACCCGGCTCCCTGACAATCTCGTTCCGAAAGCCCGGATCCAGATGTCCAACGTCTATGATCTCATCCCTACTATTGGACACAGCCTTGTCTCCTTACGCCAATGCGCGCCCAACCCAACTGACCACATCTTCGACTTCCACAGTCTGCTCAGCGTCCAGATCGCGCGCAGCGCAGGAAAGATGGATTTGGCACTTGGGGCAGGTGGTCAACATTACGCTGGCGCCCGTCTCCCTGGCCTGGCGCAACTTTTCCTTCTGGATCAGCTTGGAGCAGCTACTGCAATTGACCCACGCCGTGGAGCCACAGCACATGGCCCGTTCGCGGTTGTCCTCCATTTCCACCAGTTCCAGCTCGGGGACACTGTTGATGACGGTGCGGGGCGGCTCGTGCACCTTCAGGTAGCGAGCCATCCGGCAGGGATCGTGGTAGGTAACCAGCCCTGGTGATGCATGGAAGGGCAGCGCCCCGGCCTCGATCTTGGCGGCCAGCAACTCGGTCAAGTGCATCATCTCGAAGGGCAGTTGGCCCACATAGGCTGGGTAGTCATTCTTGAAGGCGTTGTAACACTCGGCGCAGGTAAAGACGACTTTCCTTGCGCCACTCTCTTTGATCACCTCAACGTTCAGTTCTGCCAACCGCCGGAAGCTATCCTCGTCGCCAGCCAGCAACAGATCGGCGCCGCAGCACCGTTCCTCGTTGCTGACGATGGGCGTGATATCCACGCGATTCAGAAGTCGCACAGCGTTGCGTGCAATGTCCAGCGCTTGGAAATCCAAATCGGCAAAAATCACCTCAAAGAAGGGTAGACAACCCACAAAGTAGAAGTACTCGCTCTCGCCCGAGGTTTGCATGTCGTCGGCGAGCCAACCTGTCCGCTCTTGATGGACGTCCATGGTTTGGATGCGCATCACTTCCTGCAAGATGCCATTGTGCGCATAGATGCCCCGCTCGCCAGCCCGGAACGCTTCGGCGCGCATCTCGATGATAAAGCGCGAAAAGTCCACGTTGGATGGACAGCGGGCACTGCACAGCCCGCACGTCATGCATGCCCAGAGATGAGGATCGGCAAGCACGGTTTCGGCTTCGCCAAAGACCACGCTCTCGACGATCCGGCGCGGCGAATAGTGCAGGTCTACGCGGGCCAGCGGGCAACTGCCGGTGCACTTGCCACAATCAAGGCACAAGTAGGCGCGTGTCCTCTGGATGATGGACTGATAGTTCATTAGGCAGTGGCTCCTTATTCTAGCGGTGAGCTACAGAATGCAAGCAACATAGCAGCGCCTATTGTCCCCCGGTGCTTGCTGCCTGAGATTGGGTCCTTGCTGCTTTCAGCGGATTCGCTCCCAATTCCCGGACCTGTTCGGTGAACTCGCTCACGATATGGGCAAAGCGAGCACCTTCCGCTGCCGAGATCCACTCCAGGCGCAACCGTTGCGGCTCAATCCCCAACAACTCGAGCAAGGAGTGAGCCAGCGCAATATTGCGTACTGCCTTTTCGTTGCCAGAGATATAGTGGCAGTCGCCCAGGTGACAGCCGGTCACCAGCACACCGTCCGCGCCGTCTCGCAGCGCCTCCAGAATGAACATGGGACTGATCCGCCCAGAACACATGACCCGGATCACCCGTGTGCTGGGCGGGTACTGAATGCGACTTACACCCGCCAGGTCCGCCCCGGCGTAGGAGCACCAGTTACAGGCAAAGGCTACAATCCTGGGTTCAAAGTTGTCCATGTCAATTCCCCAGCGCCGCTTGGACCATGGCCACTACCTGCTTGCTGGTGAAATGAGAAGCTTGCATGGCCGACGTAGGACACACGACGGCGCAGGCGCCGCAGCCCTTGCACACCACCGGGTTGACCTGGGCCACCGTCAAGCTGGTTGGTTGTCCTGGCTGGCTGTACAGGCCGCCTGCATTGCCCAACTCGACGAAATCGATGGCGCCGAACTCGCAAACCTCTGCGCAGCGCTCACAGCCCCGGCACAGAAACTGGTCTACGTGTGCTACCACGCCGGAAGAGCGGATCTGTTCCTTGGACAGGATCGTCGCCGACCGGGCCGCCGCGCCCAGGGCCTGGCTGATGGCCTCGTCCAGGTGGGCCGGCCAGTGTGCACTGCCGCATAGATACACCCCGTCGGTGGCAAAGTCGAGGGGCCGTAGCTTGACGTGGGCCTCCAGGAAAAAGCCATATTCGTCCACAGGCACCTTGAGCATCTGGGCCAGCGCCTGTGCGCCGGGCCGTGGGACCATCGGCGTGGAGAGGACCAACCAGTCGTAGGGAAGGCCCAGCCATGCTCCTAACAGTTCGTCGTGGACGATCACCCTGCCATCAGCGACCCGGGGTGGATTCTCTGGCGTGTACCGGGTAAAGATAACCCCCAAGTCCCGAGCCTGTGCATAGTAGTCTTCAAAGTGTGTGCCGTGGACCTCAATGTCGCGATAGAGCACGTGGACCTCAGTTCCCGGGTTGTGCTCTTTGAGCAGCATGGCGTTCTTCATGGCGGTCAGGCAGCAGGTCCGGCCGCAGTAGGAGCGCGTTTCGTCGCGGGCGCCCACGCACTGGATCATGACGACACTGGATACCGAGGGTTCGAGCTGATCTGTAGCCAGGAGTTGCTCCAGCTCCTGCTGGGTGATGACTGCCGGGTCCTCGCCATAGCCGTACAGTCCGTCGGGTTTGAGTTCCTGGGCGCCAGTGGCGACGATGATGGCGCCTGCCTGGATGGGTAGATCCACGTCCATGCCAAACTGCCGAGTGCGGACCATCAACTCAAAATCGCCGATGTACCCCTGGACTTGTCGCACCTCGGCCGAGGTCAGCACTTCGATGTGTGGATGTTCCCTGACTTCAGCCTCGTGGCGGGCGACCAAGTCTCGGGCGTCGGCGCCGGTGGGATACAGCTTGTTTAGCTGGCGCAGCACGCCCCCCAGTTCTGGTTCTCTCTCAACCAGCGTCACCGCAAAACCGCGCCGGCCTAGACTCAGAGCAGCCGTCATGCCTGCCATCCCGCCGCCGATGACCACGGCTGCTGGTTGGACCGCCAGTTCGCTTTCCTGCAGCGGTTCTAGTAGGGCTGCTTTGGCTACGCCCATGCGGACCAGATCCTTTGCCTTTTCGGTTGCCCGTACGCCGTCGTTCATGTGCACCCACGAGCACTGGTCGCGGATGTTAACGAATTCGAAAAGGTACCGATTCAGCCCTGCCTCCTCGCACGTTCCCTGAAACAGTGGCTCGTGGGTCCGTGGTGTGCAGGAGGCCACAACAACGCGGTTCAGGCTGTGTCCGGCGATTGCTGCCCGGATCTCGGCCAACCCGGCATCGGAGCAGGTGAACAAGCTGTCTGTGCAAAAGACGACGTTGGGAAGCGCCCGAGCCGATTCCACCAGCGCCGGTATGTCGAGGTAGCCTGCGATGTTGTGCCCGCAATGGCAGATGAACACCCCGATCCGTGGTGTGCTGCGCTCGCGTTCTGTCCCTATGACCTGCAGTAGGCTGGCCGACATGCGTGGTTTCCCTTCCCGTCTATCCCAGCGCGATCTCGCCCGCCCGCGCTGCTGCTGCACTGGCCTGCGCCACTGATTGGGGAATGTCTGCTGGCCCCAGGCAGCAACCGCAAGCCAGGATGCCAGGCCGGCTTGTGTCGGCCGGAGCGAATGGATCGGTCCTGATGAAGCCAAATTCGTCCAGCTCAATGCCCAGCACTTTGGCCAGTTGCGGCGCGTCGTGCCGCGGTACGAGGCTGGTGGCCAGCACGGCCAAGTCCAATACCATCCGCTGGGGGCGCAAGGTGGTAGAGTCCTCGTACTTGACGATCGGGTTGTGATCACCGTCCTCCAGGATTTGGGCCACTCGCCCGTGGGCAAAAGTCACGCTGTAGTCGCGTTCTGCCCGGTCCATGTACGCCCGGAACCCCTTTCCAGAGCCCCGCAGATCGGTGTAAAAGATGTAGGACTGCACATCGTGATCGTGCTCCCAGGCCAGCACCGCCTCCTTCGTCGAGTGGACGCAGCACACCGTCGAGCAATAGCGGTTGTGACGCACGTGTCGCGAGCCGGCACACTGCACGAACCCGATCGTCTTGGCGGGTTGCCCATCAGAGGGGCGCGTCAGATGTCCCCCCGTGGGTCCCGAGGCGCTGATGAGCCGCTCGTACTCGAGGGCGGTTATGACGTTGGGATACTGGTGATAATGATACTGTCCGATAGAGGTGGGATCGTAAAAGTCGTAGCCGGTGGCGACGACGATGGCGTCCACCTCCAGCAGTACCTCGCGATCCTTCTGCTCGAAATCAATAGCTCCAGCCTGGCAGATCTTCTGGCAGAGCCCACACTTGCCCCGGGTAAGATAGGTGCACTGCTCCGGATCGATGGTCATCACCATGGGCACGGCTTGCGGGAAGTAGAGGTAGATTGCCCGTCGCTGGTTCAGTCCTACGTTAAAGGCATCGGGCACTTTGCGGGGACACTTCAGGGCGCAATCGCCGCATCCTGTGCACAGATCCTCGTTCACATAGCGGGCTCGTTTCAGCACCCGGACTGCGAACGCACCGGCTTCTCCGGTCACTTCCTGCACTTCTGTGTAGGTGTGCAAAACGATGTTGGGGTGTCGGGCACAGTCCACCATTTTGGGTGACAGGATACAAGTGGAGCAATCGTTGGTCGGGAAGGTCTTGTCGAGCTGGGCCATCCGCCCGCCGATGCTGGGCGCACGCTCCACCAGGTGGACCCGCAATCCCTGCTCGGCCAGGTCCAGCGCTGCCTGGATGCCGGCAATTCCTCCGCCGATGACCAGAACCTCATTCACCGTTCGCTCTCCCTGCCCGCAAGGCGGTCCACGAAGGCTCTCACTTTCTCGATCAGTTCTGGACCCTCGCCCGCGCGAATCTGGTGAAACTCCAATTGCTCCTCTTGAAATCCGAGTAAACCTGCCAGCTTGCGAGTTTCCTCGAATAGCTCTGCAGCCCGTCGGCTACCGAATTCGTAGTGACACTCTTCCGGCGAGCATCCAACCAGCATCACGCCATCGGCTCCCTTTTCAAAGGCCTTGAGGATTACGCTGGAGCCGATCTGGCCCAGACAATCCACTTTAAGTGGCCGCGCCCCGGCAGGGAGGGAGAGATGTTGCTTGCCCGCCTCCTGCAGGCTTTCGTGGGCGTTCCAGTTGCAGGTAAAGATGACCACTCGCGGCTTTGGATCCACTTGCCTTCTCCTATGCCAGCACTCGGTGCGAAACTCGCTCAAGCCCCATCCGCGGGGCAGGGAGCGATTTCTCACTCAGGACTGTGCTAGGCCAGAATCGCCTCCAGCATCGCTTCGATCTGTTCGCTGCTGGGGTGGCCGGTGCTGATGGCGCCAGCCGGACAATGTGCGGCACAGATGCCACCCCCTCGGCAGATCGTAGGGTCGATCCACGCCACCAACTCGCCGTCCCGGATGTCGCTCTCCAGCAGTTGGATCGCACCGAATTCACAGATCTCCTCACAGTCGCCGCAACCGCGGCAGCGCCTCGGATTCACCGTGGCGGCCATGACTTCGGGCCAGAGGTGTTCCTGACCCAGCCAGGCCGCTGCCCGTGCCGCTGCAGCCATGCCTGCGATCATCGGTTCCACCCCCGGATCGCACAGGAACACGCCGGGCCGGTGGGTGTCGGCACATCCCCATTCTTCCTGGGGGCGGGGTTTTCGACCAGTAGTGCCAAAAGCCGCGTTGATCTGGACGTGTTCCTCTCCATCACGTGGAGCCAGCACCAGCGCCGAGCCCTTCCACAGCCGAGATCCGGTGTGGTGTACGGTAAAGTGTTCTGGTGTCTGACGGATCTGCCGGGGTATAGCCCTCAGCCGCAATGCCTGAATGCGCTGAGCCGATAGCGCTCCCTGGCAGATGGTTGCTGCTGGGCCATTGCCCACCACCAACACCGTCTTTTCCAGGGGCAGCGATGCCCGAGGCCGAACGACCGACAAGCGCGTCTTGGCCACCGCTGCGGCGAGCATGGCCGTCGCTGTGGTCGTGGCAACCTCCGGCTCGTCCTCGTAGGCCCAGGCACACTGCTCACGGATGTTCACAAACTCGAAAAGGGGATTGCCCCGTTCAAAATGGCGTCCCAATAGGTTATCCTTGCAGCGAACTCTCTGGTAGGTACAACTGTAGCACACCTGGTCCACGGCACAGCAGGAGCATGCAGCCAGCACCACGCGATTGAGGTTATGGTCGGCCACTGCTTCATAGATGGAGTCGGCTGCCTCGGGCGAGCACGATTGAGCCAGCACCTGCGTGTACTCGACCCCCTGCCAGGTCCTGGCCTTTGCCTCAACCGCCTCAGTGTTGACGACCCCCGAAATCTGGCCGTTGCACTCGCACAGGAATACTCCGATACGCGCTGCGCCTGCGATACTCATAATCGGCTCTGGCACTGCGGATGCTCGCCGCTCAGTGAACAATTCCATCATCGCCCGTGCCGCCGCCGCAGATCCGGCCAGGGGATCGTCAGGCTGTACTCGATAGACCCCCTCCTGACCGTGCCCATTCTGCCTGCGCAAGCCCTGCACACCTCCGACGATAGCATGTGTGTCGCCGTCGGATTCACTGGCCTGGATGATAGCCCCTGCTTCCAAAAGCTCAAAATGCTCTTGCTCTTCATGGCGGATCGCCATGGGCTCGCACACGGCCTCGCAAGCCAGGCACTCGGCGCAGGGTCCACACATCAGGCAGCGCTGGGCCTCGGCCATCGCCGTCTCGGCATCGTACCCCAGCTCTACCTCGGCGTGGCTTCGCAGGCGCTGGGACATAGGTAGTGTGGGTGATGCGAGGCGCGGTTTGGGGATCAGTTCTTCGGGCAGCAGATCTCGACGGGAGATCGGCACCTCCCTGGCCGATACCGATATCTCCTCGGCATCCACGCCACGCAGGTAGGCGTCGATGCCCGCCGCGGCTTGCTTGGCCGATCCAATTGCATCGATCACGGACACTGGCTGGGTGATGGCATCGCCAGCAGCGAACACCCCGGACCGATTGGTCATGTACGACACCCGGTCCACGTTGAAGGTTCCCTCACGGGTGATGGCAAAACGGTGTTCCTCCCCCAGGAACGACAGGTCGGGCGCCTGGCCGATGGCCGGCACCACCATGTCCACCTCCAGGGTGAATTCACTGCCGGCGATGGGTACTGGACGACGGCGGCCCGAGTGATCCGGTTCGCCCAGCTTCATGCGCACGCACTCCAGAGCCACGACTCGACCCCGCTCGTTGCCCAGGATACGCACCGGCGAGACCAGGAACTCGATGGGCACGCCCTCGTGTTCGGCCTCATCGATCTCCTCGGGCAACGCGGGCATCTCGGCCCGGGTGCGCCGGTAAAAGACGCGGACATCGTCTACGCCCAGTCTTTTGAGCGAACGGGCCACGTCCATGGCCGTGTTGCCCCCGCCGATGATGGCCACCCGCGTCTCGACGCCTCCCAACAGGTAGCTCAAAACCTTCATCTGCCATTGGGCATCGTCAGTCTGGTGCGACAGGTTGATGGCTTTTAGCAACTCGATGCCCGTGACCACTCCCTGCAGGTCTTGGCCTGGGATTCCCAACTTGTAGCCTTTGTGCGCTCCCACGCCGACAAAGACCGCATCGTACCCCATGTTGAACAGGTCATCCAGTGAATGCTCGCCATCAGGGCCGATGGAGGTGCCGAGCCGGATCTGGACGCCCATGCGCTCAATGCGCTTGATCTCCTGCTCGATCACCTTGCGGGGCAGTCGATAGGATGGGATGCCCATGGCCATCATCCCGCCCACGACCGGCTGTGCTTCAAAGACGGTCACCCGGTACCCTCTGCGGACCAGGTTGTCAGCTACAGCCATGCCTGCCGGTCCTGCGCCGATGATGGCCACCTTTTTCGCATCGGGGGCTAGCTGTGGGATGGACTCTGGCTTGGGATCATCTCCGTTCTGCAACTCCCAGTCCGCGACAAAGCGCTTTAGCAGCCGGATCGAGATCGCTTCGTCCACCTCTGCCCGGCGGCAGTTGAGCTCGCAAGGGTGGGTGCAGATCCGGCCACAGATGCCAGGGAAGGGGATCGCCTTGCGGATCAGGTCCAGCGCTTCCTGGAACCGGCCCTGGGCGATCAAGGCTATGTATCCCTGGACGTGGATGCCACCAGGGCAGGTATTGGAGCAGGGAGCCTTTCCCAGTTTGTCGATGACGGCGCAACCTGGCTGCGCACCTTCCACCAGATAGATGGCCTTGTGGTCAGTGCCTGGTACAGTTACTGGACAGACCTCAAGGCAGTCTTTGCAGGCTGTG
>Ga0180438_10001082_pt1 | contig 49624 bp, 43 predicted proteins | sample SS_ome_12_FD_132455 | JGI IMG/M metagenome (GOLD analysis project Ga0180438, IMG submission 132455) | Hypersaline lake sediment archaeal communities from the Salton Sea, California, USA - SS_3_D_2 metaG | ecosystem: Environmental > Aquatic > Non-marine Saline and Alkaline > Hypersaline >...
ACTCTGAAGATCTTCCTTGAAATACAGAAGTGTAACCTTGTACATCAATGATTGCATTCGAAGCTTCGTAAGCTTATCTATCAGAACTCTATTTTTTGATTTCTCTATTATCTGGTCATGAAAATGGTTATGATATCTCCAATATCCCTTTACATCATTGTTATGTACCGATTTCTCCATTTTTTTGAACGTCTTCTCAAGTTCATTAATATCCTCATCCATAATCCGTTCGAATGCAAGTTTCGCTGCAAGCCCCTCTAAAACGGCTCTTACAGGAAAGTTTTCCTCAATATCTATTCGAGTTACTTCCTTCACAAAGGCGCCTTTCCTCGGTACAATCACCACAAGACCCTTTTTTTCTAGTTCTCGGAATGCTTCTCTGATAGGAGATCGTGAAATACCGAACTGTTTCTGGAGTCTTGTCTCTACCAGTTTATCCCCTTCCTTAACAGAACCGTCAAGGATTGCATCTGTGAGCAGTTGTGTAACCTGATCAACGAGGCCCTTGGGCTTGAAATCCCAATTATCCACCATTTCTCAATCCATTATATTTTATATTCAATTATAATATAGTTAATTTAATAAAGTCGATTGTCGACAATTCATTTTATCATCATGTAAATTATTGTCAAGCCAAAAATGTAAAAAGTATAAAAATATTTTTATTTTAAATGAATACAGAAAAGAATATGTCTCATAAATTTTTAATATTCTAAAACACAATCTTACCCATATTTTCCCTTTTATTCTTTTTCTCAGCCTCAAGATACTCTAAAAACCTATCAAAGGCATCCTCTATATGATTTCTTACCATGCTCTCTATCTGTCTCCTGTTTGAATCTTCGCGTGAGAGAAGATTGAATATGTTCTTGTGATCGATAAGAGATTTTTCAAAATCATCCTGATAATACTTATAGGAAAACCTGTACCATATGGTGTGCATTCTGAGATTATGGAGTATTTTGATCAGTGTATCATTTCCACAGGCATTTATGAATATCTCATGAAAATGGTGATGATGCTTCCAGTAATCCTTTGTATTTTTAGCTTGAAAGGCTTTCTCCATCTTATTATATGTTTTTTCCATCTCAACGATATCAGCTTCGTTCATCAGATCATGAGCACAACTCGCGGCAAGACCCTCTAGAGCAGCCCTCACAGGAAATATCTCTTCAATATCTCTACGGGTAACCTCTTTCACAAAAACACCTTTTCTTGGTACTATTACCACTAGCCCCTTTTTCTCGAGTTCTCGTAACGCTTCTCGAATGGGGGAACGACTTATTCCAAACTGCTGTTGTAATTTCGTCTCGATTAGTTTATCGCCCTCCTTGATCACTCCATCGAGAATTGCATCAGTCAGAAGTCGCGAAACCTGCTCGCCCAATCCAGTCGGTTTAAATTCGTAATTATCAAAAGCTCCCATTTTCCTAATTTTCCCTGCTCTATTTGTACTAATCGATAAAAGATAACGATGAGACCGATTGCCACAAAATATATTCTTATCTAAGAAAGTCCTTCGTAGTTTGCGCAATCTGGTAAGCCTGCAATCCATACAATTCCAAAAGCTCTTCATATGGACCATTGCTGACGAATATATCATTAATGCCAATCATTTTTTCAGGAACCGTATAGCTCGTTGATAATACCTCTGCCACTGCGCTCCCTAGTCCACCGACAACAGAGTGCTCTTCTACAGTAACGATCTTCCCGGTCTCTTGTGCTGATTTGATGATCAGCTCCTTATCAATAGGTTTAATTGTATGGATATTTATCAATCGTACCGAGATGCCTTCTTTATTTAGCATTGTAGATGCTTCAAATGCCTTTGATAAAACAGTACCTGAGGCTATGATCGTGACATCAGAACCATCTTTCATTACCGCACCCTTTCCTATAGTAAAATCGGACCCATCATCAAAGAGAACTGGCATGGGCTGGCTTCCGATACGAATATACATTGGTCCGTAGTATTCACATGCTGCATGCACAACCTTACGTATCTCAATAGGGTCCCCAGGAACAACAATTGTTACCCCAGGAATGGTTCGAATCAGAGCTACATCATCATGAGAAATATGCGTGGGACCAAGATTCGAGAATGCGAGCCCTGCACACCTCCCTACAGCCTTTACATTCTCTTCCATATAACCAACATCATTCCTGAACATCTCAAATGCCCGTCCTGTTATGAAAGGTGAGATTGCAGCAAAAAAGGGTATCTTCCCCATTAGAGCGAGTCCTGATGCAAACCCCATTACCCCCTGTTCCATTATGCCGAACTCTATATATCTCTCAGGAAACCTCTGTTTGAACGGTTTCATTCCGGATCCTCCACCACTATCAGCAGACAGCGCAAGAACATTATTATACTGTTCTCCAACCTCCACCAATGCTTCCCCAAAGGTCTTTCTGGGATCCCTTAGCTCTTTCATAATTATAGTCTCCTCTCCTGCTCATCGAGATTTCTCTGGGCCAATTCAAACTCCTCAGGTGTGGGCTTCCAATAGTGGTAGTTCGGATCATTCTCAGCAAAGCAAATGCCTTTTGATTTTATCGTATTCGCAATTAACACAGACGGTGTACCATCTATAAATGGAAACTCCTGTGCGTTCTCGATGATCTTTTGTATATCATGCCCATCTATTTCCCTTACACTCCATCCAAATGCTTCCCATCGTTTTGCTAAAGGTTCATAGTTATTTACTTGCCTAGTTTGCCCACTAATCTGCAGGTTGTTCTTGTCGACAATCACAAGCATATTATCAAGTTTGTGATGACTTATCGCGGATGCAGCCTCCCAGTTGGACCCTTCATTAAGCTCACCATCGCCCGTGACAACGTATACCTTTATATCTAATCCATCAAGCTTTCCCGCCATGGCAATACCTCCGGCGATTGAGAGACCATGTCCCAGAGCCCCTGTATTGGCCTCTATACCGGGGAGCTTTCGCATATCGGGATGCCCTGGCAATCTTGAATTGAGCTGCCCGTGCGTATCGAGAATAGATTCATTAAAAAATCCCCTTTCTGCAAGCGTTGCATACAGTGCGAGGCACTTATGTCCTGCAGAGAGTATAAATCTGTCCCGTTCAGCCCACTCGGGATTCTTTGGGTCTATTCTCAACATTTTAAAATAGAGTACCACCAGTATCTCCACAACAGACATTGCACCACCAACATGACCCATCTCTCCTGCCCTTATCAACCTCAATATGTTTTTCCGAATGTGAATTGCCCTTTTCTTCAAATCGTGTAATTCTTTTGTATCAATCTGCCCCATTCTCTCTTCCTCTTATCTTTTTATAGCATGTACAATGATATAAAGTATTTCCGTAAGCAATAGGCGAGCACATATTATGAGGAGGGTTTCCTTCAAACAATTATTTGAAATCAATATCTGGCCTAAGTACCACCTTCACCCCTTTTTTCTCTTCACATATAGAAAAGGCCTCCTGCCATTTTTCAAGTGGAAACTCATGTGTAATAAGAGGCTCAAATTCGATCTTTCCCAAAGCCATGATCTTTATGGCCCTCTCCCATGATAGAGCGCCTGCGGTTTTTCTTGTTGCTTCCTCTGGGTATCCCATCCATGCCCAGCTTCCCACGACAGTCAGACATTTCCACGTGATATAGCTGAGTCTTACTTTTACCCATTCGTTGTCGTAAACGGCAAAGTTCAGGATCTGTCCTCCCATTTTCACCATATCGATTGCCTGATTTATCGCTTCATCAGCACCCGATGCTTCGAGAACGATGTCAGCCCCTTTCCCATCAGTGAGCGCCATAACCTTCTCAACAACACCTTCATCATTGTACATGGTATAGTCTGCTCCAAGCTTCTTCGCCATTTCGAGCCTCAGCCTGTCTCTTCGGAGTCCTGTGATAAGAACAGCGCGTGGATTGAAAAGCCTAGCGACCTGCATGAGCATTATCCCTATGGGTCCTGGACCGGTGATTACAACAACATCAGCTGGCTTTATCCTGACACATTCAAGGAGTCCATGCTGACACGCAACCAAAGGTTCAAGCAAAACCGCTTCTCTCAAAGATACGTTGTCCGGAAGTTTATGAATCTGGGTTGAGGGCATGACAATAAATTCAGCATGAGCACCATCGACAACATCGTTTCCCATAACCCCATCATGCCCAAACACATCTGAAACCACATGATCACCAGGCTTTATATCCTTTACGTTCTTTCCAACCTCTTCAACAACTGCACTGAATTCATGTCCTATTATTAATGGTGGTACGTAGCTTCTGTATTCATCATGGTAAATGTGTATGTCTGTCCCACATATACCTGAACCCCAAACCCTCATGAGCACATCGTCCTGATCTACCTTCGGTTTTGCTACTTCCTTCAACTCGAGATTACCATACCCGTGTGCAACCTTTACCAATGCTTTCATACGCTCATCCCTCCACCAAAGCTACAGCATTCGTTTCTGTTTGAATGAATCTGCAAAGATTGCGATAAATATTATAACACCTCTCACCAGAGGATACACGTATGGTGATGCACCCATATAGACAAGTCCTGTATCAATCATCATAATAAGCAATACTCCTATGAGTACTCCCGGGATTATCTTCCCCTTTCCACCAAAGAGGCTAACTCCACCAATGACCGCCATAGAGATTGTGATAAACTCCCACCCATATGCAAATTGCGAGTGTACACTCCCGACCTGGGTTATATACACAATACCTGATGCTGCTGCCAGGAAACCGGAAATGGTGAATACAGCTATCTTCATTACCGGTATATTGATGCCCAGTCTTGACGCTGCCTTCTCATTATCGCCCAGTGCATAGATCTTTCTCCCAAAGGGGGTCTTCTGTAGTATTATGTGACATATTATCATAATCGCAATTGCAATGTAGAACTCAGCATACAAAGGTCCAATCTTCACCCTGCTGAAATCACGCATCGCGTTTGGGAGAAAGAGTGTAGCCCTCTGACCTGTGAATGTCAGTCCGAGACCTCTCACGCCAATGAGCATTCCCAGTGTTGTAATAAATCCAGGAACTCTCAGCTTTGTGATGATGAGGCCATTTATCAAGCCCATGATCAGCCCCAGAGCCATCATGATGAGGATTCCTGTTGTCGTATTTACTAATTTTGCTGAGATGGCCAATCCTCCCACACCTACTGCAAAAAAAGACACAGACCCAACAGAAAGGTCGAAATCGCCACTGACGAATACAAAGGTGACACCACTCGCCATAATCATGTACGGGGCTGACTGCAAAAAAATTGTTGCGATATTCTCAATAGTAAAAAATCGCTTCTCTATCAAACCAAACCCTATGAACAGGAGTGCAAAAAGAATGAAAAATGCGTTGTTGATAAAGAAAAGTGTAGCATTCCTTGTCTGTTGTGAGAGATCATTCTCGATTGTTTTCATGACTCACATCTAATCCCATTGCATATTTCATCAATGTTTGTTTATCTGCATCCTCTTTTTCGAGGATACGAATCTGCATCTTGTTTGCAATCACAAGAATCCTGTCGCTCATCTCAAAGATCTCATCAATATCTGAGCTAACAAAGATTGTTGCTATACCTCTTTCTGAAAGCTGGAATATGATGTTGTGCACATCAACCTTTGCTCCAACATCGAGACCCTTTGTGGGATCATCCAGTACAAATACATCTGGTACGAACATAAGCCATCGCGAGATTATAACCTTTTGCTGGTTCCCACCGCTTAAATTTTCAACCCGCTGTGCAAGGCTCGCTATCTTGATATCGAGCTTCTTCACCTGTTCCAGTGTTTTTTCCCGCTCATAATTCTTATTTATTATTCCAATTTTATTGGCAAAATTTTTTATACGTCCTATAGTCATGTTGTTCTGAACATTAATAGGGAGAAAAAGTCCTCCTTCCCTGCGGTTTTCTGGGATATAGCCAAAGTACCTCGCAAACTTCTTCTTTCTCTCTTTCCACTTGTCATTTTCATTAATTTCAATTTTTCCTTTATCTATCGCATCAAGGCCGAGTATCACTCTTATCAGCTCTGTTCTCCCAGAACCAAGAAGTCCCCATATTCCAAGAATCTCGCTTTTATGAAGGCAAAATTCGACATTCCGTATCCCGTTCTCAGCAGATTTTATCGACACCCGCAATACTTCATCACCGATCTTGTGTTTCTTCTTCGCGTAATACTCTTGAGAGTATCTACCGAGCATCAGCTTGATGATCTCTTCAGGTGTTGTTTCCTTTATTATCACCTTGCCAACTATCTCACCATCTCGCAAAACATAAGCCCTGTCAGCAACGCGAAACACCTCATCTAATAGATGCGTGATGTATACTATACTGTGACCTTGATTTCTGAGATAATCGATGTACTCGAAGAGCTTTTCCTTTTCCTGAAAACTGAGCGATGCTGTAGGCTCATCGAAGATGATGAGTGATGCATTTGTTCCCACAGCACGGGATATCTCAACTATCTGCTTCTGTCCCACCGACAGATCCGCCACTATGCTCGTAGGCTTTATTGTAGGCTCTATTTCATGGAGCACCTCTGTACAGCTCTTGTTAATAATTTTATAGTTTATTAGCCCAAAGGGTTTAATCGTATCATAGCGGTTCATTGAAAAATTTTCAGCAACGGTAAGATTGTTGAATACCGTGAGCTCTTGATGTATGTAGGCAATTCCCTTGTTCAGTGCGTCTGTGGGCGATTTAATATCAACCTGCTGATTTTTGATAAATATCTCTCCCTCATCCTTCTGGGTAACACCGCCAAGTATGTTCATCAGTGTGCTCTTTCCAGCACCATTCTGCCCTATCAAAGAGACCACTTCACCTGAAAGAATTTCAATAGAAACGTTATCCAGTGCTTTCACTCCTGGAAAACTCTTCGATATATTTTTCATGCAGAATGTAGGTATATCCATCTTATCCACAATTTATACTCTTTTATGGGCAATAGATTTTACTATTATCTTCGAAGATTTGCATCAATTCCGACAATCAAGATTACTAAAAGGCCTTTAATGGCCAGAGATGTAAAATACGGTATTCCCAATAGATTTATTGCATTGCTAAAAATGACTATTATAAAAGTTCCGACAACAGCATTTATTATTGATCCTTTTCCTCCTTTAATGGAAATACCTCCAACTGTTGCTGCTGCTATGTAGTTTATTATGACCCACTGTCTGCCCATTGCTGCAGATGCAGTTCTTATCTGTGCCGATGAAACCAGTCCTGCAATCGAGGCCATAAACCCGCCAAGCATGAACGTAAATAAGATCGTCATCTCAATAGGAATTCCACATAATCTGCTCGCCTGCTGGTTTGTACCAATTGCATAAATCCATCTGCCAATATATGTTTTCGCCAGTATGATATGAATTATTATCGCAAGCACTGCAAATATCATAAACTGAACAGGGATATGCGCCACTGTTCCAGTGCCTAAAAAGCAGTAGGATTCAGGCAACCCCTTCAAACTCACATTTCCCTCTGTAAAGAATGCAGCAAACCCCTCACCAACGATCATCACTGCAAGTGTCACAATAAAGGAAACAACCCTAAGCTTCCCTATGAAAAAACCGTTAAATGCACCTGCACCGAGGCCTATAAAAATAATAATAAGAATTCCAAAAGCTACATTCTGTGTATTAGCTATGTATGAAACACCAAGTATCGCTGAATCGGTCATTATTGCGGCTAATGAAAGATCGATCTGTCCAAGTAGTATGATAGGTGCGATTCCCAAAACCAATAGCCCCAATGCAGCTGTCTGGCGAAGCACATTGGTCATGTTTCTCACTGAGAGAAACCCTGGCGCGAAGATTGATAATAGTGTGAACATAATAATTGCAAGTGATATAATGGAGATGTTGTATAAACTCACAAAACTTGTTTTCTTCTTCACTATACCTGATAGCTCTTTTTCAACTGCTTCATTCATTGAATATAACCATCCGGGTTTATTTTATCGCGAGGGGACACAGGTATGTACCCGTATCCCCTCCGACCTAAAGTTTTACCAAAATGTCTACATAAACTCCATGCCCCAAACTTTCTCGGGTCCAAGCTCATCGATATTCCCGGGTGTACATGTTACCCCTCTCATGAGCTTAAAGGGTTCCGCAGGAGGATTACCCTCTAGAATCATCTGCACATAGTCTGTTGCCTGGTAGCACCATCCCTTCACATCCCACAAAGTATTCGTATCGATGTACCCATCCCTAATACGATCAATACAGTTCGGGTTAACATCCTGAGATGCCATATAGATATGCTTTTGATGGCCTCTCGGGTACCATTTGTCCTGGGCTTTCATAGCAGCGACAACCGGCTCGATGAGAAAATCAGAGGCCAGAAAGATCGTATTGATCTCTGGATGTGCGACCAATGCATTTGTTGTTTGCGGGAGTGTTTTATCTGGGTTCCACTCACTCGGAATTTCTGCAACGATCTTCCAACCAAATTCTTTTGCTGCCTTTTCAAAGCCATTCTTCCTGTTCACGGCATTCTGATCTGCCAGGTGTCCCAGGATGTGAAGTATGCGAACATCTTGTGGGCGCATACCATCCTCACGCAGTATCTTTTCCAATGCCACAGCAGCATCATAAGCCTGTACGAAGCTGTCTTGACCGCTAAATGCATCTGGCTTTATATCTGCCTCAGGATCAGAAGGACGATTGTAGAGAACTATTGGAATTCCTGCCTCTTCTGCCCTCTGAATGGATGCAACTATTGCCTTTTGGTCAATGGGAAGAACAAGAAGACAATCAACGCCCCGAGCAATGAAGTCTTCGATATCCTGAGCCTGCTTCACTGTGTCACTCTCAGCAACTGCCGTGATCATCTGTATCCCCTTATCACTGAATCCTCGTTGCAGATAGTACTCTCCAGCAACAAAGACCAGTGCCCATCGTCCAACCATTGAGTGACCGACAACATAAGGTTTCTTTTCCTTTGGCTTTCCTCCCCCTGCAAAAAGGAAGAGAGGGACAAGCACGCACAGAGAAAGCACAAGGATGATAGCAATGCAGAAAAGTTTCTTTTTCACAATATACCTCCTCTTTTTTATTTGTTATTTCCTTTTACAAATACTACAGCATTGTTTTTTCGACCATCACCTCCTTTCACTTCACGAGTAAGAGTCGATGAAACTACATCCCGATCCTTGGTAGTCCATAGACAGACTTCCACCCCTTACTCAAGGGCTCCTTAAGATAAGGCTCCATATCCCTTGCAGCTCGTAGGGTGACTTCCTCAACTGGGGGAACTTCGCCTGGTGGAAAAGCTTCGAGTATGTGATCTATTGTGAGTGTGAGATATTTCAGGATCGCAGCAACCCCTCGCTTTGCTTTCCTTGCGTCGGCTATTTGTGGATTCCCGATAACACCTTCAGGATATCCTTTGACTGTTATGGGAATGTGCCCCTCACCTTCACTCCATCGATGTGGACGTCTATATCCATCAACAGCATCATCAAAATGTCCTGCAGGTAGGTATCCTTTCCCCTCCGTTCTCTGAGCACGCTTCATTTCAACCATACCCTTGGGAAACAGGAGTAAGGCAACAGATGTCTCAGCCTCATCTGCATGGAAGAAAGATGTATCGAGTGTATCCTCAGTATCCAAAGGTAACCAGAATTCACGTACTGCCCTGTGCCAATCAATAACCTGAAATACTCCTGGGAGCTGATAACGGTGCTGAAACTCGTGCAGCGCTGTTTCCATGACCCAGAACTGGCCGTGGTTGTTCACAATGATCTGCTTCCTGAAGCCATCATTCCAGAGACCCAGCATAACGTATACCAAGAACTCCTTCACTATATTTTGATTTATGACTACTGTTCCAGGTACCCCAGCATGGTGATATGGATGTGCCCCGTAATTCAAAGGATTCAGAGCGATATTCACCATCCTACCTCGTTTCGCAGTGAATCTTCGTACTGCCTCAATTATCTGCGTAACCATGAAGCTGTCGAGCGCAGATACTGTATGAATACCGTGATTCTCAGTGCACCCAACAGGGATAAGCACAACGTCATTCTTTTGTCGATTCTCGATTACCTTGTACCTTGGTGTTGTTTGAATATAGGTATTCGATTTTCCAATTTCTGGCTCAGATGGCACCTCATACTCCGCTAATATCTTTTCTATCTCGTCTTCAGTTGAATCCCAGAGTTCTTTCTTCAGTCTCCCTATTTCGTTGTCTTCGAAAAAAACGGTGGGTATGTTCGTTGTAATCCAATTGTACTTGCTTTTAGCCATAGTTTGCCTCCTTGGTATTATTGATAGATCGTATAAAAGAGATCCTACATTATGAGTAATATCTTTACAGCTTCATCCTTATTCTCTACTGCCATATCAAACGCTTCCTGATACTTCACGAGTGGGTATCTTTGGGTTATTATCTTGGTGAAGTCTATAATCTTTTTTGCCTGCGTCATAAATTTAATGGTTCTCGGGAAAAAGAAAGGAGCGGCACATTTACCGGCAAGGTGAAGGCCTTTCCAGATTGACAACCCGATTTCAATTTTCACCTTCCTACCTATAGAATGTCCGATAAAGTTGATCCTGCCACCTTGTCGGGCGACTTCAACAGTATTTGCAATTGCCTCGTCATTTCCGGAACATTCAACCACCAGTGTCGCTCCTCTTCCTCCTGTAAGATCCATCACCGAATCCATCACGTTTTCATTTTTTGGGTCTATAACCGTATCAACTCCCAGCTTTTCTTGTGCCATCTTTCTTCGGAATTCAACAGGGTCTACTACGATCACAAATGCTCCAGATAACTTGGCGACAACAGATGCAAATAATCCTATTGGCCCTGCACCAAATACAACAACCGAGTCACTGGCATCAACCCAGCCTCCACCTCCCCATATTCCATGATAGGATACTGAAAATGGCTCAACGAGAGCCCCCTCATCAAAGGTCATTTCGTCAGAGAGCTTGTGCAACAACCGCTCTTCTATAACCATATACTCTCCCATTCCTCCCGGTGCACCTGGCATGAAGCCCGTCTCCCTCATATTGAGACAGTAACAGGGGTTTAATCCATCCTTACAATTTTCACACACACCGCAGCAGAAACACACATCGGAAACAACTTTGTCTCCTTTCTTGATTAGCTTCACATCGCTTCCAACATCCACAACTTCCCCGGCCCATTCATGTCCAGGAACATATGCACCTAGATCGTACCTTCCCTCCTTTGAATGACCGAGATAACACTCAACATCTGATCCGCATATCCCAGCAGCCTTTACCTTGATGAGTACTTTATCCCCATGCACCTTGTCAGGAATCTTAACCTCTTTCAAAAAGAGCTTTTTCGGCCCTTCCATAGCAAGAGCATTAAATGTTATCACTATAACCTCCTTTCTCATTTTATTAAAAATCAACAGTCGAATATCAATTGTCGACAATAGTTATTTTTCAAAATTCTTACACATGCATCTTATTTTGTCAAGAAAAAAATTACTCTTTTCGATTAATTAAAAATAAAATGTATATTTGGAAAAATAGGGGATCATACATTCACATCATTACTGGACCAAAGACCTCAATCATATCTTTTAACTTCAGGATCCGACTGAAGTCAGCATCAGGTGGTGCTGTGTCTGAAACTCCTACGATTGCATGATCTCCAGTCCCCAGAGCAGAAAAAAAATCGTTCAGAAGTCTTTCATATTCCTTGTCTGAAATGCTATCTGGTAAAAGGGCTACCGATGGAATTCCTCCCATAATTGTAACACGACCCCTGAAGAAATCTCTGACTTCTTTATATGTGAGTCTTGTCAAAGGCTTTGGCGTTATCGAATCAGCAATATCAATCCCGGAATCGATGTAGTACTGCAAAAGCCCCATATTCTCCCCATCTGTGTGGGATAGCAGAAAACGCCCCCTTTTGTGGAGCTCATCAGCATAAGGCATCAAAGAGGTAAGGATGTGATCCTGAAAAAACTTTGGATAAGTAATTGATATATCGAAGTGAGAACCTAGGAAGTGTACATCTGCTCCAGGACATTCTATCGCGACATCTAAAAGCTTACTGTGGTATATCCCTATTTTTTCAGCAAGCGTGAAAAGCTTCATCGGATTATCATGAAGCTCAAAAAAGAATGTGTCCAGAGCCATTATATCACGCATTATATACTGTAAGGCTGAGGCTGCAAAGTTCACATAACATACAGCAATACCACTCTCTCCAATCTTCCTTTTAAACTGAACGTATCCATCATAATTTTGCTCTACCTCAGCATGCTCAAATATATAACCAAGGGCTTCATATTCATCGGGAGAATTAAATGCATGTTTTGTGATATGTGAGATTGTGATACCCGCGTCTTTCATACTCTCATCGTATAGAACTTCAGTACTGATAACGCCATAGGGCGTCTCGTATTCGACTTTTGTACGATCTCCATCTACTTTGTATTTTCGTTTAACACCTTCGAGTTTTGTTCTATGGGGAAAAGTTTTAATATTATAGATGCCTAATCCTCGATCGATCTCGTCATCAATTGAGCGGATACACTTCAGCGGGGGTATTACTGTGTGATATCCCATATCGTTATCATCCAGGATATCCTTGAGCGTTGCGTCTCTATACATACGAGGAAGGGTACCGCGTCGATTGTTTGCATTGTACCACAAATCCAGCCTGGGCGCAAAAGGAACTCTGTCAGTTGGCTCTCCCCTGATAGCTCTGAGCATTCTCTCTCTGTGTGTCATGAGAAAAACCGATCTTGATGGAACTGAGATATAAAAAGGTCACAAAGGCCATGCATCCTTTTTTCCCGTAAGAGCTTTCCCCAAAGGTCCCTTCAGGCTGTACATCCTTTCCGGCTATGTCAGATGTTCCGCTTCCCGGCACAGGCCTTGATCGCCTGGACAATCTTGGTATATCCTGTGCAGCGACACAGGTTTCCGGCTATCGCTCTGCGTATCTCTTCTTCAGAAGGGTCAGGGTTTTCGTCGAGGAGGGCTTTTGCCGATAAAATCATCCCGGGAGTACAGAACCCGCACTGGATGGCCCCATACTCCACAAAGGCTTTCTGAAGAGGGTGAAGGGTTCCGTTTTTTGCAAGACCCTCGATGGTCAGGATCTCTTTGCCATCTGCCTCCACTGCAAGTATCAGACAGGAATTCACTGCCCTGCCGTCCATGATGATGGTACAGGCACCGCAATCTCCGGTATCACAGCCACGTTTCGTTCCTGTGAGATTGAGCCTATCCCTGATCACGTCGAGTAACAGTTCCTGAGGCCCGACTTCGAGCTCATATTCCTCATCATTTACCTTCAAACATACGTGTTTCTTCATCCACGTTCCTCCAGTCCAATCCTCTCGTAGCGCGTTCGGTCTTTATTCAGTCGAATCGAATAGCTCCCTGTATAGGAGTGTATCTCCTCATCGGGTTTTATGACCGCAAGCCTCTTGAGACAGTTCTCACACACCTGCAGCTTTCCGGGTGCATCCCCAACTTGAACATCAATTTCGTGGGTTCCGCTCGTGGGCATGGCGATACCGCAGAGCGCACATTCCTGTTTTTTAAAGGTACACCCCATGCAATACCTTCGGGGATAGAATGGATGATCTTCGCACTTCATTTCATGCCTCCCCATTTATTCCAGAAAGTCGAACCAGCGTCTTTTTGACCAAAGCCCTGACCATTTCCAGCCTGTACTCTGCACAAGCGCGCACATCGGAAATGGGGGAGGACGCTTTTTGTGCAAGTCCCGCCGCCTTCTCTATTAAATCTATCGTCGGTTTTTTCCCCCTGAGCAGCTCTTCTGCTTTTTTCGCCCTGAGCGGAACAGGTGCAACCGCACCAAGAGCAATTCTTACATCAGACCAGGTCCCGTCTTCATCTTCTGTCACTGCTGCTGCAACCCCCACCACTGCAATATCCATCGCCCGCCTTGGGGAGTGCTTTATGTACACGCCCTTTTTCTCCGAAGGGGGAACAAGGACCCCGGTGAGGATCTCAGCCCGGTCCCCGGAGATGCCCCCGGCCCGGTCTCTGGCGAGGCCCTCATGGTCCAAGACCGTAAACCCCGGGCCCTTGAAAAATTCTTCCAGAGGAATAATTCTTTCTTCTTTTAAAGATGCAATCTTTACTTCCGCGTCAAGGCAGAGCAGAGGAGGCGCAGTCTCAGCAGAAGGAGCTGCATTGCACAGATTCCCTCCGATCGTGGCCCTGTTTCTCACCTGCACGGAGCCGACTTCACCTGCAGAATAGGAAAGAAACGGGTAATGCTCTCTGATTGCGGGAAAGACCTCCACTTCCTGCATGGTCGCCAGTGCACCGATGGTCAATACCCCATCAGCATCGAAATGAATGCTCCTTAATCCCGGAATACCCTTTACGTCGATGATATACCGGGGTGAAAGCCCCTTCTCCTTCATCCCCACAAGCAGGTCTGTGCCACCTGCAAGGATCTTGGCCTGCCCGTTGTGTTTCTCCAATAGGGACAGTGCTTCAGACAATGTCGGAGGATTGAAATATTCGAACTCCTGTATCTTTCTCAACATCTCCTTCTCCTGAGAGCTCTGAAATCATATATTCAATGCGAACGCCCTAGGCGTCGCTTTTCTTTTTTCCAGCCTTTCGGATATTTTTCTCGAGAAGATGAATGAGCAGATACGAAAACAGAGAAACACCGAAGGGCATGACCTCCTCGTCAAAATTGAATCCGGAGCTGTGAAGCGGATGCGCACAGGCATCGCTTGCGCATCCCAATCTGATCAGAACCGCTGGAACCTCCTGAGCGTAAAAGGCAAAATCATCTCCGCCCATTTTGGGATGGGGAATGTGCAGAACACGGTTCTCACCCAGAACCTCATTGAGGATCGCGAAACATTCATTTGTTAAACCTTCATCACAGATTACAGGAGGTGAAACCGAGCTGAACACAAGCTCTGTGCGCACCCCAAAGGATTCATCAATACCGCTCATGATGGATTTCATTCGGGAAATGATCAGCTCCCGCATCTTCGAGCTCAAGCAGCGGACCGTTCCTCTCATCGTAACCTGGTCGGGGATTATGTTGTATATATTCCCTCCGGCTATTTTGCCGATCGATATCACCGCGGCCTCAATCGGCGGTACATTCCGGGACACAATTGTCTGGAACGCCTGTACTGCATAACAGGCGGCTGTGATCGGGTCCCGGGAGAGATGAGGAGCTGCCCCATGGGATGATTTTCCTTTCACAACCAGTGAGAACTCGTCAACCCATGCATTTATCTGTCCAGGTTTCAATGCCACACTGAGCAATGGGAACCCAGGGTCAAGATGAAGACCGATGAGTGCATCCACTCCAGGACTTACGAGTGCGCCCTGCTCAACCATCAGCCTGGCCCCTTCAAGCGTTTCTTCTCCCGCTTGAAAGAGTATCCGTACGCTTCCTCTCCATCGGGATTTCAGCTCCTGTAAAACCCCTGCGATACCCAGCCCAATTGCGGTGTGCGCGTCGTGACCGCATGCATGCATGTATCCTTCAATAGAGGATGCATAGGGCACATCGGTGCGCTCAGTGAGCGGGAGCGCATCCATATCCACTCGCAGTGCAACCGCTCTGGAACCTTCACCTGCCGTTCCTGCGATGTCAACAACAATGCCGCCCTCCAGCAGGCGGTACATTCCCCCAAGCCCCATGCGATCGAGCTCTGCAGAGAGGAAATTTCTCGTGAATGGCAGTTCCAGTCCCATTTCCGGATGTCGATGAAGCTCGCGCCGCCAGCGCAGTATTTCGGCTCTCTTCTCCTCTGTAATCCAATTTTTTAATGAAGAAAAATCCATTCTCTATGCACCGGTCCTGCGCAGCCCAAAAAATATCCTCTCTTGATTCAGCGGGAGCTGTTTGAATCTGGTCTTTGTTGCATGGTACAATGCGTTGCCCACTGCTGCAGGCATTGATACCAGACCAGGCTCACCGATCCCTTTCGCGCCGAAGGGTCCATCCGGGTCGATACTCTCAACAAGGATCACGTCATATGGAGGTGCATCCAGGGCAGTCCAGATTTTATAATCGGCAAAAGTAGGATTGATCATGGCACCATCAAGCTCAACGCACTCCTCCGAGAGGGCATATCCCAATCCCTGAAGTATTGCTCCTTCAACCTGTCCCTCCGCCATGCAGGAATTGATGGTCCTGCCGGTATCGTGCGCAGCGGTAACCTTGATGATTCTCACGCTCCCGGTCGCTGTATCCACCTCGAGTTCCACGACCTGACATGCAAAGGCAAAGGTAGGCAGGTGATGTCCGTATTTTTTATCGATGCCGACCTGGGGCGCCAGGGGGTCCCAGTACCTCCCCTTTCCGGAAAGCGGATATCCCAGCTTGTTTATTGCAAAGGCAGCCACTTCCCTGAAGCGCACAGTCTTTTCAGGATTGCCTTTGATATAAATTTTTCCTTCTTTTGCCTCCAGGTCCTCAGGGCGTGCATCCATCATCTTTCCCGCAGCTTCCATTACCTCCTTTTTAACCTCTTCTGCAGCAGACTTTACCGCATTGCCGCAGATAAATGAAGTTCTGCTCCCCCACGCTCCCAGATCATAGGGAATTATCTCAGTATCATTGTTGATCACCGTAATTTCATTCGGATCTATCCCCAGCACCTCGGCAGCGATCTGGGCGACGACCATTGTCGCACCCTGCCCGATTTCCGGTGCCGGTGAAATTATTGTAATCTTTCCTTCCTCTGAAATTTTTATGAACGTATCCGTGGCAGCATATCCGTAAAATCGTCCCCCTGCTCCGGTATGTATCATGGCAGCCATACCGATACCCCTGTACTTTCCATTGCCAAGATGTGTTGTCTGCGCTCTTTTTTCCTTCCAGCCCGACTTTTCTGCTGCTTCATTGATGCACTCCAGGAGCCCGCAGCTGGTGATCCTGGCGCCTGAAGCAGCCAGGTCACCAGGTTTGTTGACATTCAACAGACGTATCTCCCCCGGATCGATTCCGAGCTTTTCAGCAATGTCATCCAGCTGGCTTTCCATGGCAAAATGAAGCTGGGTATTCCCGAATCCGCGAAATGCAGTTCCGAACTGCTTGTTGGTATACACGCCATAGCCATCGTACTTGATGTGAGGCACGTTATACAGAACTGAAAAACACTCACCTGCATAATTCAGGGTTGCCGGTCCCTTGTCATTGTACGCGCCATTGTCAACGATTACCTTCGCCTGGCGCGCCATGATTTTCCCATCTTTCCGAACGCCTGTTTTCAGATAGATGATGTAGGGATATCTGCTCCGCGCAGTTGAAAACTCCTCATCCCTCGTATTTACAATTTTCACCGGTCTTCCGGTACGCCGTGAAAGAATGGCTGCAGCAGGTTCCTTCATATCGGTCACGAGACGCTGCCCGAAGCCTCCTCCCACAGGGGTCTGAATGACTCTGATTTTGGAAACAGACATATTCATTATCCTCGCCATTTCCTGGCGGACCGTATGGGGCGCCTGATGGGGGGACATAATCGTAAGCTTTCCCAGTTGATCGAAATACGCGATGCAGCCGTGAGTTTCCAGACAGCAGTGCGTGACCTTTGATGTCACGTATCTGTCTTCAAAAATGTGATCCGATTCTTTGAACCCCTTTTCCACGTCTCCGAAGTTCTTATGACCCTCAAAAGCAATATTTGTTTTTTTGTCTTCATGATTATCTTCATGGATGAGAGGAGCATCGGGTTTCATTGCCTCTTCCGGATCAAAGACCGCAGGCAATAGCTCGTATTCAACCTCGATGAGCCGGATGGCATTCTCCGCTATCTCAGGAGCGTCCGCAGCCACCGCTGCAACTTCGTCCCCCACATATCTCACCCTGTCTCTGCAGAGCGGGAGCTTGTCTGCAAAGGCCTGAAAAAAACTGAACTTGATTCCCGGAGTGTCCTTTGCAGTGATAACCGCTCGAACTCCGTACAGCTTCTCCGCCTTTGATGTATCAATGCGCACTATTCTGGCATGCGCATGGGGGCTTCGCAGGATTTTCCCAAAAAGCATACCGGGCAAACGGATATCATCCAGGTACTTTACCTCTCCGGTGGCCTTTTCCCACGCATCGATCCTTGGAAGCGGCTTTCCAAAAACTGAAAATTCACTCATTTTCTCCTGCCTTTTCGATAATGGAAATCAAAGATTATTCCCTCTCATAGGGCGTGCAGAACGCTCCCGGAAGCCGGGTATTCCTTGCAAGGATGCACAATAATATAATCACTGCCACATAGGGGAGCATTAAAATAAATTCACGCGGAACGTCAAGCCCCAAAATCTGCAGGCCGAACGTGAGTGAGTGGCACACTCCAAACAGAAAAGCTCCATAAAAAAGCTTTGCAGGGTTCCACTTGGCAAGCATCACTATTGCAATCGCGATGAATCCCCGGCCCTGCGTCATGTTGAAAACGAAGAATGCCAGGTCACAGATAGAGAGAAACCCACCAGCCAGGCCCGCCAGCACACCCTCGATTATCAGTGTCAGGTACCTGATGCGGTACACATTCACCCCGTGCGCATCTGCAGCAACAGGGCTTTCACCGACTGCCCGTACTTTCAAGCCGAAATTCGTCTTATAGAGCGCCCACCAGGCAACAGGAAGCAGAGCAATGGATAGATAGGTGATGATGTGCTGATTGAACATCGAGCAGATGTAGGGAACCCTCGAAAGGAGAGGAATCGGCGTTTTGGAGGTGATTTCCGAAACAACAGGAAACTCTCTCCCGAAGAGAACTCTGTGAAGCAGGCTTGTGAGCCCTATCACGAATATCTCTATGCCAAGGCCTGCGACAATCTGGTTGATCTTCAAGCTGATCACCAGATACCCGAAAAAAAGCCCCAAAACCACACCTGCGGCAATCCCTGCGAGCAGGCCCATGAATAGATTTTCAAAGACCAGGGCGGCTATGAATGCGGTAAAAGATCCGAGCAGCATCATTCCATCAAGCCCGAGATTCAATACCCCCGCTGATTCCACAAAATCTTCTCCAATTGCCGCAAGCAGTATCGGCGTTGACGCAATGAACGTGCCGCCCAGCAAGACGACAAAAAATGGTTCTGAAAAAAGCCCGCCTAAGATTTCCAAATTAATTTACCCCTTCTCTGCATATATTCACTTATACCGAAAAATATCAGCATAAGGGCTTCTATTACCTGCACAAAGAATACAGGCACATTTGCCTCCCTGGACATGAACTCCCCTCCGATCGCGAGAAAGGAGAAGAAATAGGCAAGCGGTATTACGGCAATACCGTTGAGTCTTGCCAGGAAGACCAGAGGAATCGCTGAAAAGGCATAGCCCGGGTTCCACTCCGCCTGAAAGGAGCCCTTGATTCCCAGAACATCATTGGCGCCTGTGAGACCGGCAAATCCCCCGCTTATCAGCATCGCGAGGATGACCACCTTTTTTATGTTCACCCCTGCATAGAAGGCAGCCTTTTTATTCTCCCCTGAAAATCGAAACTCGTATCCCAGGGTCGTTCTCTTTATAAAATAGTGGGCGAGTATCACCGCAGCCAGGCCGACAATCAACCCGATGTGAATCTCCGTAAAAGGAATATGCGGGAGCCTCTTTTCCATGGGCACTACAATTGTCTGGGGGAATTGCCCCCGTACCGCTGCCAGTGGATATCGCACCAGATATGAGGAAAAATTGATGGCAACGAAATCCATCATCATTGTGATGATGATTTCGTTTATCTCGTATTTCGCCTTCAAGAGAGCGGGAATGAACACCCACACCGCTCCTCCGATAAAACCCAATATACCCAGTACAAAAAAGAAAAGCACGAGAGGGACCCTGTCCATCAGCAGCGGAGCAAGCCCACCGACAAAAATGGCACCTATCAGAAACTGCCCGTTTCCTCCGATGTTCCAGATACCGGATTTAAACACAATGATCAATCCGGCGCTCATGATGAGCAGAGGTGCCATGTGCTTGAGCGATTCCGTGATGCCGAGGTATGTTCCCACTCCCAGGCGGAACAGTTCATAATACGTTCTGACAGGATTGATCCCGATGATAAACAGTATGATTCCCCCAACGATAAGCGCTGCAAAAATGGCAAACAATGGTCCCATCGCTGTGGATAGAATCCGCTTTAGCCTCACGAGTGTATCCCCAACATTAATTTCCCGATCGTTTCTTTTGTTGTTCCTCTATTGGGCAGAATGTCAATGATCTCTCCCTTGAACATCACCCCTATCCTGTCGCTCACCTCCAGTATTTCATCGAGGTCTGAAGAAATGAGGAGCACGGAAACTCCCTGCCTGCTGCGCTTCACGATTTCATTCCTGATAAACTGCGTGGTCATTACATCCAGACCGTGGGTTGGTTTGTTGCACACGAGAACAACTGGATTGTGGGAAAATTCCCTCGCCAGTAACAGTTTCTGGATGTTGCCGCCGGAAAGAGTTTTTGCGAGAGCCTCGGGTGTTGCTTTGATCGAATAATTTTTTATCAGCTGAGCACCATACTCTCTAATTTTCTCCATATTGAGGAATAGTCCCCTCTTTGCAAAAGGCTCGCGCCTGAAGGAGCGGAATATCGCATTCTCTGCAACCGAAAAGTTCCCCACACACCCCTCCTCCATGCGATCGTCGGTCACATAAAACACCCCCATATCGTTTATATGCTTTATGGACCTGTTGGTGATATCGGTATTGTTCAGCGTTATTTTTCCTACAGCGACCCTGCGCTGACCCGAAATTACCTCTGCAAGCTCTTTCTGACCGTTTCCATCCACTCCGGCGATTCCCAAAACCTCCCCTCTATGAAGTGAAAAGGAGAGCGCTTTCAAGGCATCAACACCCCTGTCATTCTTCGCGCTCACCCCATCAAAGGTCAAGACCACATCAGTTGAAATGCGGCCGTGTTCCTCCTGTATTCCCTCTACAAATTTTGCATCCGCAAACATCGTTTTTACGATCGTATCCTTCAGGCGCTCTTTTTCCTTCTCTCTGTCAGCCCGTTTCAAATCGATCTCACCGCCTTTTTCGCCCTTTCTCAGTATCGTGATACGATCGCTGATACTCAGGGCCTCCTCTATCTTGTGGGTGATGAATACCACAGATTTTCCCGCCTCAGCCATGCTCTTCAGGACCTGAAAAAAATCGTTCACCTCCAGAGGGGTGAGCACAGATGTCGGCTCGTCGAGAATGAGAATATCCGATCCCCGGTAAAACAGCTTTACAATCTCAACCCTCTCCTGCTCCCCTGCGGACAGCTGCCATATCTTGATATGAGGATCAATATGCAGGCCGTACTTCCCTGCAATCTCACTCACCTTCTTCTCAGCGTACTTTTTCGGCAGAAGAAATTTTTCATTGGTGCCGAGAAATATATTCTCCAGCACAGAGAGGGTGGGAACAAGAGTGAGATGCTGATACACCATTCCGATTCCAAGCTCAAGAGACTCATGGGGAGAACCGATGCTCACCCTCCTTCCCTTCACAGAGATCTCACCTTCATCGGGGTGATACATCCCGGAAAGGATACTCATGAGGGTTGTTTTCCCAGCCCCATTCTCACCGAGCAGCGCGTGGATCTCGCCTTTTTTGAGGTCGAAATCGATGCGGTCGTTTGCAACCAGCTTGCCGAATCTCTTGGTGATTCCCCTCATCTCAATCGCGTTTTCAGCGCCTGACACCATCTCCTCAGCAACTCCTCTCTCATTGCATGAGATGGAAGGTGGATGTTTAATAACATCCACCTTCCTGTTTCCCTGCTCAGAAGAGCTTTCTCATATATGCTCTCATTTCACGGGTATCTGCCATGTTGGTTACTTTTATTCTTCCGCTCTTGATACCCTCTTCAGTCGACTTCAGCGCTGCCCGCACCTCAGCAGGGATATCCGCATAGATCGCAACTTCTATACCGCGGTTTTCAAGCGTCTGTCGGTAATCTCCGCCAAACATACCTGCGTAGATATCTATCAGCATCATTTCATATATCACATCGAAATTCCACAGCACGGAGCCAAGCAATATTCCCTTTCTGTCGATGCCTGACTTGTCTCCAATCACATCGATGAACCACACCTTTCCTCCATCCCGTGCCTTGTTCTCCTCGCAGGCTTTCATGATCCCGAAAGATGCGCCGTCACCCATGCCGAAAATCACATCTGCGCCTGCTGCGATCTGGGCCTCGGTGTTTCTCTTTCCTCCCGCAGCATCCTCATACGCAGCTTCACCGATGACATTGTAGAGGAACTTGATCCTCGGGTTGACCGAGTGTAGCCCTTCCATGAAGCCGACTGTCATTCTGTTCCAGTCAGGCACTTCAGAGGACGTCACACAGCCAACAACATTCGTTCTCGTCATTTTCGCGGCAAGCACACCGGCAAGATACGCGCCTTCCTGAGCTTCCCCTTCATAGTTGGAAACCAGCCCCTTCTTTATTGCAGACGGGTTCTCGACAATCGCAACCCTTACATCTCTCTCAGTGGCAACTTCCGGTGCCATGGTCTGGTATCCAGATGCATGGGCAATGATGAAATCGAATCCCTTTCTTGCAAGATCTCGCAGAACCGGTTTTATGTCGCCGTACCCCTGATTCTCGGAGACTTCAACAGTCAGGTGCCATTTATCCTGCAGCATTCTCACACCATCCACACCCATCTGGTTCCAGCCCTGGTCGGTGCTGCTGGCAGGCACAACGACTGCCACTTTCAGTGGTCTTGCCCCGGGATGCGGTGGGAGTGCAAAGGCTGCGCTGGCCAGTAATCCCAGGGTCAACACACACGACAGGAGCATAAATATTTTTTTTCTCATTCTGAAACCCTCCTTTAAAAATAGTGTTCTTTCTTGAAACATGTGTATCGACAAGCTGATCAGCGTTTTCCCCTTTCACCTCCCTTCTGCTTTGGTTTTCAGCCCCCCATTATGCATCGAGAAATGTATCCAAACCCAATCTCTTGAGCGTGTCCGGCAAGGGTACTCCGGTCTTAGTATCCCACCCGCACACCTCATACAGCTCATCCACCATCAGGTCAAAATCCTTTCCAAGCACACCCCCTGCCGAAGGTCCGTCCGGAAGGGGCTCGTGCAGCAGTCGCTCAGGCAGGGTATCATGCTCCCGCCTCAATCCCTCACGCACGTTGTACATTCTCTCTATATTGCTGATTCTCTCGCCCGCTCGCATGAGCTCCCCTTCATCAACGTCCCAGCCGGTCGCCGAGCGTATCATTTGCGCTGCCATGTCCAATTTATATGCAGAGGCAAGGAACGCGCAATAAATCGCAGAATCCATAACAGCGCGCAAATCACGGGCCTGCTTCACCAGTGGCCCTTTTCCACTGACAGCCATTCGATCGAAATTGCCGCTCACGAGCTCAGCGTGGATCACATATCCTCCGGCATGATGGCAGCCCCCACGCGGACCGCATGCGAGCACCAGAGCCTGAGACTTCACTCCCCGGGGGTCGTATCCTCCAAGCTCCATGCCTTTGGCATGCATGGCAAACTGTTCTGACCCTTTCCCGATTCGGTTAGCCGCTGCCCTGACTCCGTCAGCCAGCACTTCCCCGAATCCCTCCCTCCGTGCCATCCGTTGCAAAATGACCGGGATCAGTTCTGCATTGCCGAATCGAAGCGCCAGGTTGTCGGTATCCTTGAGGGTGATGATTCCCTTTTCGAAACACTCCATGGCAAAGGCGATTGTGACCCCGCACGCGATGGTATCCATACCGAGCTGGTCACAGAGCATATCTGCATGGATTATCGATTCCATGCTGCTGTTTTCGCAGCCGCTCCCAAATGCATAAATGGTCTCGTATTCAGGCCCGTCTGTTTTTGCGCCTGCAAAGGGCCCTGACTCCACCGAGGTGATTTTCGAGCACGCAATCGGGCAGGCTGGACAGGCTTTGTCGCGGAGCACGAACTTTTCCCTCATTGTCTGGGGTCGAAGCGCATCGACTTTTTCAAGAGCGCCTTTCTGCCAGTTGCGCACCGGAAAAATACCGTATGCACTGGTGAGATTCACGGAGGTGGCTGTTCCATACCGGCCAAGACTGTCCATCAAAAAAGGATTGTCCTTTATACGGGTTCGCGCATCCCGCACTACCTTTTTAAACTCATCCTCATCGTGGACCGGAATCCGATTTGTTCCTGCCACTGCCACTGCTTTGAGATTCTTCGAGCCCATTACGGCCCCAGGCCCCCCCCTGCCTGCCGCTCTCCCCTCACTCAGTATGCAGGCCAGTTTAAGAAGGTTTTCCCCTGCAAGGCCGATGCAGGCGACAGAAACCTTCCCTGCAAGTTCCTCCTTCAACCTCTGTTCTGTTTTGTCGGTGTTCAAGCCCCAGAGCATACCCGCATCCCGTATCGTTACTTCCCCGTTTTCTATGAGGAGGTACACTGGACTTGAAGCTTTCCCCTCTATGATGAGCGCACCGTAGCCTGACTTCCTCATTGCCTCTCCGAATCTTCCAGAGCAGAGGGAGTAAAGATAGAACCCTGTTTGGGGAGATTTTGTGCTCACGCAGAATCGGCCGCTGCAGGGAGCCGTGGTTCCCACGAGGGGACCGGAAGTAAAAATCAGCTTATTCTCGGATCCCAGGGGATCAGCTTTTTCTCCGACTTCCCTGTAGAGAAGAGAGGCCCCGAGACCTCTCCCGCCGATAAATGCGCGTAGCAGCGCAGCATCTATCTGTTCTTCCCGTGATGACCCGCTCGTGAGGTCGATCCGCAGCAACTTTTCTCTGTAGCCTTCTGATGTGTGGGACACTTTCGCATCCTTATCATAAATTTTGTTATTTCGAGCTTTCGGCATCCCTTGTCGGGGGATATCCGGGATACGAGAACACGTACACCATTACCACGTCCTCATCTCCGCTATTTCGCACCCCATGGGGAACCCCAGGGGGAATATAAATCGCCGAAGGGGCGCTGTAAAAAACCTCTTCTCCATTCACAGTGATGCTTCCCTTCCCTTTGATGACATAACAGAGCTCCTCCTCTTCGTGAATCTTCTGCGGAGTGTCCGTACCCGGAGCAAACGTCGATACCCCGAGCATGAGCTTTTTCGATGCCACAGACTTTCCGGTCAACAAGTGGCAGCTCCAGCTGTTGTTGCCCAGATCGATTTTCTCCCCCTCGGGCAATGTCACTACCTTTACCTTCATCCATCTCTCCTTTTCAATCCGCTCGTGTGCGTTTATACGATCAGTTTCCCGCGATCAAAAATTTTCCTGCCGTCGATCTCTACCATGATGTCTCGAGATGTGCCGTCCAGATGAAGCCTGCTCACATTTTGCCCTCCTGGGTAGCAGTGTGAATTATCTCCCAGTGCAAAATGAACCGTCCCTAACATACCCTTCTCGGAGGGAGAGCCGTATTCCTCTTTTTCACTGGTGCCGAATGCAAGCTCTCCGATGACATTCGCATTTTTATCAGACCCATCAACCACATCCTGTAATCTTTTTGCCTCTTCAGCTCCTTCGATTTTGACTGCTCGGCCTCCCTTCACGGTAAGCTCGATCGGGTTTTTCAAATTGCCGGGAACTCCAACCCCCAGCATGATTCCATCGAAGACGATTTTCCCCTCGGTCTGTTCTTCCAGAGGAGCGTAGGCCACCTCACCCCACAGAGGTATCGGGCCCATCATCTCTCCCTTTCCCTTGATGGGAACAACTTTCAAAGGAGGTCTTCCCTCAAGAGAAAGCACCACATCGGTGCCTGACGGGGAAGAGACTCTCACCTTCTTTGCGCCTTTCATTGCCTGGATGATCTTTTCAGTCCTTTTTACCGTATTGGCTATATCATCCGTGCTGAGATCCCATTCCCCCATTCCTTCCTCAACGGATGCAATCTTTGCTCCACTCTCACAGCTCTTCCGAACAGGATCCACGTGGGCAAAACGGTTCGCCCATTCCATCACCGCGGTGATCAAAATGACATCGGAGCTCACCATTGCAGCTGCGAGATTGGGCGGCGGTTCCATGGGATATTTCATTGAGACAGAAGCCGCAGTGACCATGGGCGTCACATCAGCGATCACCGGCCGTGCCCCCACAGCCCAGCATGCCCCGCTCAGGGCCTGTGCTTCAGGAAGCCGTCTGGAATCAGATATGATGAGCACTGCATTTCCAGGCTCAACCTTCATGCACTCCTCAACAATCAGCCTTGCCCCTTTTATCAAAGTGCCAAATGAATACATTTTCCTTCCCTCCTTTCCATAGAGATTGTTCGATATTGTAAAGTCATTTCTGAGAGTACCCGAGATCTTTCAATAAACGAATGTATTTCCCCACTCTTTCCTGATTCAGGCTCTTTACATCGATGTTCCTGTAGTCGTAGAAACCCTCACCTGTTTTCATTCCCAATTTTTTTTCTTTAAATTTCTCTTCCACCAATTTTTGCGGCTCTTTGGATCCGTCCAGTTCTCCGTACAGATACCGCGAAACATTGTAGAATATGTCCATTCCTGCCATATCGATCGTTTCCAGAGGCCCGATCACCGGAAATTTAAAACCAAATCCCGCCTTTACCATGGTATCGATGTCCTCTGCGCTGGCCACCCCCGCCTCAAGCAGATGCACCGCCTCCCTCATCAGCGCGTACTGCATCCTGTTGCCCAAGAATCCGGGCACATCCTTATTCACCAGCACAGGTTTTTTATTCAACTCAATTACCAGGCTCCTGACCGCCTCAACCACCCCTTCATCCGTCTTTTCTCCCTTTATGACCTCGATTACGGGAATGATGTAGGGAGGATTCCACCAGTGCATGCCGATGATCCGATCCGGTTTTCTCGCCACCGACGCGATCGAGCTGATGCTGATGCCAGAGGTGTTTGAGGCGAGTATCGCCTCAGGAGAAACCCTGCCGTCAAGCTCCTTGAAGAGGCTCTGCTTGAGCTCGATTTTTTCCGGGATGGCTTCAACAACCAGATCCACATTGCTGAGCGGATCCATCCTGCTCGAGAAAGTGACATTCTTCAGCGCTGCCTCGATCTTCTCCTGGGTCAATATCCCATGGCTCTGTAAGAGCGCAAGTGTGTCCCGGATCCTCTTTTTCGCCGCACCCAGGATGTCATCGTTCAGGTCATTCAAGACCACGGGGAATCCATGCTGCGCAAATACCTGAGCGATCCCGGCCCCCATTACTCCAGCGCCTACCACCGCAACTTTTTTCACATCGTATTTCCCCATACGCGTTTCTCCTGTGTCAGAGTCCGTATTTCTCCCACTTCTGTTCCACCCTTTCAAAATACTTTGAAGAGGGGAGCGCTATATCTGTATATTCCCATGCCCTGGTCGCATCAATCATCACTTTGGAGGAGAGGGGCCTCTCCCAAAGAGGGACATCGGGAGGAGCCGCGGACGGATCCAGAAGCAGGGAAGAGCTGCCGTAGAGAATGCGAACGTCTCTTTGAGGCTCCACTCTCCAGCTCAGAGCCCACTCCCGCATGAAGGGGTCCCGTATATCGATATCCTCGTCTGTCACAATCACCCATTTGGCAAAGGCAGGGTGGTGAGTCCAGGCGGATGAGAGCACCTGCTGTGCATGGCCCGGGTACATGGTGCGCATCCGTATCCAGAGAATGGCGTAGCTCCCTCCAGACTCTGGTAAATGAATGTCGATAATACCCGGTATCCTGAGCTGCTGCACCAGATGCTTGTACACATGAGCCTCCTCCGGAATCTGCCGCAGGAGACTGCTTTCACTCGGCGGCATCTGGCTCTGCAGTGCCTGATAGATTGGGTTTCGGCGATGGGTAATGCATTTGATATGAAAGACGGGCAGCTCATAGGGTCCGCCCATATACCCGGTGTACTCACCAAAAGGTCCCTCTGTCTCGGTTTCTCCTGGAACGATTTCCCCTTCCAGGATGATTTCGGCTGTTGCAGGCACCTCGACATCTATGGTCTTGCACTTCACCAGGGGGACCGCCTCTTCCCGAAGCCTTCCAGCCACCGCGAGCTCGTCCACATTCAGCGGGACCTTTGCGGCAGCAGCCATGAGAATACAGGGGTCCACCCCCACAGCGACCGCGACAGGCATCGGTTTGTGCATCTTTTCATACCAGGCAAAATGGACTGCACCATGCTGGCTGGGGAGGTCCCAGAGCACCCCTGTTGTCGAGGCACTTTTCACCTGCATTCGATAAATCCCGACATTCCGTATCCCGCTCAATGGGTCCTTGGTGATCATGCAGGGGGCAGTGATGTAGGGACCGGGGTCCTTCTCGGGTGTCCAGGTCGGGATGGGAAACCAGTTCAGATCCAGGTTCTTTCCCTCCCTCACCACCTCCTGGCACACACCCGAATCGACGAGCTGGGCCTCCAGGGGATCGGTCAGGGCACGGTCCCATTTTGAAACGATCTCTTCGACCTCAGGGCGTATCCCGAGCGCGGTTGCATACACTTCCCGCGACGCGGCGATTGTTCCCACCACCACAGGTGAGCTGTGCCCTTTGACGTGTCTGAACCCCAGGGCGCACCTTCTGTCAGAGGTTTGCTTGAAATACTTCCGAACAACACAGGTAATTTCCCAATCCTTGTCCACCTCTTCATCTATCCACTTCATCAGGCCATTGCTCGTAAGCACCTCAAGGTATGCACGCAAATCCTGATAGGCCATGTAGCTCCTCCTCAAATGCTGATTTGCTTACAAGATCGCTCCGTCTCAAACCGACCGCTCACGTGCACAGAAACGGTTTTTGTGCCTCCTTTGCCACAAAATCAGGATTGAAGTGCTAAAACGCGGGCAGCTTTACCTTCTCCCCTGATTCCTCATTCACCATGATGATCGCATCTTTCGGGCACAGCCAGTAGCACACCCCGCAGCCATAGCACTCGTCTTTTTTCACCACCTTTGCCTTCCCATCGACCATTTCTATCACCATGCAATGACCGATTCTGGTACAGATACCGCACCCGTTGCACCTGTCCGGATCGATTTCCGGAATGATGTTCAAATATTGGACTTTATCGGGTGAGACGATGTGCTGCAACGCCTTTCCCCGAAAGTCATCCAGGCTGCCATAGCCCATTTCATCCATGTACTGAATGAGTTTTTTTTCAAACTGCGGAAGAACCTCAAACCCCTTGAGATACAGAACTGTACAGAACGTCGGCACCGTCGCTCCGTACATGATTATCTCAACAACATGACGCCAGGTGGTGAGACCCCCGCCTCCTGCAATCGGCAGGTCCGGGGCACGCATTCTAATCTGCGCCACGTGACGGTAGGCGAGTGGCCTGATCCACGGCCCGCACAGACCTGCGAATGACTGGTTTTTCGTGTTGGGATAAATCGGTCTTCCTTCGTTGTAGATATCCACACCCGGGAGAGATTGAGGACAATTGATTGCCGACACTGCTGCCGCCCCCCCCTTCGCGCACTCCTGAGCAACGATCGGCGTGTTGGCCTCAGGAGTCATTTTCGCCATTACAGGAATATCCACTGCATCAGCAACGGCACGTGTCACCTCACGGGCGAGATCGGGATTCTGCCCCAGGACTGCTCCAAGCTCGGGCTGGGCCGCGATACCCAGCTGCTTTGCCATCAAGCCGATATTGGGACAGGACATGTTCATCTCGATCATGTCCGCTCCTGCATCTTCCAGTTTTTTTGCCAGAGTGGCCCATCCATCCAGATCGCTCCCGGGTCCCATCATGTTTGCAATAATCGCAATGTCTGTTTCCTTCTTCGCTCCGTCGATCAATTTTTGTGCCTTCTCCAGAGAAAGCCTGTCACCCGAGGGAGAGTAAAAGCCTGCCCGTTTTTCCACAATATGGTACGGCTTCGCGTAGAAAGGAATCTGCAGGAAGCAGAGCTTGGTGCTTACGGCGCTTGCACCGTACTTCTGGGCCAGCTTTATCTTTTCGACCGTATTGGTGAGCTCTGAGGAAGCCACGATAAACGGGTTCTTGAGCCTGAGTCCTGCAAAATTCACAGCTAAATCAGCCATTTCATTCCCCTTGTATGTTTATAGTGAACATTTTATACTTCATTTACCCTCCGGCCCCAATGAGGAAGATGTCGATTCTATCCTCAGGTTCAACCGTGTGTTCCAGATTTGAAGACTTGCTGTTGATCAGTATCAACAGAGGAATCTTCATCTTCTGCGAATCCGGAAAACAGAGAAAATTTTTTGCAAACACAGGATACCTCTCCCCGAGCACGCAGAGAAATTCACTCAGGGAAACACCCCTCTCCAGTTCTATCTTCTGCAATCCCTCATTGACTCCTGTAATTTTTGAAGAAAGATGAAACTTCACCTTTACACCCACTGCGCCTTCCCCTACAAATGGTCCAGAACTTTCAATACGCCGCTGCCAGACTTTACCGGAAAACCCAGCTTTTGGAGCGCTTTCTCAAGGGCTGCGATGGTTACCAGCACGTTGTCCATATACGCACCATGCCCCATATGCCCTATTCGAAAGATATCTCCCTTGAGCCCAGGAACTTCTCCAGCGATAAGCACTCCATATTCCTCTGCCATTATCCTTCTCAGCTCGAGATCATCTATTCCCTCGGGAACACAGACAGCCGTCACGGTATCAGAGGCGATGGCGTGTGACTCAGGCCACAATCTCAGACCAATCCCCTCAACAGCATCTCTGACAGCCTGTGCCACTTTCCTATGGCGGGCAAACACATTTTTCAATCCTTCTTCGAGAATTTCAGCCGCCGATTCATTCAGGGCATACACTTCAGAGACAAACGGGGTAAAGGGAAATGTTTTATTTTTTATCCAGGTGTCTCTGTAGTCAAGCATGCTCAGGTATGTGGTTCGCAGGGGTTTCTCCCTCTGCTCCATGGCTTTCCATGCCTCTTCGCTCACCGAGATAGGTGACAGGGCTGGCGGACAGGAAAAACACTTCTGGGAGCCGCAGATGCAAATATCGATGCCCCAGTCATCCGGCCTGATTTCCATCCCCCCAAGGGCTGCCACGGAATCCACTATGGTCAAAGCGCCAAACTGCTTCACAACACTGCATATTTCCTCCACCGGATTTGTAATTCCGACCGGCGTATCCATATGGACCAGAGTAACGGCCTTTATGTTCTTTTCCTTTTCCAGCATCCCCCTTACTTTTTCAGGGTCAATGGCCTTCTTGTAATCCTCCTTCAGCCGGACGATTTCTCCGCCGTGATTCTCAACATAAATGCCGAACCAGGCGCCGTAGGGCCCGTTATCCAGAACAAGAACCCTGTCGCCCGGGTTCAGGATATTCGCCACCGATGCTTCCAGTCCGACAACTGCCTCGCCCTGCATGATTATGAGGTCTTTTTTGGTTTGAAATATCTTTTTTAGTTTTTCAGTGGTATCATGGAAAATGTCGATGAACTCAGGAGAGTAGTGATGGGTGACTGGCAACGAAAGCGCCTTTAATGTCCTTTCCGAGACCTCCACTGGACCGGGAGTCATCAAATATCTGATATTTTTCCGCGGATCTTTCAAAACCGTGCCTCCTTTTCCACCAGAATTTTTTAATTCCCCTCATCAACCGATCATCCGTTATTTCAACAGATGAAGGTATTCGGTCAGCCCGAGGCTCTGTAATTTTTTTTCCGTGGGAAAACCCTCCTCATCCCACTCCCGCACCTCGTAGTAGTCCTTCAGCAGCGAGTCCAGATCCAGTCTTTCTCCCTTTGAAGCTCCTGACGGGAGCGCCTCATTGATGAACCTGGAAGGAACCACATCATCTTTTTTGCCCCTGAATCCCTCCCGTATTGCAAACAACCTTTCCAGATTGGTGATTCTCTCACCGATCTCCTGAATCCTTTCAGGACTCATGGGCATTCCCGTGACCGCAGTCAGGCAGGTTGAGATAAAATCCAGTGTATACCCAAAATCCAGGGCGAACATACAGAATATCGCTGAATCGATGGTCTTGGATTTATCCTGAATATCTCTGGTCAGTTTTCCCTTGCCCTCCATTGCGAGCCGATCCACCCCTTCAACATACAGCTCCTCGGCAATCGTCCAGCCGTCGTTGTGATCTGCCCCCCGTGGAGCGGTTGCATAGTTCAATCCAATCCCTTTTGCTCCTCTCGGGTCGTACCCGGGCACCTCCAATCCTTTCACCTGCATGGCATATTCTGCGGATCCACGTCCTATCGCCTTTGATGCTCGCAGAGAGCCTTCTGCCAGAATATCTCCAAAGCCATCTCTGAGAGCGATTTTTTCGATGAGCCTGTTGATCACCTCAGAATTGCTCCAGGTGAGCTCAAGTCCGTCCGTGTCCTTTTTGGAAATAATGTTTCGCTGGTAGCATTCCATTGCAAAGGCGATGGTACCGCCTGTGGAGATAGTATCCATACCGTACTGATCGCAGAGAAGATTCGCCCTGATGAGCTCTTCGGCATCCGCATTCTCCAAAAGCGATCCGAGGGCAAAGGTTGTTTGATGTTCAGGGCGAGCACCAGTCACCTTCCTGCCTTTGAGGATCCTTCGGCAGTACACCGGGCAGCCCCAGCAGGAAAAGGGTTTGAGAGAAAGGCTGAAGAAAGCTTTTTCATCCAGGGCCGACATATTCTCAAAATATCCGGTCTGGAAATTTTTCGTCGGCATGAAGCCCAGCTCATTTACCAGTGCAACAGAGGCAGCAGTTCCGTGATCATGAAAAAGAGCGACCACAGGATTCTTGTTCATGATTTCCACAACCCGGTCATACATTTCCCAAATCTTTTCGGGACTCGAAGCCACATTGATGCCCTTCGTCCCCTTCACAGCCACTGCTTTCAGATTTTTAGAACCCATCACCGCTCCCATGCCTCTTCGACCGACCACGAAATGGTGTCCATGGACCACAGAGGCAAAGCGGACCCTGTTTTCTCCCGCCTGTCCGATACAGGCTACTACAATCCTTTCATCCTTCAGCTCTTCTTTGATAAGACGCTCCGTTTCAAAAGCGTCCTTTCCCCAGAGCGGGCTCGCATCCCTCAGCTCCAGTTTCCCGTCATTGAGCCAGATGTACACTGGTTTCTCTGATCTTCCCTCAATGATCAAACCGTCACACCCTGTAAACTTCAATTCAGGTCCGAAATGACCGCCGCTGTACCCGCTTCCAAGAAGATTGGTAAGCGGAGATTTCGCCGATATACAGAGCCGGGAGGTCGTGGGTACTATCGTGCCTGTCAGAGGCCCGGTGATGAAGACGAGTTTGTTTTCCAGACCCAGTGGATCTATATTCGCTTCAAGCTCGTCCATGAGAATTTTTGAAGCAAACCCTCTTCCTCCCAGATAATCTTCCACCATACGATCAGGGATGTTCTCCTCGGCGGTTTTTCCAGTACTGAGATTTATCCTCAACAATTTCCCATAATACCCACCATATCCTCGCATCACTTCACTCCTTTTTTTCAATGTGCATTAATTTCTCGTAGAGCGCCGTCTCTGAACCCCTTTTCGCTTCGAGGGATTCTTCCCACGGTGTATACGCAAGAGCCCCTGTTGGGCAGTATTTCACGCACACTGGTTCTCCTCCACACAGATCACAGGTCACTGCGATGTCGGTGTCAGGATTCAGAAAAATAGCTGCAAAGGGGCATGCTTCCACACATGCCCGACACCCTGTACAGTTTTCAGAGTGAATGATGATGGTGTTGTCCTCATTCCGGTAAATCGCATCGAAATTGCAGGCCTCCACACAGGGTGCATCCCTGCACTGTCTGCAGAGCACAGGAAGATCTATGTGGGAGTGCACGCTTTCCACTCGTATCCTGCTTCGGCTGGGATTTATCTTTTCCTCTTTTTTTAAAGAACACACAATCTCACAAATCCTGCATCCGACGCATTTTTCCTCGTCCACATTGATGATTGAAAAGGACCGATCAGAAGCCATCAGAGCCTCCATTGTAAAATTCGATTTCGAATATTTTTTTCAGCATGCTGAGTGAATTTTATTCAAAATGATGGGGGAGTGATTGCCCATATCGAAACAGTTTTTTTCCCGTTCGCGCTTTTAAATCGGTGAGGAATTGAACTCTGGAAGTAAATACTATCCCCCTCCTCCAGTTTATATGTATTGTCGCCAAGCAGGATCTCCATCTCACCTTCGATTACATACCCGCACTTTTCCCCTGCATAGGACACGAGCTCATAATTGCTGTCTTTCCCTTCGATCTCGATCAACAACAGCTCAACCTTGGAGCTCTCCGAAGGAGAGAGGAGCTGAAACGCAACACCGGATGTCGGCAAACTCAATGTTTTCCTCTGTGCCTTCTTTATCACTGGATTGCCGTGAACACCCAAAAAGAAGGAAATCAGCGGTACCCCTACAGCTTTTGAGATTTTCACCAGGGTGGGTATCGACGGGGTGATGAGACCTCTTTCTACCTGACTGATAAGGCTTGCGCTCAAGCATGTTTTTTGACTGAGCTCCTTGACATTCATGCCTTTTTCTAATCGTATTTTTCGAATGGCACTGCCGATCTGGTATCTGACTTTTTCCATCTCTTTTGTTTTTTTAAGTGTGGCTAAATTATAACCGCCAAAAATTCCTTGTCAATAAAAAATTGATCCTCATACCTGGACCTTCGTGCACAACGATTGTAAAAAGTGCGCTTTTCCGTTCACGGAATTCATAAAAAACTTGATAAAAACCATCAATATCGCTAAATAGAGTACTGAAGAGAATACCCATAGAGGATAGAACCGGTGAGCGAGAGAATGGTCATAGCCCTTACAGGGGCTTCAGGCAGTATTTACGGAATACGGCTGCTCGAAGAGTTGAAGAAATTCGATGTGGAGATACACCTGATCTTGAGTGACTGGGCAAGGAAAATTATCCTCGCGGAAACGGAATGCTCCGTGGAATACGTCGAATCTCTGGCTTCAGTAGTATATTCCAACCAGAATCTCTCAGCTCCAGTCGCATCCGGTTCCTTTCTGGTGAGAGCGATGGTTATCAGTCCATGCAGCATGAAGACCATTGCAGGGATCGCATCCGGTTTCGCTGATAGCCTGATCATACGGGCAGCCGATGTAACACTCAAAGAAGGACGAAAACTTCTCCTTGTCCCTCGAGAAACCCCGCTCAACCAGATTCATCTGAAAAATATGCTTACCCTATCATCGATGGGGGTGATAATCGCGCCCCCTGTTCCCGGATTCTATTTGAAGCCAGCGAGCATCGACGATCTGGTGAATCAGCATGTCAGCCGCATCCTCGACCTGCTGGGATTCCCTTCAACCTTCGGGAGATGGGAAGGAAAATAACAAAATGATCTCTTCTTTCTCGATTCCCCTCAGAGTGTGCATAATCGACGCAGGTATCATTGATACCGGCAGGGGATACTCCATCACGATCTCCGGTGGAACAAGACCTCACATCGGCGCAGTTGCGTTTGCTGTTCCTCATCCAGGCCTCGGGGACAAAAACAGCCCGTCTGCAACCGTTTCAATGATTCAGGCCCCGGGTCACAGAGACGGACTGATTGCAGTACCGGTTGCTGAAGCGCTTGCAAAATGCACAGGAGAGATAGTCACTGTTGCAGCAGGCGTTCATATTGGGGACCCGGATGCATATACCGCTTCTGTTGAGGCCATACAGGAGATAATCGATAATATACCCTTTGTGATTAAAAAAATTGTACAGGCAATCAATTCGAAACCAGGATGAGCATCGATACTAATGCGAATCCTAGTTGACAACCGAGAGAAAAAATGATAATCTCCTCAGTTATCCAACAATGGATATACTGATCAATATGTGTAAAAGAAAATACTCATGAAAAAAACCAACACTGAAAAGAATCCAACGATTGATGGGAATGGAGACACAGCGAACAGGACTCCCTGGGAAGGTGAGCACGATGTCGTTCTCAGCGGTATCACTCATTATTTCGGAAGCAACAGGGTACTGGACAATGTGTCACTCTCTATAAGAAAAGGGGAATTTTTCGGTATACTCGGCCCAAGCGGTTCCGGGAAAACGACCACCATGCGTATAATCGGAGGCTTTATCATCCCTGCAGCTGGGGACGTATATCTTCAGAATGAGCTCATGGGACGCAAGCCGGCCTACAGCCGGAACACCACCATGGTCTTTCAACACCTGGCTCTGTTCCCCCACATGAATGTCTTCAATAACCTTGCCTACGGCTTAAAGATTCGAAGAGTAGCCAGGGATGAAATCCAAGCACGAGTAAAAAAAGTGCTGGGAGTCGTTCATCTCGAGGGTTTCGAAGACCGATATCCAAAAAAGCTCAGTGGTGGGCAGCAGCAGCGTGTCGCACTCGCGAGGGCACTGATTGTCGAGCCGAGTGTCGTGCTGTTCGATGAGCCCCTGGGCTCTCTTGACCTCAAACTCAGGCGAGAGATGCAAATCGAGATCAAGAACATTCAGCGGCGGCTGGGTACGACCTTCATCTATGTGACCCACGATCAACAGGAAGCGCTCAACATGTGTGACCGGATTGCAATACTGAACGAAGGTAGGATTGAGCAGATCGGCACGGCAGAGGAAATATATGAGCGGCCCCGCACCCGATTTGTCGCAGATTTCATAGGTGACATCAATTTCCTGGATGGAATGATTGTCGCACTGGATGGCAATACAGTGACAGTTGACTCACACGGAATTTCGCTCACGGCCGAAGCCAGAGGAGAGTTGCAGAGCGGGAATTCGGTTGCGCTCTGCATTCGCCCTGAAAGAATCATGATCGGCAAAAACGCCGAATTCTGCCACACGAGCCATTCGGCCAGGATCATGAATATGATTTATTCAGGAGCCGTACGCCGCTGCATTGTTCGACTCCCGAACGATGCCCTGATCAAAGTCGATCTTGACGCAAAATCGACCGCTGGTGTCAGCGTGGGTGATGAAACAAAGGTCGGCTGGTATAAGGGCGACGAAGTCCTGCTTGCCGAAGGCACAGCAGTATAACTTGCCCGAGATTTTGTAAATCGGGGACAGGGATAGAGGGAACCTTTACCTCTCCTGTACTCTCGGGAAGGGGGTGATCACCAACTATCATAACGTTTACTGAGATCAATGTTTTTCATGCATCAGCTATTTAAAATTATGAAGGAGGCAGGAGATGAAAAAGAAGAAATATCACATTATCATTACCATGCTTCTCATAACATTCTTTTCTGCGAGTTTGATGTTTGCAGAGAAAAAGGAAGAAGTGAAAGACACGGAGCTCAACATATGGACCTGGGGCATCTACTGTCCGGATTTTGCCACAGAGTCATTTGAGGCGAAATACGGAATCAAGGTCAATTGTACCTTCTACCACGGAAATGAAGAGCTCTGGTCCAAGGTTCAGGCCGGACACACCGGTCTGGATATTATCCAGCCGAGCAACCACATGATACAGCGCTTTGCAAATGCCGGTCTGCTCTCACCGATCGACATCAGCAGGATCCCAAACTATGCCGGGCTTTCTGAAGGTTTCAAGAAGGCGGATTACAACACTGTCGACGGCAAGCAGTACAGTGTGCCCTACACCTTTGGGATCATGGGAGTCGCTTACCGTTCAGACAAGGTTACCCCTCCTCCGACCTCGTGGGGAGCCCTCTGGGATGAACGGTACAAGGGAAAGATAGCCTTCTCTCGAAATCCAGTTGATGCCTGTTTTGGAGTCGCCCAGTATCTGGGGATGGACATCGCCAAGCTCGATGAAGACATCGATGCGAAACTCGTGAAGATCAAGGAAAAGATGCGCGAGCAGAACCCTCTGTTACTCAAACGCATCGAAAGCCTTGAGGAGATGAAGAACCTTCTGGCAAGCGGAGAGATCTGGTTGACCTCTGCAGACGACGGCATGATACATAAAATGCAGCTGAGCGGACAGCCCGTGGAGTTTGTGGTGCCGAAAGAGGGATCAGCCGCCTGGATCGACCAGTTCTGCATCATGGCTGATGCGCCTCACAAAAACGCTGCCTATCTCTGGATCGACCACATGCTGTCTCCTGAGATCGCTTCCCAGATGATCAAAAAGATGGGCTATATGGTGGTCAACGCTCAGGCGGCAAGCAGTTTGTCCGAGGAGATGGCAAAAATCATGACCTATACGGATGAAGAGACAAAACGCCTGAGGCCCTATCCAACTCTGAAAAACGAAACAATGGAAAAGATGGTAAAGGCGTATCAGGATGTGCGCGGGGAGTAAGTGAGTCAGACATTTTCATAAGAGGGGATTGTCCCGCTTAGACCGGGACAATCCCTGCGATATATCATACACGAGTGTACAAGAGGTGATATATTGACTCTGAAGAAGAAAGTAGAGCGGGCAGCATGGTACAAACGTCTCAGCGAGCTGAGTATTCCACTTTTCGCGGTGCTGCCAGCTGCCATCATGCTAATCCTGTTCTTTCTGGTTCCCATTCTCGTTGCGCTTCGTTACAGTCTGCTCTCAAGCATGCCTTTTTTCGACCCGAACCCACACTACACATTTGACAATTATATTCGCGTGATAGTCGAGCCGATCTACAGAAATGCATTCCTGCGAACCGGAAAATATGCGATCATCGCGACTGTAATATCGCTCATCATCTCCTATCCGATTGCATTTTATATGGCAAGGAAAAGCAAAAGGGGAAGCATACTGCTTCTGGTGCTCCTCATTCCCTTCTGGACGAGCATCATCCTCCGGGTGTTCGCCTGGAAGATTATACTTGGATCCAGCGGTATTTTCAACTGGACTCTCCAGACAATCGGACTGATCGATGACCCTGTCAGGTTCCTCTACACGGGGATCGGAGTCGTATTCGGTCTCGTGTACACCTATACTCCCTACATGATTCTCCCGCTCTATGCAACTCTGGGCAAGGTGCCGGAAGAGCTGCTCGAGGCTTCTGAAAATCTTGGTGCCAATAAGCTGCAAACACTGTTCAAAATAACCATTCCGCTGACCAGCTCCGGAACGGTGTCCGGTGTTATCCTGGTATTGCTTGCGTGCTTTGGAGACGTCCTCTCATCACAGCTTTTGGGAGGCACAAACACGCTGATGATATCAACAGTCATTTTTGAAACTTTTATGGGTGGCGCCAACTGGGTAACCGGCAGCGCGCTTTCAGTTGTTGTTTTCACTATTTTACTCGTGCTGGCAGCGATTCTTTCGCGTCTTGGTACGGAGACCGAATATGCCTGAATTTCCCAGCTTTCATCGCCCTGTATCCGGGTTTGGTGAGCGATGTCTGAAAATATATGTTGTGCTCTTCCTGTGCTACCTTTTTCTCCCGCTTGCTGTGCTCATACTCTACTCGTTCAACACATCCGAATACCTGACATGGCCAATAAAAGAGATAACCCTCCACTGGTTTGCAGAAGCGTTCGACGACTCAAAGCTGCTCAGGGCACTGAGGAATTCTATGATAATCGCCCTTGCCACCATGTTTTTTTCAACCCTCATAGGTGGAGGTTTCGCCTATGGCCTGGTCAGATACCGGTTCAAAGGCAAAGCGGTCCTTGAAAGTCTGAACATTCTGGCAATTATTACCTATGGCATTGTTTCAGCCGTTTCTGTTCTCCTCTGGTTCCGGTTTATCGGCATTCCCGGTGGAATCTGGCCTACCATCATAGGTCATACCACATTCATAATGCCCTTTGCCGTGCTGGTGATACGGGACCGATTGCTGAATTTCGATATAGAACTTGAAGATGCAGCAATGGATCTCGGGGCGAGTAGATGGCGGACGCTTCGGGATATCACAGTTCCGTTGATGATACCCGCAATCCTTGCAGCAGGCCTTTTCTGCTTTACAATCTCGCTGGGAGAGTTTCTGCTCGCCTTTTTTCTTATCGGTCACGAGCTCACACTCCCTGTGTATCTGTACAGTTTGATGCGCTTCACTTTCACCCCTGCCGTGAATGCTGCTGCTGTCCTGATTATATCCTTCCCGACCATTGCGGTAATTGTCATCTCGATATTCTTTCGACGCGAGGTTACAAGCATATATTAATCCCTGGTAAAAAGGTATCGCTCATTTCAGTATAAGGATATTTGATCAAATGGAAAAAGAGGCATTCTGGAACTTTGTCAGGGAGAACATCATCGGCAAAGATGATTATATTCAAACTGCCTTTGGGAAAAAAAAGATAACCTATGCAGATTTCACATCTTCTGGAAGATGCGTCGAGTTCATCGAGGATTATCTGAAAAGTATCCTGCGGCTCTATGGCAACACCCACACATCAGATAACACAAATGGCAGTATTACAAGTGAGAGGCTCCTGTACGCTGAACAGATAATTAAGCGCTCTTTCAATGCAGAAGAAAATTATGTTGTAATTGCTTCCGGTACCGGTACTTCAGGTGCCATACACCGCTTACAAAAGATACTGGGCATTTATCTCCCCCCTGCTTTTAAATCTCTTATCGAGAAGCTCCTGAACAACTATCCAGGAAAATCGGCGAAGAGAGAGCTTGAAGCATACCTGATTCAGCAAAGACCAGTGGTGTTTATCGGTCCATACGAACACAACTCAAATGTGATATCGTGGAGAGAATGCTTTGCGGAAGTCATCGACATTGACCTTGATGAAGATGGATTATTCGATCTGAAAGATCTGGCGAAAAAAGTATCAAAAAAAGAATATTCAAAAAGATTGAAAATAGGCTCTTTTTCAGCTGCGTCAAATGTGACGGGTATTAAATCACCGCTATTTGATATTGCAAGGATACTTCACGACAATGATTCCTACGCGTTCTTCGATTGTGCTGCCATAGCGCCGTACAACAGGATCAGTGTATTTCAGGATGAAGAGAATTATCTGGACGGCATATTCCTCTCTCCCCATAAGTTTCTCGGCGGCCCCGGGAGCTCCGGGATACTGATCATCCGCGAAAAAATATACAAGAAAAATCTTCCACCGACGTGTGCCGCAGGAGGAACAGTCGACTTTGTAAACTTTTCCACCCAGGATTACAGTGAAAATATTGAAGAAAGAGAAAAGCCCGGAACACCCGGAATCATACAGATCATGAAGGCTGCAATTGCCCTCGAGCTGAAAGAATCTTTAGGTCCGGAGGAGATTGAAAAGAAGGAAGCATTTTTATTGAAAAGGGCATTTGATTATTTTCGAAATTATCCAAATATCGAAATTGTCGGGAATCCGGATCCCGAAAAGAGAATCGCGATTATTTCATTCAACATAAAGGACAAAAATGCATATCTGCATCCCAAATATGTAGCCAGGCTTCTCAACGATCTGTTCGGTATACAGTCACGGGCCGGATGCCTCTGTGCAGGATCCTATGCACACCGGTTATTCAAGATCCATAGTGATGAGTCAGATACATACAGAGAGATGATCCATAGCGGGCACAAGGGCATGCTCCCTGGATGGACACGTATCAACCTGCATTTTCTTATAACCGACGACGAGCTTGACTTCATCTGTAAAGCGATCGCCTTTGTATCGAAATATGGAAAGCATTTTCTTTCAGTCTATAGATTTGATATACATAATGGAAACTGGGAACATATTTCCAATACCAAAGAAAAAGTGACTTTTGGGCTCTCCGAAGCACTCAACCAGTATGAAAAACCCCGCATTCCAGAAGCCATTACTTCCCCACCCTATGATCAGTATTTTGAGGAGGCTTTCGAGAAAGCAAAGGAGCTGGAAAAACAGTTTTCCTGGGAAAAGCTGAAAGTAACCTGTGGAGAAATATTTCGCTTTTTCTCCTATGATCACGGTTCATGAAAATGCTGCATGATGCTCGAGCTCAAAAACGAGCACTCACGCCGAAGCTGTGGAGCACTCCATATTCAGGGAGAGGCTGAAAACTGTAATCGACTGCGTAGCGTGCAAAACCAATATTCATTGTTGCGCCCAGTCCGACCGATACGCTTCGATTCAGTGAGCCGAAGCAATACCCGGCTCGCACGAATACGGTGTCAAGAAACCCGTACTCAGCTCCCACACCGACCGATACAGTATTGTAGAACGGAAGGTTCAGCTGCGTGCCGAGCTTTACTGCATGATTGTTCGTGTTCAGCACCGCGTATCCAACTCCAACAGAAAAATTCGTGGGGAGCGGGTATCCTTCCTCGACGAATTTCACCTGGGTTCCAATGTTCTGGATCGACATGTGTACAGACGCATTCCGGTAGGGGGTATCAGTCTGCAGATAGATAAGCTGCATGAGCTCGATCTGCCACTCGAGTTCTGATATTTTTTTCTCCAGGGTTACCTGCTGTTTCGAAAGGGACTCCTTCTCTTCCTTCTTCATCTCCTCCATCCTCTTTGCGTAGGAAACCTCCATCTGATTCAATTCAGCTTTTACCGCAGCGAGTTCCTGTTTCTTCTCTTCATCACCATTCTGGGGTTTACCCGCGTTTCTTTCGATCTCCGAGATCTTCATGGACTGGTACCGCTGCTGGAAGGCGAACTCTTGTTCCAATCTCTCTTTCTCTTTCTGCAGGTCGATTGAGTTATCGAAACTACGATTCTCGAAATCCTCCATTACGGCTGAAATCTGTGCCTTGAGCATATTGTTCTCATACTCATACATCACCTCCAGAAGCCTGAGGTAGAGCTCTTTTTCCGATTCCTTGTAATTCCTGAGTGCGTTCTTTTGTCTGTGTTCCTTTCGGGCTTTTAAAAGATCAAGCTCCCGTTTGAGCTTTGCTTTCTTCAACTCCCGCTTGATCCATTCGCGGAGCGCCTCGAACTCTACGAGGTCCTTTTGAATCGTCTGAGCGATTTCTTCTATTGCCTTTTGCATTTCCCGCTCTTTCTCCGGGATATCCGATTCTATTTCTCCAATTTGTTTTTCTTTTTCCCGCACACGACTCTCCAACCGGTGAACCCACGGGTTATCTCCCAGCGAGAGGAGTCCGGCCTCCTTCTCACTAATTTTCTTCTGCAAACTGCTCACCATGTCCTGGGCTGCCTCGTTTTCCTGTGCGGCAAATTGCTCAAGCTCCTTCTTCAATGCATCTATCTCCCCCTGAAGCGCCTCTTTTTTCGCCCCGATTTCATCCTCTATCTGCTTCTCGTATGCATTAATCTCCTCCCGTATCTCCTCAGCCCTGCCCAAACGGCGTTCCCTGTAAACCTCGTAGGCGGTTTGTAACGATGTCCTGCGTTCAGCAAGAAAACTGTTCATTTTGAGAATGGTATCGTCGATGTATGAATCTATGATTTCATCGGTCAACTCCCTGTCTGGATCGTTTATGAGAGAAAAAAGCCTTCCGCGCTCCGATTCGACAAAGGCCAGATCAGTGAGTTTTTTACTGTATGCATCCTGTGCCTTCTGGAGTTGAGTCGAATACCACTCTTCTGTCTGGGCAATCGATTTTCGCACATTCTCTTCCTCCTGTAAAAGCTCCAGATGCAACTCGTTGATTTCTGCTCTGAGGATTGTTTGCTTCTCTTCTAAAGGGGCACTTTTTTCCCCAGCAGCTTCTTCTCTCTTCCGGGCAATATTTTCCTCTTCTGCTTCGATCTCCTCGATGTGTTTTCTTAGAACATCTACTTTCCTTTCTGCTTCCCTGATTCGTTTTTCCCTTTCAATATCCAGAAGTTTTTTCTCGCTGAGGTATACTTTTTCGAGTTTCTTCTGAGGCGGTGGTTTTGGTCGCTGGCCGAAGTGGGGAGTTTCGAACCAGTAGGCAACCCCTGCATCCGCTCCCGCTGCGAATGCAGTGTATTCACCGAGGACTCGGTATATAGTCTTTATGCTCGCCCCTGCCGAAAGGGTGCTCCAGATATAGCGCGAATACCCAAAACTCGCGGCAGTGTCGTACACGCTGTACGTTTCCTCAGGTTGAAGGTTTTCATTCACATAGGTAAATCCTCCCGTGTTCAGCATCTGAACGGAAACAGCCCCCACTCCCCCGAGCAGAGGAAGACCGAAGGATACCTGGTCGTGAGATACGTCATTCGGGTACGGATTCACGTTCAGCTGAAGGCTGAGCGACTCAAGCTTTGAGAGAACTGCGGGATTATAGTGAATGCCTTCCAGACCATCCCCGAGTCCATCCAGAACACCTCCCATGGAGTTGTACCGGGGGGTCGGTGACATATTCAGGAACTCGGCCCCTGATACTCCACCACGCTCATCCGCGAAAGCAAGACAGGGCCCCAGGAATTGAAGAATTGAGAGTACAGAGAATACTGCCACAATACGAAACTGCTTTTTCAGCACGTATGATCTCATCCACATGAAAGGACCCTCAGCTCACTTTTATCTCACGATCAATACTTTCAGAACCCTTTTATAGTTAGTTGCTCTTATCTGAATGAAGTAGAGGCCGGGTCCTAATCGCATGTTTCTCCCGTTCTTTCCGTACCAGAGGAGAGGCAGAGACCCAGATATCTGACTGTAGGGCCTGTTGTTCACAAGCGTGGCAACTCGCTCGCCCGTGATGGTGAACACCTGAACAGTTATCCTGTCCTGTGCTCCGGCAGGAGGTTCGGGGATGTATATTTTCACCGGATCATTTGATCCCGGGAGAATTCTATTGTTTGCAGCAACAGGATCGGGCACGTACTCCACAGTGGTGAAGCCAAAGCTGTACTCTGAAGCCAGGTGATTTCCTGCGAGATCCGTCACATCGGTTGTTACTGTGGCTGTATAGCTTTTTTCATATACCAGCGCAGTAGCGGGAGAAAAAGTCGCCCTGCTCCCGCTCACCACAATGGTCCCTGGAATCGCGTTGTTCTTGCTGTCCCGCAGGACAAAGGAGGAGAGAGTGATCGAATTTTCATCCATATTCTCTGAAAAAATCACCACGATGTCTGTGTTGATAGACACGCTGTTGTCTTTGTCAGGCGGATCTGTATAGGAAATCGTAGGTGGATCGGTATCAATGATCACCAGCTCAATGATGAATACCGTATTGCCGACCAGAGGTGTGGAAGTCGAATCAGTGATGTACCCCTTCTGATTGTATTGCACTGACACATACGAATCAGTTTCTGTATCTGCACACACCACATCCACTGACGGATCTTCAATTTCCAGACCCACTGTGTGACCAACTACCGCGTCCGGTGCGATGTTCAGAGCCACAAAAAAAGTTGCTCCTGCGGAGGTGATCGCTACATTCGTCGAGGGATTCAGTGTCACGTAGCCTCCTGAGAGAGAACCTGTCGCAAGCTCCTGGTCTGCTTCATCAAAAGTTCCGGGTGATGACCCCGAATCATCGTAGAGAATTACCCCTCCTATAGCCACATCACTGTCAGCGCCGCTGCCGACCCTGTGGAAACGTATGGAATCTATGTTGGCTGTCACTCCCATGTCCAGAACACCGAAATCGAGCTCGAGCAGCTGCACTCCCTCTTCACTCTGCTGTGCTTCCATCGGGGCATGGCCAAAAGCCGCGAGTGTCACCTCATAGTCGTCCACATCACGAAACAACCCGTGAAGGCTGCCGTTGTTCCACAGGTTGCCGGTTCCGTCTGTTGCCGGTCCGTAGACAACCGAAGTGATCTCACAGCCTGCAGCAGCACTTGCATCCGCGGTGGCCAAGAAATCGAAGGATACCCACAGCCGCACAGAGTCGGTGCCGAACTGAACAATGTTCGGGTCTATGTGTATCGTTTTCGTTGGTCCAGTATCAAAGCTGTAGGGCCCCCCGGTCACTGCCTCCACATCGTCTCCGCTTCCTCTGTCAAAGGAGCCGTTTAAGCCGGCTGCCTCGAAATACACAGTTACATTTTCGATGTCGCTTCTGTCGATGCTCCCTGTGAGCTGAAGTGTCACGCTCGATACGCTCTGTGTGCCTGCAGTGCCGGCAAATCTGAGCAGCGTCATTCCCACCTCACCGGTTCCTGCTCCTGGAATCTCCCCCCGCGGGATTGAGAGAGGAGCTATCGATCTGTAGTCCTGTACGATCATCTCCGCCGGTATGAACACTTCATTGTTCGAAAGGGGGATCGTTTGAGAGGAGCTGATGTATCCCTTCTGGGAATACTGAACCGAGACATCGGGATCGTTTTCTATGTCGACACACACCACATCGTTTGCGGGGTTTTCCAGTTCGAGGCCGACAGTCTTATAGATCTGTGCGTTCGCTGCAATATTGACCGCTACATGGTAGAACACTCCCGCAGAGTCCACCGGGAGGTTTGCCGCAGGGTTCAGAGTGACGTAACCGCCTGAAAGCGTTCCGGTGGCAATCTCCTGATCACCCGCGTCGAACTGACCGGATGTTGATCCCGAATCATCATAGAGCGAAACTCCTCCAGAGGCAATGTCGCTGTCCGCCCCGGTGCCGATGCGGTGCAAACGAATGGAATCAATGTTGGCTGTAGCGCTGGAATCTGAAGCTTTGAACTCCAGGCTGAGGATACCCACCCTCTGTGCGTTCTGCTGTGCTTCAGTTGGAGCAATCCCGGTCGCATCCAGTGTCACTGCGTAATCATCTACGTTTCGCGCGATCCCATGTGGGTTTGGATTGGTCCATATCTCTCCGGTTCCATCACCGTCCGGCCCCCACTCCACCGAAACGATCTCACATCCTGCCACCCCGGAGGTGTCTGCTCCATCGACAAAATCGTAAGATACATAGATCCGTACGGAGTCCGTGTCATTGAACCGGACAACATCCGGGTCAAGCGCTATTTCCTCGGTTGTTCCGCTGTCGAAGCTGTACGGTCCCCCCACCGTCGGGTCAACATCATCGCCGTTTACATCGTCACCCCTGTCAAAGAGGGTGTTCTTCGCAGGCCCTTCGAAGTATACCCTGATCCGTTCGATGTCTGCGGTATCGTACCCTCCGGTGAGCTCCACGGTAATCTTCGACATGCTCCGATAGCCTGAAATAACCGTATTGCTGTTGATGAACCGCATCATCGCCATGCCCACGTGCTCGGTCCCCTCACCTTCTGATTCGCTTGCTGGAATCGAGGCAGGGGCAATGGATCTGTACTCCTGGACTGCGAGCTGACCGAGAGCGTTCGCGGTTTGGGGTATCGCCACCGAAACAAGCAGCATGAATGCAACACACACAATCACGAGCTTCACCAGAGCCCGGGCAGTGGAAATAGATTTCCTCTTGTATGCAAAAAGATTTCTCAATTGAAATAGAGGCATTCGTGAAATCCCTACAAATATTTTTTCAGATTCTCTACGCAAAGAAAGCACTGTTCACATGTATCAATACATCGACTAATTATATCTATACATAAGTTTAACACATTTTTCGACGATTCCCATCGTACAGTTGTTTTTATTTGAAGGTCCCCTTGTCTTTTATCGGGAAAGGAGTAATTTGGAATCATGTACCGCGAGATAAAAAAGTATGAGAAGAATCCTCCTGTTAATGATTTTTTTTCAGAGTTTCAATTGTGTTTTTGCCAGGGATGTGGAACTCAGTTTCTGGTTCAGCAGCGGCTTCAGCGCGAAAGAGCGCATTGAAGAGATGGTAGCCGAGTACAATGCCCATAAATGAGGGGTTAGAGTGAACGCGATCTTTCAGGGGCTGTACGAGGATATGGAGACAAAAATGCGTGCCGCGGCTAGGGAAAAATTTATGCTGTTCCCTTCTGTGTGAATACCCTGATATTTTTTATCAACACCGATGTGTTTCTCAAGCTGGGACAAAATCCGGACGATTTTCCCCATACCTGGGAAGAAATCGTGGAACTCGGCAAAACGCTCACTGTCGATGAAAACGGAGATGGAAAAATCGATCGCTACGCCATCGTATTCTGGCAGAGCGGATTCAACATGTATGCCCCGTTTCTCTGGGCAAATGGAGGCACACTCTTCTCAGAAGACGGGAAAATGACGGATTTGAGATCAAGGCATTTTTGAAAAAAAATCCGAACTTTGCGGTGCCGATCAACGAGCTGCCGTACAGCAGGGCACTGCCACACCACAGGGAGTATTTCAAGATCAATCGCTTGATTCAGAATATGTTTGAGAGAATCATACTGCAGGGTGCGGATATTTCTGCTGAACTGCAAAAAACAGAGAACGAAATCAACAGCATGCTCAAATGATGCAAACCATATCCAAACGAAATGATTTTCCTCTAACCAGCTTCAAGTATCCCTTTTATACCATCCAATGATTTCCTCAAACCCTCGGGACGGCCGCCGACCCTATCGACAAACTCAGGTTCCAGTGAGATCACTCCGTTGAATCCATCCTTTTTCAGACTTTTCAGTATCCCATTGTAGTCTATGATTCCTTCACCAAGAGGAACCATGTGAACTCCTCCCTCCAGAGATACATCCTTTGCGTGCACATGGACGATATATTTTTTTATATGGCGGTAATCCTCAGGATATGGGCTGCCTCCTGATCGCAGCGCATTTGCAGGGTCCCACAGCGCCCGGAAATTCTTGGAGTCTATCTGTTCAATTGCCCTTTTCGTCAATGCCCCGAACTGCAAGTATGTATGGGGACAATTCTCCAGGAGGAGCATAAGGCCGGCTTTTTCAACCATTTCGATTGGCTTTTGTAATTTTTCTTTGATCTTCTGCACCGCGTCGTCATCATCAAGATGACCTTCTTTGATGAATCCAAAACTACGGAGCTTGTCGGTATCAAAAATCTCACAGAGCTCGATGCATCTTTGGAGAGCTTTGATGTGATCATCGTAATCGCCTGCAATGGTGATGAAATAATCGTCAATCGGTCCGAATTTCTTATCACTTTCCAAAAGGTGACACTGAAGGAATAAAGTCGAGGAAATAATCGATACTTTCAATCCATATTTGTTCAAAAGCCGTTTCGCCTCTGCGACTTCATCGTCCGTTAACTCTTCAATATTCTTGTTCCACAGTGCGTGAATCTCGACATACTCAAGACCCAATTCCTTTATAAAGTTCAATGCGTGCTCAAAATCCATGCTCACTTGATCAGTTATGGTCCCGATTTTGTACATTCCATTCTCCTCTGTTCATTCATGATTGGAAATCTATCAATTTTCTATTGTTTAAAACTATTTTATATGATAATTTGAATGAAATAAACATTAATCATGTGTATTATATAGAATTCATAGGGGAAGTCAACAAATAATTCTTATTTTCTCGGGGCTATACTGCTATGTCCAAGAAAACCAACAGAGTAAAAGAGATCATCACCCTGCTCAACAAGCACGGCGAGGTCACAGTTAAAGAGTTCGCAGAGAACCTCCTCACCTCTGAAATGACCATTCGAAGGTACCTCAACGAGCTCGAAGAAGATGGGATCATCAGAAGAACCCACGGGGGTGCAATCCTCCTGGATTCCAAAAGGATACACGAAAAAAGCAGTTACCTCATCGGCAAGGAAATCACAAAACATGTAAAAGAGAAGAGCAGTATCGCGCTGAGAGCAGCCTCACTCATCAATCCCTCTGAAACAGTCAGCTTCGATATTGGGACAACAACACTATTCATTGCAAAATACCTGAATCGCGATATCTCGATGAATGCCCTGTGCGTGACCTTTGAATGCGCGATGGAGCTGTACAACAAGAAAAACGTGAAACTCATTCTGACAGGAGGATCACTTCATCGGGATTCGGATGTCATCAGCAGCGATGAAGGTATTGAGACAATCAAGAAAACCAGAACGGACAAGCTGTTTTTATCTGCCGGCGGGATTGACAGCAAACTGGGGCTTACCTGCTATCATGACTTTCACGTCGTGATAAAAAAGGCGCTGATGGAGTCGAGCAAAAAAATCATCCTTGTTGCAGATTCGAGTAAATTCGGCAACATCACCCCTTCCTATTACGCGGATCTCTCTGACATCGACATGCTCATAACCGATG